>Ga0164315_10003961_pt1 | contig 11512 bp, 10 predicted proteins | sample GuaBasSedimGuay6_FD_113737 | JGI IMG/M metagenome (GOLD analysis project Ga0164315, IMG submission 113737) | Subseafloor sediment microbial communities from Guaymas Basin, Gulf of California, Mexico - Guay6, Core 4569-2, 0-3 cm | ecosystem: Environmental > Aquatic > Marine > Hydrothermal vents... | reverse complement strand
TGGCAACCTTGGTAAACTTTTATTATTATTGCTCATATGAAGAAGAGCGAACGGTACGAAAAGATCATCTCCTATTTTTCAGAGGAGATGCCGGTGGCCGAAACTGAATTGGATTATAAAAATCCATATGAACTTTTAGTGGCTGTGATCCTCTCTGCTCAATGCACCGATAAGAGGGTTAACCAGATTACACCTCCTTTTTATCAGCAATTCCCTGACGTGTCCGCCCTGGCTCAATCCACTCAGGAAGAGGTGTTTGATCTTATAAAGAGCTGCTCATACCCGAACAACAAGGCCAAACACCTGCTTGGTATGGCCCGCATGCTCACGGCGGAATTCGGTGGTGTTGTACCTGATACCTTGGAGGAGCTCCAGAAATTGCCCGGTGTGGGAAGAAAAACTGCCAATGTAATTCTTTCTGTAGCCTATCAGAAACCAGCCATGGCTGTGGATACTCATGTATTCAGGGTGGCCGCAAGGATTGGACTCACTACCCGTGCAAAGAATCCGTATGAAACTGAAATGCAACTCATCAGGTATATACCAGAAGAGAAGATACCTCTGGCCCATCATTGGCTCATTCTCCATGGCCGTTATGTATGTACCGCACGAAAACCAGCATGCGACCGATGCGGCATTAATCATCTGTGTAACTTTTTTGAAAAAAAAGAGAAACCCTGACACCCCCTTTTACGTACATTTGAGCAACCTGTAAAACACCGGTAATGAGGAATGTCATTACAAAACTTATTTTATTTCTGATCCTGGTTACCGCAAGCTCGGCATCCACGCCTTCCTTTGATTTTGCGAGGGGGCGCCATAACAATGTATGCAAAGACCTGAAAAATGATGTCTTGCTCTATTTTGTATTTATCGATACCCGAAGCACTTCTCCATGGACCGAGTTTGATATTCTTAGCACCATTGACAGCATCCAGGTGGCAGCCCGATGGCTTGAATCTCAGGCCAGCCAGCATAACATTCCACTCAATATTAAGACGGACTACTATATTGGGGATGAGTATACCACCATCGAAAAAAACCTGCCCAATGCAACTATTAAAGAGGTGATTGAAGAGCAGAAGCTGACAAAGGGATTGGAATCACTTAACCGATGGGGTGACTATGTCTCAAAGATTATAGGTGAATCCTTGTATATAAAAGAGAAAGACGGAATTCCCTTGCAGAAAAAACCCGGTAACAAAGAGCGGCTAATCGCCTTCCTGAGGGATGAATATCAGGTGGAGAGTGTGGTGATGATGTTCTTGATTAACAACTATTTTCGATCTGATATCTCAATAGCTATCAATACATTGCACAATGAAGATGTGGAGTTCTCGGTGGTTAGTTATAAATACCCTTCTGAAATTGCTCATAACTTCCTCCATCTGTATGGTGCAGCAGACTTGAATAAGTCGTATTTTCGACGAAGTCCGGGAAAAATTAAACAGGCACAGGAGGCATTTCCAGATGATATTATGTCGGAGGTATATGCCAGACGTATAAATGAGCTAGAAATTGGCGAATTTACAGAGTATATGATAGGCTGGACAGACGAGCTTGATGAAGAATATGAACCATTGCTAACAGAAAGGTTTACACTTTTTAAATAATTACTTGAATCCCTTATTAATAGTGGCTCTCGGGTGAAGTTAGTCCTTTTTGTTTTAAAAAAAAGTGTTATTTTTACTAATTATGAAAGCTATAAATGTGCAAAAAGCCTGCAGGATTTACAGTGAATTTACATAGCGTCAAATTAACCCAGTGAATAAAATTACTAACCCATGAACCGAAACCTAATATTATCCGGTAGATTATTCCTTCTTCTGTTTGTCTTTCTCGGCTTCATCATGAGCGGTTGCAACCGCGGTCCAAAAAGTGAAGGCTCCGGGGATTTTGAAGCTTCCGGTGGCCTGGATGCAGAGACTCAGGCACAATTGAATACTGCCAAGAGGATTTTCTATTCACTTCCCTCTCCCCTGGAAACAGCCATGCTTATTAAAAATGCTGGTGCACAGTATGATGAAGGGTTAATGAATTTGACAGGGAATACCTCCAGGTACATTACCTCTAAAAGCAAAGCACTTAATCTGGGTATATACTCCACCGACCTGAGTTATGCCAGCCTGTTCGACCAGACTCAGGCCACACTGAATTATATTGAGGCGGCAAAAAAGATGGCCGATGGGCTCAATATCCTGAATGCCATTAATGAAGAGACCATTCAGCGCCTTGAAGAGCATATTAACAACCGGGACGTCATTATTGATATCATTTCGGAAACCTTGATGAATTCAAGTTCCTTCTTACAGGAAAATGGCCTTGAAGCCGTTGCAACTGTTGTCCTTGTGGGCGGCTGGGTTGAAGGACTATACATTGCCACTAACCTGGTAGACGAAAATTCACTGAAAGATAATAAGCTGGTTGAAAGAATAGTAGATCAGAAGCTATCACTGGATATTATGGTAAATCTCCTTGAGGAATCACCAGAGGATGCAGATGCCATGGCTGTTCTGGAGGATGTAAAATCACTTAAATCCATTTTTGATAAGATAACCATAAAGCAGGGCAACGTTACAGCCGTTGAGGATCCTGCAACCAATGTTACCACACTAAAATCTGAATCATCCATTCATATTACACCGAATGTATTTAAAGAATTGAGGTCAAAAGTTAGAGAAATTAGAACAAGCTATATATCCTAATACCATATACCATGACTAAGAAAGGATTACTCTTTATATCTCTGGTTGCAAGCATGCTTTTACTGCCTGTGGCAATGAATGCGCAATGCAAGCAATTCGCAAAAAACACCTGTAAATCTGGTTTGAAACCCTATCAACATGATGGGAACTATCATGCTGCACTGCTCATAGAAGGTGAGGAAGCAGAACTTTACAAAACCTTCTATTCCGACAGAAATTACAGGATTGGAGTGTGCGGTGCACACAATCTTAAACCAATTGAATTTAAAGTAGTTGACACACGAAATGGCAAGGTACTTTACGACAACAGCCTGAAAGATTATGACTGGAAATGGGATTTCACTCTTGAATCAAGTCAGCAGCTTAAAATCATGGTAAAGGTTCCCATTCCTGAAGGGAATATTGATGAACCCGAAGAGGGTTGTGTGGCGATCCTGTTTGGTTCCAGGGATGACTAGTTTCAGCATGAAATAATTAAGATTGAAAATATTTAAGCCTTATGGGTTGTTCGCTTCGTACGAACAACCCATTTTTATTTATATTTACCAATTGTTACTCAATTAACACTATGATATTTTACTAACCACTAACCTTTGATCACTGATCACAAGAAACCCATCCCCCACCAATGAACCCTAAACAGAACCACCACCACGTTAGCCTTTCCAGGTGTGTACCTATAAACGTATATACCCCACCAGAGGATATAAAAAACCAAATGCAAACATCTTATTAGTCTGTCATTGGCAATGATTTTAGCAATGATTTTAGCAATTATTTAAATGCCAATGTTTGTTAGCGCTTTCTTTGTCATAACAATGAAGCAATAAAAATATTACGCGATTATCAATCCCTAAAAACTAATAAAACTATGGATCACGGACCAGCAGTAAAACTCGGTGTAGATCATGCAGCGAAAAGAAAAACAAGGCTTGGCATATGGATGTTCATTTCATATACTATTCTATATGGAGTATTTGTAGCCATTGGTGTAGCCAATTATGAAGCAATGAAGATTATAGTTTTTGCAGATCTTAACCTTGCTGTAACCTACGGCTTTGGCTTAATTGTCCTTGCCATAATTATGGGACTGATTTACAATTGGAGATGTACAAAGATTGAAAACGAAATGAATAAGGAGGGAGAGGTATGATTTACGGAGTTTCATATTTAGCAATTGCCCTGTTCGTCTTTTTTGTATTGATTGTACTGGGTTTGTCATTTTACTTTGCTAGAAAAACTAAATCTGCCAGCAGCTATTTTGCTGCTGGAGGTTCAATTCACTGGGCAGTAAATGGAGTAGCCTTTGCTGGTGATTATCTATCTGCAGCTTCTTTTCTGGGTATTTGCGGGATGATTGCTTTTGTAGGCTATGATGGCTTCCTCTATTCTATAGGTTACCTTGCTGGTTGGGTTGTAGCGCTTTTCCTTGTTGCCGAACCCATGAAGCGCTTAGGAAAATTTACGTTTACTGATGCCTTGGATTCAAAATTTAATTCTAAAGCCATTCAGCTTACGGCAGCCATTAGCACATTGATTGTTTCCCTATTTTACCTGATCCCTCAGATGGTAGGTGCAGGCACCCTCGTGGAACCACTGCTTGGGCTTGACCATTGGGTTGGGGTTGTTATTGTAGGTGCAGTTGTGATTTTTATAGTTGCAACCGCAGGTATGACATCGACAACCTATGTTCAATTTATTAAAGGGGGATTACTGATCATTTTTTCTACAGTTCTTGCCATTTATATTTTTACCAACGGCTTGAACCTTAATCCCGATCATAAAAATCAAGACTATATTCAGCCCATGACATTAACTGCTGATGATATGCAGGGCTTTACGTCGGTTTCCAATATTGATGTTGATGCTCTTTCCTTTGTAAAAATGGAAAAAGATGGCATCTATCGCTGGTTTACTAAAGACGGGGATAAGTTCGAGGAGGCTATGTCTACCACAAAAACAATTGACGGGGAAAAATTATACAATGGAGCACCAAAAGAAGAAGGAAAATTCTACCAGGTAGGCAACATGGTTACAATTATTAAGGACGGAGTGGAAGTTGAATCAACCGGGAAAGTAGGTCCTTTAAAATTTTTAAGCGTCATCAATTCAAGCGAAATTGCACGATATGTCAAAGTTTTATTTGATGATGGTGATAATGAAGTAACTGCCTATGTTAAAACTGTAACCCCCGGCAAAGAGATGCTGATTCCCGGCTTGAAATTTAAGATTGGAAAAGGTGCTACACCTTTATCAAAATTGAATTTCATATCTCTTATGCTTGCCTTATTCCTTGGTACAGCGTCATTACCTCATATCCTTATCCGTTATTATACGGTCCCCAGTCAACGTGCTGCCAGGAAATCTACAATTGTTGCCATTGCTGCCATCGGGTTTTTCTATGTTCTGACCATGTTTATGGGATTAGGTGCTGCAACCAATGGTGTTTTAAACCTGGAAGACGGAAATATGTCAGCCCCACTCTTAGCAAAAGCTTTTGGTGTTGGATTATTTGCCATTATATCAGCAATAGCTTTTGCTACCATCCTGGGGACTGTGAGTGGCCTTATTGTTGCTTCATCAGGTGCCATTGCCCACGATCTGGTTGACAGATATATGGGTAAACAGCTTTCTGATAAGGAAAAAGTGAGAGCGGGTAAAATTGCTGCAGCTTGCGTGGGTGTTGTAGCTATTATTCTGGGAATACTATTTAAAGGGATGAATGTTTCTTTCCTTGTTGGTTGGGCTTTTGCTGTTGCAGCCTCTGCAAACCTACCGGCAATATTAATGTTGCTATTCTGGAAAAAGACCACTGCAAAAGGTATTGCATCATCAATTATTGTTGGTATTGTAAGCGCCCTTGGTATTATAATAACGGGCCCCTCAATAAGCAAGCAATTTTTCAGGTCTGAAGGATTACATGGACTGGATTCACCGGCAATAATCTCCTTTACACTGGCATTGCTTACACTTATTATTGTGTCCTTATTAACACAGAAAGATAACGATAAGAAGTTAGCCTAACATTGTAGTATTAAATTCTATTTTGACAGCAGGCAAACAGAAGGTGCCCGGGCACCTTCTGTTATGGCCGCACAAAGAATTCTCAAGCAAGAAATAAAATCCTAGATCATGAAAAAGCACTTCATTATGGCACTGGCTCTTCTTTCTACAGTCACAGCCAGTTCCCAGGAAAAGGAAGAATCCAAGTTTGGCGTAAAATTCTCCGGCTTTGTAAAAAATGATTTCTTCTGGGATACCAGACAGACCATCTCAGCCAGAGAGGGACACTTCCTCCTATGGCCCACTCCAGTAAACCTGGATGAAAATGGAGAGGATATCTATAAAAAGGCCAGCTTTAACTTTCTGGCCATCCAATCCAGATTGAGTGCAAAACTCACAGGACCCGATGCCCTTGGCGCCAAGACATCCGGTTTAATTGAAGGGGACTTCTTTGCCCAGGCCAATGTCAACACTAACCTCTTTCGGCTTCGCCATGCATTCGTGAAGCTAAACTGGGACCATACGGAAGTGATGGCGGGACAATACTGGAATCCATTGTTTGTCACATCTTGTTTCCCCGGGACCGTCTCCTTTAACACCGGGACCCCCTTGCAATCCTTTGCCAGGAATCCCCAGGTGCGTGTGACTTACAAGACAAATGGATTTAGTCTTCTGGCGGCTGCGTTGGGCCAACGCGACTACTCCTCTGTGGGCCCCTTGGGGGCAAGTTCGCACTACTTAAGAAACTCAGCTGTGCCTGAGATGCAGGTGCAGGTGCACTACGAAACCAGCAATGAAGATGGTATGAATATCGTGGCAGGTGCAGGAGCAGCCTATAAAACCATTGTGCCCCGGCTTTCCAGCTCACCTGTTGAGGGAGTTACCTACAAAGTCGATGAAAAAGTTGGAGGCCTTACTGCCATGGCCTTTTCTAAGCTCACCACCAAGCCTATTACTGCCAAACTGCAGGTGCGCTATGGTGAGAACATCGCCGACCTGTTGGGGATCAGTGGATTTGCAGCCACTGGGATTACTGACGTAACTACGGGTGAGCGCTCCTATGCTCCGCTTAAGAGTATGACTTTCTGGGCTGAGGTGCATAGCAATGGCAATCCCCAGGTGGGTATTTTTGGCGGACTTACAAGCAACAATGGAATCAATGAAACTATCCTGACAACGGTCCCAGTATATGGCAGAGGGACCACCATCAGGAGGCTTTACAGGATTGCCCCAAGGATCATATACAATATGGGCAAATTAAGGCTGGCCGCGGAGGTGGAATACACCAGTGCTGCCTACGGGGACAATTACGATGAATTCTACATCCCTGCCGACCTTACCCTTGCTACGAACCTAAGGGTACTGACAGCCGTATACTACTTTTTCTAATTGAGTTTGGGCCTGAGGTAGCTGCCTGTATGTGAGCCGGTTTCGGGGATATCTTCCGGAACACCCTCGAAAACAATATGACCTCCCTGGTCGCCCCCTTCAGGACCCAGATCTATGATCCAATCTGCATATTTGATCACTTCCAGATTGTGCTCTATCACAAGGACAGTATGTCCCTTCTCAAGCAACGATTCCAGGGAGGAAAGCAAAAGTGAAATATCGTGCATATGCAGACCGGTGGTGGGTTCATCAAAAATAAAGAGAACCCGCTCATCATCCGACTCTTTGCTCAGAAAATAGGCCAGTTTAATGCGTTGGCTCTCACCCCCACTAAGTGTGCTTGACGATTGCCCCAGTTTCACATAACCCAGCCCAACCCGTTGTAAAGGGGTTAGCTTCTTTACGATCCTTCTCTCCGAGGAATTTTGCTCCTCTCCAAAAAACTCAATGGCTTCATTTATGGTCATCTCCAATATATCAAAGATACTCCTCTCCCTGTAGGTAACATTCAGTATCTCATCTTTGTATCGTTTGCCATGACAGTTGTCGCAAATAAGTCTGACATCTGCCATGAACTGCATTTCCACTTCTATCTCTCCTTCACCCTGGCACTCCTCACATCTTCCCCCATCGATATTGAATGAAAAATGGGAGGCCTTATATCCATTGATTTTGGAGGCCTGCTGACTGGCATAGAGTTTCCGGATCTCATCAAATGCTTTCAGGTAGGTAACAGGATTCGACCTGGAAGATTTCCCAATTGGATTCTGGTCCACAAATTCAACCCGATCTATCAGGTGAAGATCCCCGTTCAGCACATCGTGTTTACCTGGTTTCTCACCTGCCCCATGTAGTCGTTTATTCATCGCGGGGTATAAAATAGATCTTACCAGGCTCGATTTTCCCGATCCGCTTACTCCTGTTACTACTGTGAAAATGTTTAGTGGGAACTTCACATTAATCCCAGTCAGGTTATTTTCTCTTGCCCCTTTCAGTTCCAGGTAGTTGTTCCATTTTCTCCTGTTTGCAGGTACTTGAATCATCTCAATGCCATTCATGTACTTGGCTGTCAGACTATTTTCTTCCTTAAGAAGTTCCTTATGCCCACCCTGGAAAACAACTTCACCTCCATGTCTTCCAGCCATAGGCCCCATATCAATCACATGATCGGCCGATTTGATGATCTCTTCATCATGTTCAACAATCACCACCGTATTTCCCAGTTCCTGCAACTCCTTCAGCACCCCTATCAACTGTTCTGTATCACGGGAATGAAGACCAATACTGGGTTCATCCAGAATATAGAGTGAGCCCACGAGGCTGCTTCCCAGGGAAGTGGCCAGGTTAATTCTCTGACTTTCGCCCCCGGAAAGGGTTGAAGAGAGTCTGTTAAGGGTTAAATAACCAAGTCCGACATTGGTTAAAAAACTGATCCTGCTATTGATCTCCTTTAGCAACCGCTCTGAGACTTTAATATCCTTTTTTGGAAGTTTAAGTTCACTGAAATAGGTTTCCATATCAGTGATTGGAAGCTTCACCAGCTCGCTGATTATTTTGCCACCCACTTTCACATAACCGGCCTCCTTTCTAAGGCGACTGCCATTGCACTCCGGACAGATGGTCTTCCCGCGATACCGGGAGAGCATGACCCTGTACTGAATTTTATATTTTTTCTCTTCCAGGTGTTTAAAAAAGCGGTTGATACCCCTGAAATACCTGTTTCCTTTCCAGAGCAAACTTCGATCTTCTTCGGTCAACTGGAAATAGGGTGTATGAATGGGAAAGTCAAGTTGATCTGCTTTCATCACCAGCTTTTCCTTCCACCTTTTCATCTTCTCCCCTTTCCAGCAAACAACGGCATCGTCATAAACCGACAATCGCTTATCGGGAATAACCAGGTCCTCATCAATCCCCATCACCTTACCATAGCCTTCGCAGGCAGGGCATGCCCCCAACGGATTATTAAAGCTGAACAGGTGCTCTGAGGGCTCGTCAAATTCCATCCCGTCTGCTTCAAACCTGGTGGAAAACTCCTCCGATTCAAGATTTTCAGGATTCCATATTATACAATGGCCATGGCCTATTTGCAAAGCTGTCTGAACAGAATCACCGAACCTGCTAACTGACTCACTGTCTCTCTGTACCACCACCCTGTCAACCACAAGATTTAACAGGAAATTCTCTTTGTTCTCCCTATGTCCCTTCAGTGTATCCAGCTCCACAATCTCGTTACCCACAAGGGCACGGGTCATGCCCTGCTGAATGAAGATATCCAGCTGATAATCCAGCTCCTTTTCTGCATTTAGACAAACGGTTGAAAGGATAACCAGGCGCCTCTCCTCATCCTGTGCAAGGATATAATCCACCACATCGGTAACTGTATGTCGCTTGACCAGTTTTCCTGATACGGGTGAATAGGTTTTGCCTATCCTGGCAAACAGGAGCTTTATGTAGTCATATATTTCTGTGGAAGTCCCAACCGTTGAACGGGGGTTGCGCGAATTTACCCTTTGTTCAAGGGCCACTGCCGGAGGGATTCCATGAATGAAGTCCACATCCGGCTTATTAATACGGCCCAGAAATTGCCTGGCGTAGGCTGACAAACTTTCCACATAGCGTCTCTGACCTTCGGCATAGAGCGTATCAAATGCAAGAGATGATTTACCTGAGCCCGACAGTCCTGTAATCACCACCATCTGATCCCTGGGAATGCGCAGTTCAATGTTTTTCAGGTTGTGAACACGCGCTCCTTTAATATGTATTTCTTGATCGTTAATGATTGGCATAATTATTGAGCCTAAAAGTACTATATTTTGTAATAACAATTATTTTTACTTAATTGCAACGTTTAGTAATTATACTCGTTTAACTAGTATTAACAATAACCACCCGCCTATAGGAAAACCTTTACGCTTAACCAACAGGAACGACAATTTTGAAAGAGAATTTAGTGAACGACCAAGAATTGGTTCAAGCATATATCAAAGGTGACCAGTCAGCCATTGAGATTTTAATTAACCGACATCGAAGCAAGGTGTATACTTACATATTGCTTACCATTAAGAATCAGCAGCTGGCAGAAGATCTTTTCCAGGAGACTTTTATTAAAGTGATCCAGTCACTCCGAGGAGGTAAATACAGGGATAATGGAAGATTCCTCTCCTGGGTGATACGAATTGCCCATAACCTGATTATAGATCATTTCAGGAAAGAGAAACAGATGAATTCAGTTTCCAATGATGATTCGGAAGTTGACCTGTTTAACAGCAAGAAATTATCTGACAGCAACATTGAGGAAATCATTGTCAACAGCCAGATTAAAGCTGAGATCCGGACTTTGATCAACGAGCTTCCTGATGATCAGCGTGAAGTGGTTTTACTCAGGCATTACGGAGGGCTCAGTTTTAAAGAGATTGCAGATCAGACCGATGTAAGCATCAATACAGCCCTTGGAAGAATGCGATACGCATTGATCAATCTTAGAAAGTTTATTAAGGAAAAAGACCTTTCACTTACGGTTTATTAAGAATCTTTCACTTTTTTTTACAATAATCCATCCGGTTAGGCGTTCTATAGAAGAAAACCTAATTTAAAATTGCCTATGGTAAAAGTTTCTACCCTATTTCACCGGGTGGGTGGATTTAATAAAATTAATCATACATCCCATATCCCGGACATTCTGGATCAAGACTTAGAAGACAACTTCCTGCACAAAGTGCTGGAACCATTGCTTTTCGATCCAGGCGACAAACTGGTACAAACCGTTTTAAACAAGATTTGAAAAAAGGGCCTTTGCGGGCCCTTTTTTTGTAGAATAGAGTCATATGCCTTTTACATATGTGCAAGAAGTTGAACAGCCGCAGTTACATATACTCCTGCTGTCTCTGTTCTCAGCCTTGTTTGGCCCATATGAAAAGGTGTAAATCCTGCATCTATGGCTGACTCAATTTCAGCCTCCGTGAAATCGCCTTCAGGTCCAATTAAGATGGTGTAGCTTCCTATCCGATCCAGGTCTGCTATTCCTTTGCGATCAGTGGGATAACAATGTGCGATCCCTTTCACACCCTCCCGTTCAACAGCCAGGAAATCTTCAATCTTTGCAGGTGGATTAAGAATAGGTAAGTAAGCCTTCAGGGACTGTTTCATAGCCGATACCAGGATCCGTTCCAACCGTTCTTCTTTTACCTGTTTCCGTTCGGTTCTGTGGCATAGAAGCGGGGTAATTTCCGTAATTCCGATCTCAGTAGCCTTCTCAAGAAACCACTCAAAGCGATCCATATTTTTGGTGGGAGATATGGCCAGGTGTAGGTGATATGATAAAGGCTGGTAATCAGGAGTAAACCTTATAATCTGCAAAAGACATCTCTTGGGATGGTCATCCTCAATAACAGCCTCGTACCAGCCCCCCCTCCCAT
>Ga0164315_10003960_pt1 | contig 11513 bp, 10 predicted proteins | sample GuaBasSedimGuay6_FD_113737 | JGI IMG/M metagenome (GOLD analysis project Ga0164315, IMG submission 113737) | Subseafloor sediment microbial communities from Guaymas Basin, Gulf of California, Mexico - Guay6, Core 4569-2, 0-3 cm | ecosystem: Environmental > Aquatic > Marine > Hydrothermal vents... | reverse complement strand
AGGTAACATCAGTCGATGTACGACATTGCTGACCTGATCTGGATCTTGCTGGCCGCGGCCTGTGCCCTGTACCTGCTGCGCAGCGGCCAGTTCAAGGGCAGGGCCCGGCAGCTGGCAATCGCTCATTGCCGGCAACTGGACCTGCAATTACTCGATCACAGTATGGTAATCATCGGCCTGTGGCCGGTACGGCGCAGCAACGGCCTGGTTTTCAGGCGTACTTACCAGTTTGAATTCGCCTCTACCGGCGACCATCGCTACCAGGGCAAGTTGATCACGGAAGGGATACAACTCGTCAGCATCGAACTCGAAGCCTACAAGCTACCCGAAGAGGATTAATCCGCATTGCCCTACCCCGAAGCGTCGGGGCGCCGAACCGCTGCATCCAGGCGCCTCGTCCCGGTTTATGATTGGACTATTCTGCCGCTACCACCGGTAGTTTCCCCAGGGCGTCTTGCATGGCCGCTTCGTCGTGCGGTTGGTTGGTTAGCTTGCCGGCGAAATAGTCCGTATAAGCCTGCATGTCAAAATGGCCGTGGCCGGACAGGTTAAAGAGGATAGTCCTGGCCACTCCCTCTTGCTTGCAACGCGCTGCTTCCTCGAATGCCGCTTTGATGGCATGAGTCGATTCCGGGGCCGGGATGATGCCCTCGGCGCGGGCGAACTCTACACCGGCAGCAAAACATTCGGTCTGCTGGTAAGCTTCGGCCTCGACCAGGCCGTCATGGACCAGACCGCTGACCAGCGGCGACATGCCGTGATAGCGCAACCCCCCCGCATGGAAGCCGGGTGGCACGAAGCCCGAACCCAGCGTATGCATCTTGACCAACGGCGTCAGGTGTGCGGTGTCACCGAAGTCGTAAGCGTAGCTTCCCTTTGTCATGGTTGGACAGGAGACCGGCTCAACCGCGACATAGCGACGTGAGCGACCGCCCCGAAACTGCTGGCCGAGGAACGGAAAAGCCAGGCCGGCAAAATTACTGCCGCCACCGGCGCATCCAATAATTACATCCGGGTCATCATCGGCCATTTCCATTTGTTCGATGGCTTCCAGGCCGATCACGGTTTGGTGCAGCAGCACGTGATTGAGTACGCTGCCCAGCGCATATTTGGCGTCATCGTTTTGAGCCGCCACCTCGACGGCCTCGGAAATAGCAATGCCCAGAGAGCCGGTGGAATCCGGGGATTCGGCAAGAATGGCGCGACCTGATTCTGTCTCGTTGCTGGGACTGGCGATACAGCGTGCGCCATAGGTTTCCATGGCGGCGCGGCGATATGGTTTTTGATCAAAACTAATACGCACCATATAAACGTCGACCGGTAAGCCGAACAGATTACCGGCAAAGGCCAACGATGAACCCCACTGGCCGGCTCCAGTTTCGGTCACCAACCGTTTGGTGCCCTCTTCCTTGTTATAAAACGCCTGGGCGACGGCGGTGTTGGGTTTGTGGCTTCCCGACGGGCTGACACCTTCGTATTTGTAATAAATGCGGGCTGGCGTATCGAGGATCTGTTCCAGTCGACGCGCGCGAAAGAGTGGCGCCGGGCGCCACAGGCGATAAACATCGCGAACCGGCGTCGGAATTTCGATTTCGCGCTCAACCGAGACTTCCTGGCCGATGAGGGACATAGGAAACAACGGCGCCAGATCATCAGGCCCGATGGGCTGGCCGGTGCCAGGATGCAACACCGGCGCCGGTGGTTCGGGTAAATCGGCAATGATGTTGTACCAGGTGCGCGGAATACGCTCTTCAGGTAATAAGAATTTGGTTTCGTTGCTCATGGGCACCCCCTGCCTGGTAGCTACTTCAATCAGAAACACAATCAGCTCAACCCCTTATGCGGAAGGAGTATCCGGATAATTTGGTCCGGCCTGCCTTGCCAACGGGCTTGAAAAAACAGGGCAAGTATAGAGTCTATATTTTCTATTATCCAGCAACAAAAACCCCCCGTTTGGGCCGCCTACCTGGCAAGTTTATCTAGGACCTGCTAGCTACCCAACCAGGACTAGCCGGGCACCGGACCACCGGCTTGCCAGATTTATGATTTCGCGGGGTTCGAGGCAAGCGCCCGTCGAATCCGGCCGCTGAACAGGAACAGCAGTAAGCCGCTGATCACGCCGGTCCACAGGGTGAAGGTCAAAATTGCGGAAAGCGTCGACTCCGTGATCGGCGCGCCTTTATTCAGGCCCGACGCCAGCAGCAATAGCAAAACAGCGAAGAACAATCGTTCCGCCAGGCCCTGCAGGGACAGGTAGGTCGCGCGTTGCTGGCGCGAGCATGACGAGACCCCATTGTTCCGCGCGCGCCTCACGCCCGGCATATTCGCTCTCGCGCCCCAGCGCTTTCAGCGAATCGTAATGAAATGCGGTATCGGTACCCGATTGCATTGCCATTCCCACGGCAAGCAGAAACTGACCCGCGGCAAACCACCAGAAACCGGCGCCGACAATGAAGCAACAGTAAGAAACCATCAGCGCCGCCGCCGCGATCAGCAGCGTGAGGCGACGGCCAATGCGATCCGAAAAGTAACCGGAGGGAACTTCAAGCAGGAACACCGACAAATAGTAAACTGCAGAAAGTTCGATCACCTGCTCGAGCGGCAAACTGCGGCTCATGTAGAGAAAGAAGACCGTAATCCAGGCATGACCGTCGGCAGCGGCGCGAAACCAGGGGTACAACCTGATGTTAAGTTGTAAATTTGACACGTTTAGTCTGGATAGTGCTGCAGGATCTGGCTAGATCGTGGTTTCCCGGATCATGACGTCGGCGGCGATACAGGCCTGCGGCGTGACCATCAGCGGATTAATATCGATCTCCATCAGGCTCGCCTGGCACGATTCAGCAAAGCCGATGAGCGCGCGGATGCTGCCGACAACAAGATCGATATCGGCCGCCGGCCTGCCGCGAAAACCCTGCAGCATGGGGAAGCACCTGAGTTGGCGCAAGGCGTCGCAAATCTGCATATCGCTGGTCGGCAGTAACAAGGTGGTAGCGTCACGTATGAGTTCTACCAGTACACCGCCACTGGCAATGACCAGTAACTGGCCGAATTGCGCGTCGGTATTGATACCGATCATCAACTCGGCGATGACGTCCTCAACCATGCTCTCGACCAGCACCTGCTTAAATTCAACGGTCGGCGCCGCCTCGGAAATGCTATGCCGCATCGCTTCGACGGCGCTGCACAGTTGATCCGCATTGCGCAGGTTCACCTTGACCGCACCCGCTTCAGATTTGTGCGGCAGCTCGGCTGACAGCGCCTTGAGCACGACCGGGTAACTGAGCTCGCCAGCCATTTCGCGGACGCCCTCGATGTCGACGACCTGACCTGCCGGGATATCGATGCCACTGGCCTGCAAGCGAAGCTTGCCCTGCCATTCGTCGACGAGGCGCGATGCAGCCTGCTGGTCAGGGACGCCTATCAACTCGAACCGGGGCGCTCCGTCCGAGGTCAGGATGCGCTCGCGCGCCATGCCATAGCGACAGGCGTTGGCGATTGCATCGAGACCGGAATCCAGCCCCTGTAACGGGGTAATGCCGCCCGCGATAACCAGCTCACGCGTTTCACGATCGATATTCTCGGGCAAATCACTGCATACCGCTCCGGGTATGGCAAGCGTATTACAGGCCTGGATGAAGGAGAGCGCATCATTACGATAAAGACTGTTGTCCGCGTGAATCCGCGGCGGTGGAAAATCCTGAATCACGACCGCGGCATCGTAATCATCCTGCATCAGGGTCTGAAAGACCCCGGGCATCACCTCCCTGTTACCCCACAGCGGCGTGGTGTAGTCGAGCGGGTTGGTCGGCGTCGCGATATCGGGCAAGCGTTGCGCCAGTTCGCGCGCACAGTCGGCCGACGGCGGAGACAGATCCAGTCCAACCCGCTCGCAGTAATCGGCGACCATGGCGGCGTCACCGCCAGAACAGGTAAAGGCGGCGAGCCGGTTACCCTTCGGCGCCCCGGAAACCGATAAAAACTTGAGCGTCTCAACCATTTCAACCGGCGAATTGACACGGATCATGCCGAGTTGTTCAAACAGCGCCTGAAACGCCTCGTCGGTACCGGCCAGTGAACCGGTATGAGTGATCGAAATACTCGACCCCAGCGCGGACTTGCCGGCCTTCAGCACCACTACAGGCTTATTGGCGCTAATCGCCCGAATCGCCGCCGCGGCAAATCGGCGAATGTCGCGAATACCTTCGATGTAAAGTCCAATAGCGGTGACCGCGGCATCATCAACCAGCAGATCCATGTAGTCCTCGATCGCCAACACCGCCTGGTTACCGGCGGAAATCACGTACGAGATCGGCACCGAGCGTTCGTTCATGGTCATGTTCGCCGGCAACATGCCGCTTTGCATGATCAGCGCGACGCCCTTGTCACAACGGCTATCACCCGCACCGAACGGCCACAGCACGGCGCCATTGGTAAAGTTGATGACGCCGTAACAGTTGGGTCCGACCAGCGCCATGTCGCCGGCCGCCGCGATCAGTTCGGCCTCTGCCTGCTGCCCGCTATCACCCAGTTCGCCAAAGCCCGCGGTATAACAGGCAACACCGCCGGCGCCCATGCGACTCAAGCCCCTCACCGTGTCGGTGGCGGCGGCGCGGGGAGTCGCCAGGAATACCGCATCCGGCGCCTCGGGCAAGTCTTCGATACTGCGGTAACAGGGCAGGCCGCCCAGGCTGTCACGCCCCGGATTGACGCCCCAGACCGGGCCATCGAACAGGGCGGCACACTGGCGCGCACTGAAATCGGCATCGCGGCCGCCGATGAAGGCGATGTGGCGTGGGGATAACAGGCGTTTTAAATTTTGCCGCAGTACCGACATCAGGATTCATACTGGCGCAATAGCGATCGCGAAATGATATGGCGCTGAATCTCGGAAGTGCCATCCCAGATGCGGTCGAGGCGGGCATCGCGCCACAGCCGTTCGATCGGTAATTCTTCCATCAGGCCCATGCCGCCATAAATCTGGATGGTGTTGTCGGCAGCCCTGCCGACAGCTTCGGAAGCAAACAATTTCGCCTTGGCGGCATCCTCGGGCTCCATGATGCCCTTGTCGGCCTTATCGGCGGCGTGCATGACCAGCAGGTCGGCAGCCTGCAAATCGGTCGCCATATCGGCCAGCTTGAACGAGGTACCCTGGAATTTTCCTATCGGCTGGCCAAACTGTTTGCGCTCGGCGGCGTAGCGAGTGGCGAGTTCGAGCAGACGCTCCATCTTGCCGCAGGCCGCCGCGGCAACCCAGACACGCCCCATTTTCAACCACTTGTCGGCCAACTCGAAACCCCCGTCCTCGGCGCCCAGGATCTGATCCTGGTGAACCCGGCACTGGTTAAACGACAATTGCCAGGTATGGTAGGCGCGTTGCGCCGCACAGCGCGGACCCCGCTCGATGTTAAATCCGGGTGTACCGCGGTCGACCAGAAATGCGGTCACCAGCTTACGTTCGCCACGTTTGGTCTGCTGCACCCCGGTCCAGGCAAACAGGATCGCAAAATCCGGGATGACCGGACTGCTGATAAAGTGCTTGGCGCCATTGATGATAAAATCGTCACCGTCGCGCTTGGCGTTGGTCGCCATCGACAGGATATCCGAGCCCGCGCCGGGTTCGGTGAGCGCGAAAACCTCCTTCTTTTCCCCGGTCACACAGGGCTTCAGGTATTTTTCGACCTGGTCACCGCTGCAGGCTAACAGTATTTCGGAAGGTCGATGGATATAACCGTGCAGGCCGTAACTGGTCTTTCCCAGTTCGCGTTCGAACAATGCGAGGGTCTTGTAGTCGAGGCCGCCGCCACCGATTTCCTCGGGCAGGTTGGGTGCGTAAAAACCCATTTCCAGCGCCTTTTGCTTGATTCGCTGACCGAGTTCCTCGGATACCTCGCCGCTGCGATCGACCTCGGCTTCGTAGGGTTCCAGCTCCTGTTCACGAAATGCGCGTAGCGAACGGACAATCATGTCCTGTTCGGCCGTCAGATTGTAATTCATAAAACGAGGTCCGTCGGGCTTGAAAACGCATCCAATCATATACCAATTGTATCTCGAGTCTACTAAACTGCGCGGGTTCGAAAACAGGATTACAGCGGGAGCAAACAATGATTCCAGGTGACGACGAAGTCAGGGTAGCGTGCGACGGTACGGTGATGTTGATCACCATCGATCGCCCCAAGGCCAATGCCATCGACCTGGCCACCAGCCGCAAGCTGGGCGAGGCCTTTGTCTACTTTCGCGACAACCCGAATTTGAAGGTCGCCATCATTACCGGCGCCGGCGAAAAAATCTTCTGCGCCGGCTGGGACCTGAAGGCGCTCGACAGTGGTGACACGCCGCTGGAAAACTGGTGGGAGGCCGAAGACCCCGAGCTCGGCGGATTTGCCGGCATCACCGAAATGTGGAATTTGAACAAGCCTGTGATCGCCGCGTTGAACGGGCTCACCATCGGCGGCGGCTTCGAAATAGCGCTTGCCTGCGACCTCGTCATTGCCGCCGAACACGTCGAGTTTGCGCTGCCCGAACTGCCGCTCGGCCTGATACCCGACGCCGGCGCCGTGCAGCGACTGCCGAAACGCCTGCCCTATAATATCGCACTCGAAATGCTTTACCTGGGGCGACGTATGCCTGTCGCCGAGGCGATGCACTACGGGCTCGTCAACCGGGTGGTGCCGGCGGACCAGCTGCTCGCGGCCGCGCGCGAATGGGCGGAAAAGATGTCACAGGTAGCGCCGCTGGCGCTGCAATCGATCAAGGAAGTATTGCGCTCCATCGAGTGCGAGCCGACCGAAAAGGCGTTCCATAAAATGCGTTACGATGACCTGCCGACCTACAAGGCAATGCTGTCTTCGGACGATGCCGGCGAAGGCGTCAAGGCCTTCGTCGAAAAACGCGACGCCAAGTTCGAAGGCCGCTAGCATGCTGAACCAGGCACCCGAAGCAGTACAACGCGTAACCTGTATCGGCGCGGGCCCGATCGGCGGCGGCTGGGCGGCTCACTTCCTCGCGCAGGGATACCAGGTCACCAGCTACCTGCACGATGCCGCCGAGCACGATGCCTTGATGCGCCTGCTCGAAACCGCATGGGTCAGTCTCGAGGCCATCGGCCTCGCGCCAGGCGCTTCAATGGACAAGTTCAGCTGGACCACCGACCTGGCAGAGGCAACCGCGCAAGCGGAATTCATCCAGGAAAGCGTGCCCGAAGTGCTCCCCCTGAAACAGGCTTTGTATAAAACCCTTGGTGATATCGTCGACCCTAACGTGGTTATCGCATCGAGCACCTCGGGCCTGTCGATGACCGACATACAGGCCGAATGCGCGACCCCGCAACGCACCGTGGTCGCGCATCCGTTCAACCCACCCTACTTGCTGCCGCTGGTAGAAATGATCGGCGGTGAAAAAACCAGCCCACAGACGGTGGAATGGAGCGAGCAGTTTTATCGCTACGCCGGCAAAGCACCGTTAGTCATGAAAAAGGAAATTCCGGGCTTCATCGCGACCCGACTGCAGGAAGCCATCTGGCGCGAAGCGCTACACATGGTCGCCAACGGCGAAGCCACGGTCGAACAGATCGATCAGGCCGTCGTCAATGGCCCCGGACCGCGCTGGGCGCTGATGGGACCCTGCGAAATTTTTCACGTCGGCGGCGGTGAAGGCGGCATGGCTTACTGTCTCGACCAGTTCGGCCCCGCGCTCAAGTTACCCTGGACGCGCCTGGTGGCGCCCGAGCTCACCAGCGAGCTGCGCAATGCCATGGTCGACGGCTGCGTGGAAATGACCGACGGACAGGATTTCGCCAGCCTGAGTCAAAAAATGAATGACGGGCTGGTCGAGATTGCGAAAATGAAAGCTATACTCAAAAGCTAGCAAATCAGCAGATTATTGAGGGCAACCAACATGAATAACGATGTCATCATCACCTGCGCCATAACCGGCGCCGGCGATACCACCAGCCGCAGTCACCTGGTGCCGATTACGCCACGACAGGTGGCCGACGCCGCGATCGAGGCGGCAAAAGCGGGCGCCGCGGTCGTACACGTGCACGTTCGCGACCCCGAAACCGGCGCCGGTTCGCGCGACCCCGCGTTGTTTCGCGAAGCCGTAGACATGATTCGTGACAGCGGCGTCGATATGATCATCAACCTCACCGCCGGCATGGGCGGCGACTGGGTGCCGAGCGACGGTGATCCGTCACTACCCGGTCCGGGCACCGACATGATCGGGCCCGAGGCGCGGCTCGCACACGTGGTCGAATGCAAACCCGACATCTGCAGCCTCGACTGCGGCACCATGAACTTCGGCGGCAATTACACCTACATCAACACCGCCCCGTATTTACGCGTTATGGCGCAGATGGCGATGGATCTCGGTGTCAAACCGGAACTCGAGGTCTTCGACCTGGGCCAGATTCGGCTGGCACGTAACCTGATCGACGACGGCCTCATCAGCGCGCCGCCCATGTTCCAGATCTGCCTCGGCATTCCCTGGGGCGCCGGTGCGGATACAGCAACCATGGCGGCGATGCAACAGGCGCTGCCCGCGGATGCGATCTGGGCCGGTTTCGGTATTGGGAGGATGCAGATGCCGATGGTGGCGCAGGCGGTGCTGCTCGGCGGAAACGTGCGCGTCGGGCTCGAGGATAATATCTATCTCGATCGCGGCGTACTCGCGAGCAACGGCATGCTGGTAGAGCGCGCCGTCGAAATTATCGAGCGCCTCGGCGCACGTGTGCTGGGTCCGGACGAGGCGCGTGCTAAAATCGGCCTCGCCCAGTAGAGCGCATACGTCGGTAAATATAAAGGCAACTTAAAGATTGATATAATCGGTTTTGCAACTATATCTGTAGAATGAGCATTACCAGCACACAATTTGCAATCGGCCAGGTAGTCAAGCATCGCCTTTATGAATTTCGCGGCGTCATCGTCGATGTCGACCCCGAATTCAGTAACACCGAGGAATGGTGGTTATCGATTCCCGAGGAGGTTCGACCGCGTAAAAACCAGCCGTTTTACCACCTGCTGGCCGAAAACGAATCGAATGCCTACGAGGCCTACGTTTCGGAACAGAACCTGTTGATAGACGAGACCGGTGAACCGATCAACCACCCCCAGGTGGCAGAGGTGTTTGGCGAGTTTCTGGGCGACAGTTACGCGCTGCCACACAGCTATAGAAACTAGGTAAAACAATTATCGCAGACAATAAAAAGGGGTAGCCAGGTGGCTACCCCTTTTTCGTTAACGCTTCTATGGCGTCAGACTTCTAGGCAAACCACCAGCGTTCGGCGTTCTTGCCACCATCGAGCTCCCAGTTTGCACCGACAACTTCCGGCACGTGCAGGCGCTCGTGGTAAGCCATGACATCACTCATGAACAGCGGCAGGCACAGACCACCCTCGTTATGCAGGATCTGCTGCATCTCGACGTAGATGCCGCGACGCTTTGTGGCATCGAGTTCGGCACGGCCCTGGACCAGCAATTTGTTGAACTTGTCATGCTTCCAGTAGGTGTCGTTCCAGCTCGCATCGGCCGCGTAGATCTGCGAGAAAATCCAGTTTTCGGTCGGGCGACCACTCCAGTAGCAGGCGGAAAAAGCTTTCTTCATCCACACGTTACTCCAGTAACCATCGTTCGGCTCACGCACCACTTCGACATCGATGCCAGCCGCTGCCGCGGTATCACGCATCAGCTGACCCGCGTCGACCGCGCCACCAAAACCGGTATCGGAGGCATGGAACTGGATACTGAGCTTGCTCAGGCCCGCTTTTTTCAGATGGTACTTGGCTTTTTCCGGATCGTACTCACGCTGCGGCAATTCATCCGTGGTCGCGCGGTAGATGTTGGCCGGCCCGATCGGGTTGTCATTACCGAGTTCGCCGTAGCCCTGGATGATTTTTTCCAGCCACTGCTTGCGATCGATGATCAGTTTTACCGCCATACGCACGTCGTTATTGTCGTAAGGCGCCGTATCGGTGCGCATCGGCAGGGTGATCTGCTTGTTACCCGTGGTGGCGTGCACGTGCAGACCCGGTACCCGCTTCAACAGATGCACGGTATTGGTGGCGACGTTGTTCATGCAATCGATGCCTTCGGTTTGCAGCGCCTGGCTGCGCGCGGTTGGATCACCGATCTGGGTAATTTCGATCTCGTCGAAATGCGCCATGCCGGCTTTCCAGTAATTCGGGTTGCGCGTGGTAAACGAGCGCACGCCCGGATCGTTCTGCTTGAGGACGTAACCGCCGGTGCCGATACCGGACTGCCAGTCGATAGTGCCGTCCTTGTTGGCGGGGCACATATTGAGATGGTAGTCGGTCATCAGGAACGGGAAGTCCGCGTCACCGCCACTGAGCTTGACCACGACGCCGTGCTTGCCATCCGCCTTGACGGACTCGATTCCGGCCAGAATACCCTTGGCCGCCGATTTTGAATCTTCACCGAGGTGGTGATTCAACGAGGCGACCACGTCTTCCGAGGTAAAACTCTTGCCATTGTGGAACTCGACGCCCTGACGCAGCTTGAAGTTCCAGGTCGAAGCATCGGCGCTCGCATCCCAGCTTTCGGCAAGCTCGGCAATCAGTTGGCCATCGGGTCCGACCTCGGTCAGGCCGTTACGCAGCTGACCAAATTGCAGATGCAGCATGTAAAGGTCGAGAATCTGGCCCGGATCGAGTGTATCGGTAGTGGCGCCACCGGTCAGGCCGACGCGCAGGCGCCCGCCTTTTTTCGGGGTCGCGGCTTCTACCTTGTTCAAAATCGCCGAGGCTGCTGTCAGGGACACGCCCATCGCCAACGCGCCGACCATGAAACTGCGGCGCGACACCTGCCCTGTTTCAAAAGACTGCTGGATATCTCGAATCTTGTCGGCGACTTCGAGGTCGGCAATGCCGGTTGTCAGGATTATTTTCTTATCGTCTTCGGGTTTCACTTTGTCTCCTCCTCTAAAAGGATTTTTTTATTTTGGAATTATCATTTTTTTGCGACCGCCAAGAATACCCCATCCCGCCTAAGTGACGCAAATACTGCGCAATCACGCGTTCACGGGAAATTCCTGGGTTAAGGCGCACTCGCGACAAAGCCGAGACCTTTGTCGACCACATTGGCGAGCGGCTCGCCCGTCACGTAACGCTTCCAGTTATCGATAAACTGGTCAGCCATCACGGCCTCAAACTCCGCAAAATCACCGGACATGTGCGGAGACACGAGGCAGTTGGGCGCACTCCAGAAAGGACTCTGCGGCGGCAACGGCTCTTCCACGAACACATCCAGCGCGGCGCCAGCGATACGCTCCTCCTGCAGGGCCGCCAGCAGGGCTTGCTCGACAACCAGCGCGCCCCTGCCGATGTTGAGAAAGCGCGCCTGCGGGTTCATGGCCGCAAACTCGCCTGCGCCGAAAAGGCCACGCGTCTGTTCGGTCAAAGGCGTTATCAAAACAACATAGTCGGCGCGCGGCAGGCAATCGTGGAGTTCGTCGATGGCGTGGACATGACCGAAATCGGGATCGCCATCACGCGCGCTTCT
>Ga0164315_10003959_pt1 | contig 11513 bp, 8 predicted proteins | sample GuaBasSedimGuay6_FD_113737 | JGI IMG/M metagenome (GOLD analysis project Ga0164315, IMG submission 113737) | Subseafloor sediment microbial communities from Guaymas Basin, Gulf of California, Mexico - Guay6, Core 4569-2, 0-3 cm | ecosystem: Environmental > Aquatic > Marine > Hydrothermal vents >... | reverse complement strand
GGCGGTTATCAACCCGCCCAAAAATGGTTAAAAGACCGTAAAGGCAGGGAATTAAGCTTTGATGATATTTTGCATTAGCAAAAAATAATAGTAGTCCTAACAGAAACTGACAGGATAATGAAAGAAATTGATAAAATTGAAATAGAGTAGATAAATTAAAAAAATGCAACTTAATTATTTTCTTATGAAATTATCAAAACAACTATTATCCGCTTATCTGATTATACTTATTACTGTTTTTGCAAGCTGTTCTACCAACAGGTTTACATTAAAAGAAAAGCGTATTATTAAAAAAAGTGGTACGAATAATATTATGCAAATTATGCTGGTTTCAAACCAAACCGATTCTATTACTTTATATAAAAAGAGCAGAAATATAAAGGCTGATTCATCGAATAGACATCTGACAACGCTTGTGCAAAAAATGTACGTAACGGTACGTGACACTAATAACCCCGGTGTAGGAATTGCCGCACCACAAATAGGGATTAATAAAAGAATAATATGGGTACAACGCTTTGATAAACAAGAAAAACCATTTGAAGCATACTTTAATACCCAAATTGTTTATTATTCAAAAACAAAATCGGAAGGCAGGGAAGGATGCCTTTCAATACCCGGATACAGGGGTTTTGTATCCCGTTCAGACACAATAATCGTAAATTATGATTTGTTAAACCAAACCAACTTAACGGATACGATAAATGGTTTCACTTCTATTATTTTTCAACATGAAATAGATCATCTGGAAGGTATTTTATATACTGACAGGATAAAAGATAAATCGAAAATAACAAAAAGGATAAAGAAAAATTAAGTGTTTGATTAATTTGAAATTTAAAAAATGTGAAGATGTGAGAATTTGTAAGTTCCTGGCTTAGATGCAGTAAGATTATTGAAACCAGATAAGGCTTATACTTCGACAAGCTCAGTACATGTTAAAGCTACCTTAGCCTCAGCCTTCACCTTCGCCTTTTTAAAACTACATCAACAATTCCTCCACCCCTTCCCTGATAATTTCTATATCACCACCGGTGCAATCAACGATTGAAGAAGCAGTAGTATTGCCATACCCTCCATCGATTACAATTTGAGCAATATCTTCATATTTTTCATGAATTAGTTCAGGATCGGTAAGATATTCTATAATATCATCATCGTCACGAATAGAAGTGGTTAAAATCGGATTACCCAATTCTTTTACAATTTCGCGTATTATATTATTATTCGGAACACGTATACCAACCGTCTTTTTTTTGTTTTTTAATATCTTTGGTACTTTATTACTGGCTTCTAAAATAAAAGTAAAAGGGCCAGGCAAATTACGTTTCATTACTTTAAAAACATGATTATTTATTGGCTTACTGTATTCTGATAAACTGCTTAAATCGGAACATATAAACGAAAAATTTGCCTTTTTATAATCAATCCCTTTAATTTTCGCTAATCGTTCAACTGCTTTATGATTAAATACATCGCAACCTAATGCATAAACCGTATCTGTAGGATAAATAACCAACCCACCATTCCTAAGAACCTCAACAACCTGTCTTATCACCTTAGGAGCAGGATTTTCTTCATATACTTTTAGTAACATAACTTATTATGAATTCTAAATTAAAGATTTTAAATTATAAATTAATCATCAACATCAAAACAGTACAGAATAAATTAAATAGCTATAAATTTACTTATTATAAGGGCATGTCAGTAATTTGTTCACGGGGAATATTGTAAGGATTATTCCTCTTAAATTCAGAATTTCTTTTCCGCTGGACAACAGGATGATTTTCAAAATCCTTCAAATCATTAGTATTATAAATTAATTTCAATAAAATTTGATCTACATCTTCATAACTATCTGCCTGAATTTGATCAAGATCACTTTTTGTAATACCCAATCCATCAGTAGCAACTGCCACAATACAATCTTCTAAAGCTTTTTTTGAATCATCATCCTCTAATTGTGAAACAATATAACGAGACATGGCATAAACTTCCGTCTTCCATAAATTCTGTATCATCCCATAATCACCTACATCACCATGTAAGGTCCAAAAACCCAGCAACAATTCAGTATAGTTATCAGTTGATAATACCATACCTCTATATCTTGAAACCAAATCATATAAATAAACCATCCTTGTGCGGGCTTTTATATTTCCACGCCTGATTTTATATTGAACAGAACTTATTTCATCATCCCCTTCTTCCGTTATTAAATCTGCTAATATTTTAAATCCTTCAGTCAGGTCAACTTCCTTAAAGTCAGTTATGAAACTTTCTCCTATGGCCTTAGCACGCTCAATTTCATCAGCCTTATTAGTTTCAATGGTAATGCTCCTTCCTATTAAAGGAATGTTTAGTTCATCACAAACCGGTTTAGCAAGAGCCACTGTAAGCGCACTATCAATACCGCCTGATATTCCAACCACTAGCGATTTTAAATTATTTTCGGATATATACGTTTTTAAAATTTCTCTAATTTTATCTACACTACTTTTATAATCGGTAATCATATAATTAAAATTAACATAATGGCAATTTTACCTTTATACGTTTATCCTATGCCTTTTATCTTTAGGCAACCTTTAATTTTACAGACCCTTTTCTTTAAACAACTCAATATACTTTCGATCGGTTCCATTTATATGCTCAATTAACCAGGATCTTAAAAAATTCATTAACTGAAATGTTACGGAAACTTTTCCTTCTTCCATGTCCTCCTTAAAAATCTTCACTTTGTGAACAAAGGTTTGATGCTCAATAATGTGTTCATTTGCTCCTTCATAATTAAACTCTTTAAAATACTTTTCCTCAACACCAAAATGATATTCAGTATAAGCAGCCATCTCCTGCACAACCTTCTTTAATTTTTCATTTGTAGTTCGGTCAATAAAAGACTCATATAATTCATTTAAAATATTAACAAGCTTTTTATGCTGGTCATCAATTTCTTTAATTCCTGTATTATATTTTTCATTCCAAAGTACAAAAACACGTGCCATAGTTTTTTAGAATTTTATAAATTACTTTAAAAAGGCTAAGGCGAAGATCGCATTAAAAAACCTTTTCGATTTTTTCACTTATTTCCTATGTCTTCATCTAATATTTCAATAAACTAATTAGTGTTTGTCCATAATGTCCGATTTCTTCGTTATGCTTGTCTTTAAAATCAGTTATTTACAAAAGTAAACTCTTGATTTTCAGAACTACGCAAGCCTTGAACTCGAACATTTTGAACGAAACACTTGACTTTATAGACACACACTAATTAGTCCTACAACCTTCCTCAGCCTCAGCCTTTTTTATTATAAATCAAGGCTTTTCTGCTTGCCATTTTTGCCGGTTACTTCAAATTCAACCTCTGTATTTATTTCCTTACTAATTTCTTCACTATTTTCAGTTTCCTCTATTTCGGGTCCTTCTATGGGCTCAATAAATTCAACCGATTTAATATCATAAGTACTAATACGTTTTCCTTTTGCTTTATAACCTTTTACACCAATAAATTCATCAACATTAATTTCTTCATCAGGCCTGCTTTGATATTTACCACCAAACTTCACATTAATAACTGGTATTTTATCCTGAGATAAAGCAATTAATTTTGAACCATTATCTTCGGTAATAAACCAGGCATCTTTATCAGATGGTTCAATTTCAAACCGTTTCAAATAAAAAAAGCCCTTTTCATCATCAAAATAAACTGCAGAGAATATCTTGACAGGCCTAAATTTCTCAATCAATAATAAATTATCTTCATAATGATTGGAAAGTTCATAATCCGTTAACCTATAGTATCCTGATTTTGAAATGAATAAAATTTTATCTACGGCTTTAAACTCACCCAGCAATTCACCCCTGTTATCAGCATTTAGCCTATTCACATCATAATCAAACCAAATATTCATTCCTTTTAATGTAGAAACGCCCTTTTCCTTCATCATAATTTTATGAACCATATGCTTTGTAAGGATGTTTCCCATAGAATTCCGTCCTTTTATATCAAGGGTGCTAAAATCAAGATCCCAGGATAGTTTTTTTAATCGAGGTCGTGGTTTTAAAAGGATACGCACCATTTCAGCCTCACCATTTGGATTTACTGAAAAATAAAGAACTTTTGAATTAGCATTTCCTTGTGTTAAAGCATATTCTTTATCGCGGGTAACACTTTTTACCGCAAAACGTTTCATATAGGCAAACCCAGTTTTACCATCACGGTAAATGGCATTGTAAATGGTTCTTCTATCGTCCTTTTTAAAAACTGCTACATGAATAGCATTAGGACCAATAAATATTTTTTCAGTAACTTTACTAACAAAATAGCTGCCATCTCTCCTGAACACAATAATATCATCAATATCAGAGCAGTCTGATACATATTCATCCTTTTTCAGTCCGATACCTGCAAAACCATCCTGATAATTAACATATAGCTTTTCATTAGCAACAACCACTTTGGTTGCAACAATAGTATCAAAACTTCTTATCTCTGTTTTTCTTTCCCTGCCTTCACTATACTTTTTCTTTATATTTTTAAAATGCTCGATGGTATAATCAATTATATGTTCAAGATTGTAGAGCACATGTTTCATTTCTTCCTCAATGTGCTTAATGTATTCATCAGCTTTGAAAGCATCATATTTTGAAATCCTCTTAATTTTTATTTCAGTAAGCCTGATAATATCCTCACGCAAAACTTCCCTTCTTAATAGCTTTTTAAATGGATCTAAACCTTTATCAATGGTTGTAATAATATCTTCCCAGGTTTCACACTCTTCAATCTCAATATAAATTCGGTTTTCTATAAAAATCTTTTCCAGAGAAGATAAATGCCATGCATTTTCTAATTCTTCTTTTCTGATTTCCAGTTCAGATTTAAGAAGAAAAACCGTATGGTCAGCTGAAATTTTTAGCATTTCACGAACTCCAAGAAAATGGGGTCTATTATCTCTTATAATTGTTGAATTAGGAGAAATTGATATTTCACAATCTGTAAAAGCAAATAATGCATCAATCATTTTATCAGATGAAGTACCAGGTGTCAGATGAATCAAAATTTCAACCTTTGCAGCTGTATTGTCATCTATTTTGCGGATTTTTATTTTTCCTTTATCATTAGCACTTAAAACTGAATCAATTAATGTTCCGGTTGTTTTTCCAAACGGAAGTTCATTAATAATCAATGTTTTCTTATCATACTTCTCAATTTTTGCCCTTACCCTAACTTTTCCACCTCGTAGTCCATCATTATATTTTGAGAAATCTGCAAAACCACCCGTTAGAAAATCCGGTAAAATTTCAAATTCCTGTCCTTTTAAATGTTTGATTGATGCATCAATAAGTTCAATAAAATTATGGGGGAGGATTTTGGACGCCAACCCAACAGCAATACCTTCAACACCCTGAACTAACAACAATGGAAATTTAACAGGCAGATTAACAGGCTCTTTATTTCTTCCATCGTATGAAAGTTTCCATTCGGTAATTTTTGGATTGAATACAATATCAAGGGCAAATTTTGAAAGGCGTGCTTCTATATACCTGGGTGCAGCTGAACTATCACCAGTATAAATATTCCCCCAGTTTCCCTGGGCATCAATTAATAAATCTTTTTGTCCTAATTGGACTAATGCATCGCCAATTGATGCATCACCATGAGGATGGTATTGCATGGTATAGCCAATGATATTAGCCACTTTATTATACCTGCCATCGTCCAGTCTTTTCATAGCATGCAATATTCTTCTATGCACTGGTTTTAATCCATCAAGAATATGTGGAACAGCCCTTTCTAATATTACATAAGATGCATAGTCCAAAAACCAGTTTTTATACATTCCGGAAATATATTTCACGTCATGCAATTCCCCATTTTTTTCAAATTGGTCTATATCATCTATTTTATCTTTCTTTTCTTCCATTTAACTAGTACTTGATCCAAATTACATAATGATATCTAATAGCTCAATAATGCAATTTATTTATTAAAATATTTTGTCATTTCGCTGCGCTGTCATTTGTTGTCATTATTTTTTCCAATTGATTTTATTATACTTTATAACTTCTTAAAGACTATCAATGACAACTTAATGACTACCAAAACTATACTAATCGTCTTTACTCCTGCTCAATCAAATCCTCCTCAACCCTCAGGTTTTCAATAATAAAATCTTGTCTTTGAGGTGTGTTTTTACCCATATAAAAATCCAACATGTCAGAAGTAGATTCATCTCTTTTTAATAATACCGGTTCAAGTCTAATTTTCTCACCAATAAAATGAACAAATTCATCAGGTGATATTTCACCAAGCCCCTTAAATCTCGTAATTTCCGGATTTTTACCAAGTTTTTTTATAGCCTCAAATTTTTCTTCATCAGAATAGCAATAAAAAGTTTCTTTTTTGTTTCTTACCCTGAATAAAGGTGTTTGTAAAATATGTAAGTGATTCTTTTTTACTACATCAGGGAAAAACTTTAAAAAGAAAGTAATCAATAGCAATCGGATATGCATCCCATCTACATCAGCATCAGTAGCAATTACAATATTGTTATACCTGATATTTTCCACTCCTTCTTCAATATTTAAAGCTGCCTGTAAAAGATTAAACTCTTCATTTTCATAAACAACCTTTTTAGTTAGTCCATGTGTATTTAATGGCTTTCCTTTCAAGCTAAACACTGCTTGTGTATTTACATCTCTTGATTTTGTAATGGAACCACTGGCAGAATCACCCTCTGTAATAAAAATACTTGACTCCCCTCTGCGCTCGTGTTTTGAGTTATAATGCACCCTGCAATCACGCAATTTTTTATTATGCAGACTTACTTTCTTGGCTCTTTCCCTGGCCAGTTTTTTTATACCCGAAATTGCTTTTCGTTCTTTTTCCGATTCCTGAATCTTTTTCAGAAGAATTTCCGCTGTATTAGGATTTTTATGAAGATAATTATCCAATGACTTTTTAACAAAATCCAATATAAAATTTCGTACTGAAACTCCATCAGGCGACATGTTTTTTGAACCTAATTTTGTTTTAGTTTGTGATTCAAAAACAGGCTCCTCCACCTTTATACTTACTGCTGCAATAATTGAAGATCGAATATCAGATACATCATAATCTTTTTTATAAAACTCCCTGATGGTTTTAGCAACAGCTTCCCTAAATACAAGCAAATGTGTTCCTCCCTGGCTGGTTTGCTGTCCATTCACAAATGAATAATATTCCTCACCATATTGGATTCCGTGTGTAATGGCAATTTCAATGTCCTCACCTTTTAGGTGGATGATTGGGTATAAGCCTTCACCACTCATATTATCCTCTAACAGATCCAAAAGGCCATTTTTCGAATAATATTTTTGTCCATTAAAAAAAATTGAAAGTCCAGAATTAAGATATACATAATTCCGTAACATAGTTTCAACGTAATCAGAAATGTAATGATAGTCACCGAATAATTTCTGATCAGGAATAAATACTACTTCCGTTCCATTCACTTCATCGGTTGACTGAATATCAAAATCCTCAACAATTTGACCTTCAGAAAAATGCACCTCTTTAACTTCTTTTTCCCGAAAAGCTTTTATATTAAACTTATGAGATAGGGCATTTACCGCTTTAATACCTACACCATTTAGACCAACCGTTTTTTTGAAGACCTTGGAATCATATTTTGCACCCGTATTCATTTTTGAAGCAACGTCAATTAATTTCCCAAGCGGGATACCTCGTCCATAGTCTCTTACTCGAACTTTATGATCAGTTATGGACACATCTATTTTTTTTCCATAACCCATCATATACTCATCAACAGAGTTATCAAATACCTCTTTTAATAAAATATAAATACCATCATCCTGTGAAGACCCATCACCCAGTTTGCCAATATACATTCCCGGCCTTTTCCTAATGTGTTCCTTCCAATCTAAGGTTTTAATTGTATCTTCTGAATAGTTTTCAACCATACTCCCATTTTTAGCAAAATGCAAATATAAAATAATCCAATTAAAGGCTGTATGGTCAATTCACAAAGTTATTAACAGCACATAAACTGTTAAAGCATACAGATGGAATAACTAACTGAATAAGATGGATTTTGATATTGGAATACAGTGGAAAATTATTAAGGGTAATTCTAAAATTTTAAGACTTCCTTTTTTTTAAAACTCGAATTTACCTCTGTAAATGCGATGTGCTGAGCAGTTCGATAAACTCACTGTATCACTTGTCGAAGTAAGCATTTTGAAAAATAGAATAACTCAGAAATTTGGATTTTTAGAGATTACTTTAGGTAAGATCCAGTTTTCAATATGCTAAACGGTAAATAAGTTTAATCCAGTCCTTTTCTTAAAGAAGAATTAATCTTTTTCTAAGGGGCAGCCATGTCGAAATATAAACTACATGATAAGCTTTAAAAAAGTTCTACTTCAATTTTTTGAATAAAAGCAGTAAGACTATACCTTTTTCCTATCTGAGCCTCAGAAAGCGTTAATAGAACAGCTATTTTGTCACCAAATTTATCAACAATAAAAACTTCTGTCCTGGTATTTAACATAGTGTCATCTCCATATTTAAAGAAACTACCAAGGTAATTTTCACCCATTTCAGAATGAAGATCAGGCAGTAGCTCATTTATATGTCTGTTAATCATCTGTTTTCTATTGATTGACCATAGGTCTTCTGCTGCTTTATTAAAAAATTTAATAATATTATCCTGATTAATAGTAATAACAGCATCAAGCATTCCTTCAAGTGTTTTTTCATTCAATAGCTTAACCGTTTCTATTTCACGGAATTGCATTCGCATTTCCTCTCTGGCCTCCCTAAGTTTTTGAGTTAAATTATCCTGAGAATTTTGGAGTTTTTCTTCCTGTATCTTTAAAATGGATGTTTGTTCTTTATTTTTCTGCTCTACTTTAATTTGGTTGGTAATTTCATTTCCAATATAAATAATCTTTGAAATATCACCATACATATCATGAACAATAGAATATGTGCCATGAAACCATTTTTCGTCACCTTCTTTTGAAAGCATCTTTAACCTACCTTCAAAAGGAACACCCGCAATGACATTTTTCCATATTATGTTAAATTCATTTACCTCTGCGGGGTCAATAAAATCAAAAATTGTATGGTCATTTAGTTCCTGATCTGAATATTTCATAGCCTGCTGAAACTTTGAATTAAAGTCCGTTACTTTACCACCAGGACTATACTCAGCTTTAATAGTTGATCGGTTCAATGCATCAATTTGCGCTTTATTATCAAGACTTTGCTTTTTGGCTTCGGTAGTATCTATACCCAAATACAAGATTTTTGCAGGATTCCCTTCCTGGTCCCTCACGCTTACATAAGTAGACATGGTCCATACATCTGTTCCCCGCCTTGAAACATGTTTCATATCACCCTCGAAGTGATTTCCCCCGGTTTTTAAACGATCCCAAAGTTCATCAAACCATTCTCTGTCCTTTTCATTAATAAACATGGAAATTGACTTACCTTCCACTTCTTTATTTGACTTATAGCCAAATTTATCAAGAAATTTTGTATTTGCATATAACAAAGTTCCATCATTCGAGTATTCTGCCCGAATCATTGTATGATTTACCGAATTGGTAAAACTTATAAATTGTTCACTTTGTTTTGCTGCCTCAATTTGTGTTTCCTTTAGTTCATTAATAGTCCCTGACATTTCCCTTTCCTGCCGGGTCATCTTTTCCTGTGTTTCCTGTGATTCTTTCAGCAAATAGGCTGTTTTCATATTAATCTTTAAACTGGAAATGGTTGAGGCAATACTCTCTGCTGTTTTTTCAACAAATTCCAATTCAAAATCTTCAAAAACCTTTAAGGAAGCAATTTCAATTGCACCAAAAATATCTTCTTCATTTATGATAAGAGGGACAATGATTACACTTTTGGGATTAGCTTTTCCAAACCCTGAAGTAATTTCAATATAATTATCTGTTACTTCTTTTAGAAATATTGATTTCTTTTCAAGAATACAAGCACCAACCAAACCTTCACCAAACTCAATTCTTTTATCACTGAATTTTTCACGGCCATAAGCAAAAGCACCAGTTTGCTCTATAAAAAGATCATCAGGATTAGCATCATTAATTATAAATATACCAACTACTTGTGCTTCGATATATTTAGACATTTCACTAACCACTTTATAAGAAAGTGCATCCAAGTCATTACTGGTTTCCCGTAATATGGCACCAAAAGTAGCTAAACCTTCTGTAATCCAGTGTCGTTCAGCTTCTTCCTTTTTTCGTTTATTTTCTGCTTCTTCTTTTAATTTTAACTCATCCCTAAGGTTTATCAGTGATTTAGATAATTCATCACTGGTTTCAAGAATTTCTTCATCTAAATAGTTTCCTTCTCTTAATCTTTCGGTAAAATGGAATACTTTTTTTGTTTGTTCTTTTTCAACAAGAAGTTTATTTTCTAATTCAATTTTTCTATCACTGTAGCCCCTTCCTAAAATAAAGCCGATTAAACCGCTGAAAACAATAATAATAAAAACAAAAATCCAGTTTTCAGGATTTGATTTAAAATATTCATGAATACCAAATAATGAAAACTCATAATTATTATTGATTAACCCATTTACGATAAAAAGAATAATTACAAGTAGTCCTACAATTAAACCATTTATGATAAACTTTACTATAAGATCTTTATTATCAGATGAATTCATGCTTGAATCTTTAATTAATGCTTGGTTTTGACCAATCTATCAACTTATATGGATTAATTTTACAAATACTGTACAAATTAACAAAATTTATAAAATAAAATTAAACTGCAAACTTTACTTATAGTACTTTTCAATAATATAGCCTAATTTTTCAACTGAGTATGGTTTTGACATTATTTCGTTAAAACCGGCTTCATTAATCCGCGTACCATATTCATCAGGATTATGTGCTGTTAGAGCTATAATAGGCAGTTCACTATAAGTATCCGACATTTCTTCGCGAATATACCTGGCTGTTTCAATACCATTCATTACAGGCATTTCAATATCTAATAGAACCATTCCAAAATCATTTGTTTGTAATGATTTAATGGCTATTTGTCCATTTTCAACAGTTTCGGAATCAATGCCAATACTCTCCAGGGTTGAGCTTAATAATAACCTGTTTGAAAAAATATCGTCAACTATTAGTATTTTTTTTGTCATAATTAAATCTCATTAAACCAACTGATTCTTATCTTCCTGAGTATAATCATCATTTACTTGAGGAGAAAATCTAAACCCACCGTATTGCCAATTATTGAACTCATCTCCATAGTCAGTTTCGTAGTCAGAAAATATGTTGTTGTCGTTATATACGTCTGCAGCAGTACCCCCAAAAGAAGTGTCGTCCCATTCGTGAGGATGAACAACGTAGTTTTTTAATGGAAAATATTGAGTGCTGTTGTGAAGCGTTGCTTCATCATTAAAGGCAAACGATAGATTTATTCTTGTTTCTGCTGTCCACATCGCAATTAGCTGAGCTACGCT
>Ga0164315_10003958_pt1 | contig 11514 bp, 7 predicted proteins | sample GuaBasSedimGuay6_FD_113737 | JGI IMG/M metagenome (GOLD analysis project Ga0164315, IMG submission 113737) | Subseafloor sediment microbial communities from Guaymas Basin, Gulf of California, Mexico - Guay6, Core 4569-2, 0-3 cm | ecosystem: Environmental > Aquatic > Marine > Hydrothermal vents >... | reverse complement strand
GTTCAGCAGATTGCTGACCTAAACAAAGGAATTTATCTTGATTCAAACATTAGGAATTCTCGATCAACTAACTTTTGTATTGGAGTTGCCGGATATCCTGAAAAGCATGGTGAATCACCAAATATGGACAGTGATTTACATTTTTTGAAAAAGAAAGTTGAAGCAGGAGCTGAGTTTATTGTCACACAAATGTTTTTCGACAATAAGAAGTATTTCGACTTTGTTAAGTTGTGCAGAGCAGAAGGTATTAATGTACCGATTATTCCGGGATTGAAACCCATTGCAACAAGAAATCAGATTATGACAATCCCAAAAACTTTTAATGTTGACATACCTGCTGACCTTGTAAAAGAAGTAATAAAGTGTAAAGATAATACTGAAGTAAGGCAAGTAGGTGTTGAATGGGCCATCAAACAATCGAAGGAATTAAAGGCGGCAGGTGTTCCTGTACTTCACTACTACACCATGGGTAAGTCTGATAATATCAGGAAGATTGCTAAGGCAGTTTTTTAAGAATCCTGAAACAAATCAAATAATGGCGTCATCGCGAGGAGGCACGACGCGGCGATCTCATGTTGTTAGTTATAAGACTTAGGAGATTGCTTTTCTGCAGGAAGAGGATCGCAATGACGGTTACTATCTATTTCCCCGTTTTTACAACCTTGTAAAGTTTGTCACCTCGCCTAACAAGTTCTTTGGTAGCAATTGAACAAATATCTCCTTTTACTACTCCATCAACTGGTGTTAATTCCAGACGTATTTCTTCAATAATATCCTCATAAACTCCGGTAGTCTCGCCAATAATCTTGATCTCTTCATCCTTTTTAAGATCATGACTTTCAATTTTTATTTCAGCAACACCAATCTTTGCAAAATAGTTTGTTACTTTTCCTATGTAAACCTTTTTCTCAGTAGCCTGATTTCCATAATCTTCAGTCCATTCACCAAACTTGCTGCCCATATAATATCCATCCCAGAAACCACGGTTGTAAACCTTTGAAAGTCTTTCGTTCCATTTGTCAATATTCTCCTGATTGTATTCACCCTTAAACCAGGCATCAACAGCCTCACGGTAAACCGATGCAATAGTTTTTACATACTCAGGAGAACGACCTCTACCTTCCAACTTTAAAACCCTAACGCCTGCATCAAGTAAATGATCAAGTAAAGCAACGGTGTTGAGGTCTTTTGGTGACATAATGTATTCATTGTCAATATCCAATTGCTCGCCGGTTTCTTTATCGGTTACCGTGTATTTTCTACGGCATTGCTGTAGGCAGGCGCCACGGTTGGCCGATGAATTAAGGTTGTCGAGGCTTAAATAACATTTGCCTGAGACTGCCATACACAGCGCTCCATGAGCAAATACTTCAATTTGAACAAGATTGCCCGAAGGTCCGCAAATATTTTCTCTGGAAATAGCAGTTGTAATTGCCTTTACCTGTTTTATCTCCAACTCCCTTGCCGTTACCATCACATCGGCAAACTGAGAGTAGTATTTTACAGCCTCAATATTAGTAATATTGGTTTGTGTCGACATATGAATTTCCATGCCCACAGAATATGCATACTGAATTACAGATTGGTCGGAAGCAATTATTGCAGTGATATCATTAGCCTTTGCAGCATCAACTATCTCACGCATTGCAGGAATTTCATGATCGTAAATTACAGTGTTTAAAGTTATGTAAGTACGGATGTTATTCTTTTTGCAGATTTCTGAAATCTTAACCAGATCATCAAGAGTAAAATTCTTTGATGATTTTGATCTCATATTTAAATTTCCAATACCAAAATAAACAGAGTTGGCTCCTCCACCTATGGCAGCCATAAGCGATTCATATGAACCAACGGGAGCCATTATTTCTACATCTTCGGGGCCTTGTAATGGACTAACTTCAAGCGTGGATGCTTGAAGCGGTTCAGTCCCTGATTCAATAGTCCCGAGTTCAAGCGTCCTTGCTTGAATATTATTATTAGTTTTATCCTTAGTCATTTACCTCTTCCAATTTGGGCGGCAAAAGTACAATAATTTGTGTTTTATGTTAGTCTCTTTAAAGTATCACACTTTAGATATCATTTAAGTATTGATAATTGGTAGTAACTAATGCGTCCAAATTACAACCTTAAATTTAATTTTGTGTCTCTACAATACAAGGTTTAATTTTTCATATTATTGAAAAGCAAAAGTTATGTTTCTAAATACCTCTGTTTTTTTACTTTTAACTTGCAATACTGTGAACTCTTAACTAATTTTATAACTTGAAAATCACCAAGATAAATACTATTCTAATTTCTATCTCTTTCATTTTAATGATGGGATATTTTGATGCTAGTGCCCAATCGGAAAAGGGACTTAGCGTAGTTGAAGGTTATGTTTTGGATGATTTTAGTAGTGAACCGTTACCATCAGTAAATATATATTTTCAAAACACTACAATTGGTACTTCAAGTGATTTGGATGGAAAATACAAGATTAAATCCCGCTCACATAACGATACTCTAATTTTTAAAATGATTGGATATGAGGATGTAAAGGTTTATGTTGAACATGGCAAAAAATATCGGTTAATTATCCGACTAAAGGAAGATTCACAACTGTTAGATGAAGTTGTAATAACTCCGGGAGAAAATCCTGCACATCCTATTTTACGGGCAATAATTGCCAATAAGGACAATAATGACCCCGAAAGATTTAAAAGATTCAACACTCAAACTTACACCAGACTGGCAGCAACGCTAACAAATGTTACTAAGGAAAATCTTAAGTTTGTTATTCCACCTCCCTTGATAAAACCACTTCCAGTAATTACAGATTCTTTGGGCAGGCCTGTCTTACCATTTTATCTTTCTGAGAAGATTTCTGATAATTTTATTGACAACGAGGCAAATTTTACACAAACCATTGAGAGGGACAAAAAGGTAAAGTCAATTATGGGTTTCGATAAGATGGATATTGTTGGCTATGATAATTCCATGAGTGCCGAAATGAATTTTTACAAAAACTATGTGGAACTTTTTGGACATACATTTATTAGTCCACTTGCCAACAATGGACTTAGTTTTTACCGTTATTATCTTGAAGATAGCACAATTGTGAACGGCAGAAAGTACTACACGATAAAGTATGTGCCACGTAGAGAAAAGGATCTGGCCTTCGACGGGCATTTTACTGTATTAAAGGATCTGTGGGCAATCAGCAGCATAGATGCCACTCTTACCCGTGAGGCTAACATAAATTACCTCAACACATTCGAGGTTGGTTTTGAGTTCGACTTTATTAATGACAGCACTTTATTTTTCAAAAGCAATTCACTTAAAGCATCGTTCCATTATCTGAAAATAAAAGATAAGGTAAAGAATGCAATGATTGAAGTTGATAAACAAACACTGTATTCTAATATTTTGCTGGGTGATTATGCCTATGCACTTGAAGAACCTAAAAGCAAATATCCTGAACTTCCAACAATAGTTGATGATTCGGTATTTACCAATTATCGTGGTCTTGGTAATAAAAATGTTTATGAAAAAACGTCTGGCGTAATCGATTCTACAAATAATATTTGGTGGGTGAGGGGAGCCGGTAAACTCACAAAAATGTTTATTACGGGATATTACAATGTGGGTAAAATTGACTTGGGTCCTTATCTTGGTACATTTAGTAAAAACACCATTGAGGGTACTCGCCTTAACTTTGGTTTAAGAACTTCAGAAAATTTTAATCCTCACTATAGTTTAGGTGGCAGCCTTGGCTATGGTTTTAAGGATGAAGAGTGGAAATACTCACTTTATGGTCAATATAAATTTAAAACCAGGTACAGAACAATTTTAGGAGGTAGAATTGTTAAGGACCTTTATCTTTTTGGCGTTTTTAGTCATATTCAACTAATTAAAGAGAATATGCAGTCAACAGGTGAGGATAGTTTTATTGCTGCTATTTTTAAGCGACATCACAGCGACCGCCGAGCAATGCTCTACCGCTACGATGTGTATTTGGAGAAAGAATGGCGTAAGGGTTTCATGACCAAATTAAGTTATGAGTACGATAAACTACGAGAGGGCTTGTATGTTCCATTTGTCCACCAGGGAGAATCAGTAGATCATATTTACAATAATTCTGTGAGTCTTAGATTGCGCTTTTCCTGGAAAGAAAACATATCAGATATTTATCTTAGAAGATATTACCTAAGTACCTTCTATCCAATTATTAATATTGTTGGTACTGCTGGTCGTTACTCGGTTGGTGGAGATAATGGTAATTATTTTAAAATTCACCTGACCTTAAAACATAGAATCCCCATTGGATTTATGCATATGAATTATGTATTTGAAACAGGTTATATTTTTGGAGAAGTACCTTTTCCATTACTTAATATTGTTAGGGGAAACGATACATATGGCGACTCCAGGTTTAGGTTTAATTTGCTCAACAATGCTACTGCTGCTCTCGATAAATACGCCAGTGTAATGATGGAGCATCATTTTAACGGACTTCTCATTAATAAAGTCCCTTTTCTTAGAAACCTGAATATGAGGACTGTTTTCTCGGCCAAATATTTCCTCGGTTCGCTAAGCGATAAACATCAGAATGTATTGGTTTACCCTTGGGATATGCATGTTCCGGGAAACCATTATTTGGAACTTGGGGCTGGTTTGGAAAACATACTTCAACTATTTCGGGTGGAATTTATTTGGCGACCTGTTCCCAAGGAATATCCTGGAATGCCAGTTTATGGTGTAAGGGTAAGACTGGATTTTGCAATGTAATAGGCCTAAATAGAAATCAGTCAGTAATTATTTGTACATAATAATAATTACCAACTGACATCTTTATTTGATAACGAATTAGGAACTAAAAGTGAATATTCACTGATATAAATCCCAATGGCCCAAAGCGTGTTCGGAAACCACTACTTTTTGATTCAGAACTTTCAGTATTGCTGGAAGTAGAACTGTATTCTGATTTCCCAGTAACATATTCTGCAATAAACTTAAACTCAGTACCAATAGATAAATTTGGTGTAACAAAAACATTGACTCCTACTAATGGGTTAAGGCCAATTAAAAACTCATTAATTTTATTTTCAGTCTTAACTATTTCACCAGAATATGAGTTTGTGTATTCATTCTCCAGGGAGATGTTTTTTATTGTTGAAGATACATCAAACCCGTAATAAATATTCACCCTGTTAAATGTTGAATGCCATTCGTAACCTAAGTTTATTGTGCTCCCAAAATTCTTTATTGTGTATGTGCTTGATGGTCCATTTTGCTCTTCATGAGTAATATTGCTGTAACTTAAACTCGTGCTTAGTCGAAATGCACCCTTATTATCATGGAATTTTAATCCCACAACTAATTCTGGTTGGGAGTAAAAATCTCCATAATAATAACTGTAATAGTACATATCCCCATCAAGGTAATAATATGGTAAAGCATAATTGTTTTTAGAGAACACATTTGCCACCGCAATGTTTACTTCAGTTTTTTTATTGTTAAACATTTTGTTTTCAGTGTCCTGTGCAATCACCGACAGGCTTGAGAATGAGGCTAATAAAAAACAAATAATAATAAACAGAATTGACTTTTTCATGATGTGTAGGTTTAATTAGTATTTAATGATACTAAATTATGAAAAAATCAACTTAGATTAACAATTGAAAATTATAATTCCAAATTCTTTCGTTCAAATAGAAGTAACCAGGTAACGCCTGTTGTTATTGCAGTATCGGCGATATTAAAAATGGGCCGGAAGAAAATAAAATGACTGTCGTATCCAAAGAGGAATTCAGGCATCCATGAGGGTGCATTGGCTTGTGTAATATCGATTATTGGGAAGTAGAGCAAATCAACAACTTTTCCATGTAGAAAATTTGCATAACCTTGTCCAAATGATGTAACCTCTGCAACTGTGTGATACGAACTTTGAGTAAAAATCAGACCATAAACTGCACTGTCAATAATATTTCCAAGTGCGCCTGCTAAAATCATGGAGATACTGATTATAAGGCCATTACCTGCTTTGCGTTTTGTAAGTGTGTAAATGTAAAATCCAATACCAATTATGGCGAGTATGCGGAAAATACTAAGGGATAATTTGCCCCATTCACCTCCAAACTGCATGCCGAAGGCCATACCATTGTTTTCGGTAAAATACAGGTTAAACCAGTTTCCGATAACAGGAATTTCCTCACCAATGGTCATGCTGAGTTTTATCCAAACTTTAAAAGTCTGATCCAGAATCAGGATCAGAAAGATAATAAGAAATGACTTTTTCAATTAACCGATCTCTAAGATTAAACTCTTTTTTGCTTGGTTTGATTTAGTTTGGCTTCAATGCTTAAGGTAGCATGAGGAACTGCACGAAGCCTCTCTTTGCTTATTAATTTGCCAGTAACTCTGCAAATACCATAAGTTTGATTTTCAATTCTTACCAATGCGTTATCAAGGTTTTGAATAAACCTTAACTGACGTGCTGCCAGACGACTATTTTCTTCTTTTGAGAGAACCTGCTGACCTTCTTCCAATACTTTGAATGTAGGTGAAGTATCGTTGGTACCATGTTCACTTTTATTAGTGTATGCTTCTGTAAGAAGTTCAAGATCTTCTTTAGCAATCATAAGTTTCTTCTCAATAATCTCCCTAAATTCCTGTAACTCAGTATCAGTATATTTTGTTTTTAACCTTTCGTTATTATGCTCGCTCATGATTCCCTCTTTTTAAATTATGAAATGTAATCAGGTGTTAAATATAGTGAAAAAAATTATCACCCATAAAAAACCTGATTTATAATTTTAAACTATGCTTTTTTAATATTTAGTGCAGTTTTGATATTATCTACCAACACAAACTCAACTGTCTCATCAATGTTTTCAATTTCATCAAATTCAATGGAAGCTAGAGTTTCGATGCAAATATAATCTTTAAATTCTGTAAATGCTGTATCAGTTTCATCAGATTTTGCAATTTTTACATTAATTCTGTCAGTAACTTCAAAACCTGTCTCCTTACGATAAGTCTGAATCCTGTTAACCAGTTCACGTGCCAAACCTTCTTTTTGTAAGTTTTCTGTTATTGTGATATCTAATGCAACAGTAAGATCATCCTGATTTGCAACACTCCAGCCCGGAATATCCTGAGTACTTATTTCAACATCTTCAGGTCCGATCTCAATATTCTCATCTGCAATATCAAGTTTGAACACACCTTCTTTTTCAAATATTTTAATGTCGTCTTGGCTAAACTGGTTTACTGCAGCAGCAATCTGCTTCATAAATTTACCATATTTTGGTCCGAGACTTTTAAAATTAGGTTTAATCCTTTTAACAAGAACTCCTGAATCTTCAGTTAAGTATTCTATTTCCTTTACATTTATTTCTGATAAAATTAAATCCTCAACAGCACTAACAACATTCTTGAAATGTGGATTTAGCACCGGAATCATTATCTTATTCAAAGGCTGACGAACTCTTAAATTATTCTTCTTCCTAAGAGAAAGAGCCATAGAAGAAATCTTTTGAGCCAACTCCATACGTTCTTCCAGATCTTTGTTTATCAAAGAATTATCTGCAACCGGGAAATCACTCAAGTGAATTGATAAATGTTTATGCTTTTTACTAACCTTGTTAAGATCCATAAACAATCTGTCGGCGAAGAAAGGAATAATTGGTGACGAAAGTTGAGCTACAACTTCCATACATCTGTACAGTGTTTGGTATGCTTCAATTTTATCTTTTGAATAATTCCCTTTCCAGAAGCGTCTTCTTGAAAGACGCACATACCAATTACTTAGGTGCTCGTTTGTAAAATATTGTATTGCACGACCAGCCCTTGTTGGCTCATAATTAGTATATGCATCGTCAACTTCTCTTATCAGAGAGTTTAGTTCCGATAAAATCCATTGGTCAAGTTCAGTACGTTCGCTAACAGGAATTTCATCTTCACTGTATGTAAATCCATCAATATTAGCATAAAGAACGAAGAAAGCATATGTGTTGTAAAGAGTTCCTAAAAATTTACGTCTAACTTCGTCAATGCCAGATTCATCAAACTTCAGATTATCCCATGGTTGCGAATTGGTAATCATGTACCACCTAGTTGCATCCGGGCCATATTTGCCGATTGTTTCAAATGGATCAACAGCATTGCCAAGTCGCTTCGACATTTTATTGCCTGCCTTGTCAAGAACAAGTCCGTTTGAAACAACATTTTTAAAAGCTACTGAGTCGAAAAGCATACTTGCAATTGCATGGAGAGTAAAAAACCATCCTCTTGTCTGGTCCACACCCTCAGCAATAAAGTCGGCTGGGAAATTCTTCTCAAATAATTCTTTGTTCTCAAAAGGATAATGAAACTGAGCATACGGCATTGATCCAGAATCAAACCAAACATCAATAAGCGATGGCTCACGGAACATCTTTTGACCACTATCGGAAACAAGAATTATTTTGTCCACATAAGGTCGGTGAAAATCAAAAGTCTCATAGTTTTCTTTGGACATATCTCCGGGAACGAAATCCTTAAGAGCATTTTCTTCCATAAAACCTGCGTTCACTGACTTTTCAATTTCAGCTTTTAATTCTTCTGCTGAACCAAGGGCTTTTAACTCATTTCTGTCCTCAGTTACCCAAATTGGGATTGGTACACCCCAGAAGCGAGAGCGGGAAAGATTCCAGTCCACAAGGTTTTCAAGCCAATTGCCAAACCTACCTTCACCAGTTGCTTTTGGCTTCCAGTTAATGGTCTTGTTCAATTCAATCATCCTGTCTTTCAATTTGGTTGTTTTCACAAACCATGAATCTAAAGGATAATAAAGAATCGGCTTATCAGTTCTCCAGCAGTGTGGATAATTATGCACATGCTTTTCTATTTTAAATGCTCTGCCTGATTTTTTTAGACTCACAGATAAATCAATATCAAGAGTAGCATCTTTATCAGTGAGACTTTCGTCGTATGCATTTTTTACATAACGACCAGCATACTCAGAATACGCTTCTTTGTTTATGTATTTGGCAACAAAGTCATCATCAAGATCAGTAAGGGTGAAAAACCTTCCTTTTAGATCAACCATTGGTCTGCGCTCACCTGTTTTGTCAATTAAAATAAGCGGTTCGATGCCCATTGCCTTGGCTACCCTGTCATCATCGGCACCAAAAGTAGGAGAGATATGAACTATTCCTGTACCATCTTCTGTGGTTACAAAATCACCAGGAATAACTTCAAATGCTTTTCCCATTGGTTGAATCCACGGAAATAGTTGCTCGTAGGATATTCCAGTAAGTTCAAAACCTTTACACTCACCAACTATTTTAAAAGGTATTTTTTTATCTCCTTGTTTGTATTCATCAAAAGAGAGTTCTTCATTATCTTTTTTGAAATATGAATTCAATCTTTCTTTAGCCAGGATAACTGTAATTGGTTCTCCTGTGTATTGGTTGAATGTTTTAACTTTTACATAGTCAATTTTGTCGCCAACAGCAAGAGCAGTATTGGAAGGAAGTGTCCATGGTGTAGTTGTCCAAGCAAGAATAAACAAATCACCCTCAACACCCTCAAATACTTTATGTGTGGCTTCTTCTTTTATTACTTTGAATTGAGCAACTGCAGTAGTGTCTGAAACATCTTTGTAACAACCCGGCTGATTAATTTCGTGAGTACTTAGTCCCGTACCAGCAGCTGGCGAATATGGTTGAATTGAGTATCCTTTGTAAAGTAAATCCTTGTCAAATAGTTTCTTAAGTAAATTCCAAACCGATTCGATGTATTTGTTGTCGAAAGTAATGTAAGGATTGTCGAGATCAACCCAATAGCCCATTTTTACTGTAAGTTCATCCCAAAGGTCTTTGTATTTTAAAACCTCCACACGACAAGCTTTGTTGTATTCTTCAACAGTAATTTTTTTGCCAATATCTTCTTTAGTTATTCCCAGGGTTTTTTCAACGCTAATTTCAACCGGAAGACCATGAGTGTCCCATCCAGCTTTACGTTCAACATATTTTCCCTTTAGGGTTTGATATCTACAAAACAAATCTTTAATGGCTCTGGCCATAACATGGTGGATTCCTGGAACTCCATTTGCAGAAGGAGGTCCTTCATAGAATACAAAGTTCTCTTGTCCCTTTCTGATTTCCATGCTCTTTTTGAAAACATCGTTTTCTTCCCAATACTTACCAACTTCATCTGCTATGTTGGTTAGACTAAGGCGTTTGTATTCTTGATATTTGGCTGCCATTTAAAAGACCCTATTATGTTGTTTACTAAAAAATTACTAAAAAAATTGGCTGCAAATTTAGTAAAAAGCATGAAAGGTTTAATATCAATTTTTTGATAGGATTTAATTTGTAGAAGGAATGAATATTTAACATTTGTTTTGGGGTGGATCAGATGGGCTCTTAGATCAGGTTAAATAATATTACGGTGCTCCGCACCTCTGGATTTAGGTAGGGTTTTTTCTATAAATCTATTGGGTACTCCGTACCCTTTAATAATTTGTAAATTCAAAAAAATAGAATTTTAATAAACAGGCTATTACATACATAGTAATATTATTACGAAGTTATTATTATCAAAGTGCAGAGCACATTTAATCTTTGTAGAAAGTTTGTTGCTGAAAAGTGAAGGTGCGGCGCACCAAAATATTAATTAAACAAAAGGCTTTGATTTTTTCTTAATTTAGTGCAATAAATATTAGAAAGTGGGAGATACTTACGTACAAGCATATTTTCATTTGGTCTTTGCTGTTCAAAATCGTGTTGCGTTGATTCAGCCAATATGGAAAAACGATCTGGAAAAATATATTACAGGTATTGTGCAAAATCACAATCACAAACTAATTGCAATTGGTACAATGCCCGATTATATCCATATTTTTATTGGGTACAACTTAAATCAGAAAATACCCGATTTAGTTGAGTTAATAAAAACATCAAGTAATAGATGGATAAAGGAAAAAAGATTGAGTAAGTTTAAGTTTTCATGGCAAAACGGCTATGGGGCATTCACTCATTCGCATTCCCAAATAGATTCAGTTGCCAAATATGTGATTAATCAAGAAGCCCATCATCATAAGAAAACATTTAGAGAAGAATATCTTGAAATGCTCCATAATTTTAATGTGGAGTACAAAAATGAATACTTATTTAATTTTTTTGATGAAGTAGAAGGATGGAAATAATATTATGGTTCTCAACACCTCTATGATCTAGGTAGGGTTTTTCAATAAATATATTGGGTACTCTGTACCCTTTAACAATTAGTAAATTCAAAAAAAGAATTTCAATAAACAGGCTATTAAATAAGCAGTAATATTATTACAATGTTATCATTATCAAGGTGCAGAGCACATTTGATCTTTGTAGAAAGTTTGTTGCTAAAGGTGAAGGTGCGGCGCACCGAAATATTATGCATACAATACATCAGATGTGTAAATAAAAAAAAAAGGGAACCGGTAAGGCCCCCTTCTTATTACCTTTGAAGAAAAGTTAATAAAACTTAAATTCCACTTCGTTCGCTTTC
>Ga0164315_10003957_pt1 | contig 11517 bp, 10 predicted proteins | sample GuaBasSedimGuay6_FD_113737 | JGI IMG/M metagenome (GOLD analysis project Ga0164315, IMG submission 113737) | Subseafloor sediment microbial communities from Guaymas Basin, Gulf of California, Mexico - Guay6, Core 4569-2, 0-3 cm | ecosystem: Environmental > Aquatic > Marine > Hydrothermal vents... | reverse complement strand
GTTCTGGCTGTGGAACGTAATCGGGACGACTTGGCCAAAGAGGCCCTTCTTGAGAAAAAGCAAAGTGTAAAACAGCTTGAGTATGCTGAAAAAGATTTGGAACACTATGGAAATCTTATCAGTGAATGTAAAAGCAATATCACACAACTTGAACAAAAGCTGGAAGAAGTAACATTTAAGCACAAAATGCTCGTCCAACGAAGTATTCATGCCGTCGAGAAAAAACGCGCCAAGAATATAATGTCCAATGCCGGCGGAACCCAGGCGACGATGCGTTTCGGAGAATTGGAAAATCGAATCGAGAGAATGGAAGCCGATGCGGATCTTGCCGGGAGAAACACCGATAACAACCTCGAGAGGGAATTCAGCAAGCTGGAATCTGATAACATTATCAATGATGAACTTGCCGATCTGAAAAAGAGCATGAAAAAAACAACGGCTAAGGGCGAGAAGAGCAATGATTAAGTTCATTGGAATAATCGTATTCATTTTCCTGCCCCTGCTCATTACAGCATTGATAATAGGGCGTAGAATGGAAGGGCACGATGAAAGGGAAGACAGAGACCTGGCAATCAGAGAAGGTGTGAAGGCCCTCAAGCTCAGAGTGCTGAACCTTGAGAGGATCCGTTCGTACCGCAGGGAGAGGAGAGGATAGAAATGACCGGGTATTATTCACAGAGAAGAAAGTTGCATCGATCCAGAGACGGTGAGATTCTGGGAGTGTGCAGAGGTATAGCTGAATGGCGTGATTTACCTGTCAGTGCCGTCAGGCTGGTATTCGTCCTTCTGGTTCTTTTTGCCGGGATGTCGATCTGGGTTTACTTTATTCTGGCCCTGATACTTCCTGTGGAGCCTGAATACCGGGAAGATCGATACCGGCAGAGAAAAGCCCGCCGTCCATCTGCAGATGAAACGGATGAGGAATTTGACAGGGAGAAAGACTGGGACAGCCGTTTTACCAAAAACCGCTAGAAACACCCTCTTAAACAACTGGAACCAGCTATTGAAGCTGGTTCTTTTTTCTTCCAATGGATGTTAATGCCATGCTCCATCTTTCCAGAACCTTCAGCTTGAATCTTCTGTTCTGGCGTATCTCAATTCGGGCGGTGATATTCCCGCCGCCAAGCGCTTTTAAATCTTCAAGTGTTTCTTCAGACACATCAAGGCTTACAGCTGCATGAAACACACCTTTTGATGCCATATTTGTAATCGAGCTAAGCCTGGCTTCCACCGGCGGGTAACGCCATTGGGGACGGGCATCCACCGAAAGAAGAACCCGCTGTCCTTCTCGGCATCCGTCGATACGGTGCTGAGGAATTTCAATATGAGCCTGCATTCCTCTGCCGGGAATGATATAACCGAGAAGTCTGCCTGACTCAATATGCCGTCCGGGACCTATCAGGGGAACCATTCCTGCAGAAGCACCGGAAAGAACAGTTTCCACACTGAAAAATACACCGGTTTCAGGAGAAAGAACCCTGGTTTCCTTCAACCTGAGCTCCCAGAGTATCTGTTCAGTTTTCAAGGATTCCAGATTCTGCCTGTCGGTAGAAATTGATTGTTTTAAAGCCTCCTGCTCCCTGTCCGCTCCTGCACAGAAGGTATGGTAAAGATATTCATCATGCTTCAAATCGTTCAGCGTCAGAGAGAAATTATCAAACAGTAACTGATCGGCAGTGATAATACGCCTGAGCTCTTCCTCTTCAATGTCCCGATGATATGAGAAAAGGGTAAGACTCCGTTCCCCTGCGGAGATTTCAGACTCAAGGCCATTGAGTTCCCGATGGATTCTCCTGATATTCCATTTCGGCCATTCATCATCCAGAAGTAGAAGCCTCTCTCCCTGAATTACAGTCATACCATCTTCCAGAGCCCCCTTTTTTACCAGACCGTCACTGCCGGCATAGAGGGGAACCCAGGAATCCGGTTCCAGAAACCCGGAACACTCAACAAAACCGGTATTCATCCATACAAGAGTTATACCGCCCCCGGCAATAACCAACGTTACCATCAGAACCGGCAGAAGCTTAATTGTCCGTACTCTTTGCCGATTTTTAATCATTATTTTTCCTCCACATGTATGCATCCACCTGAAAGAATTACAGTCCTGTGCACCTCCAGGGGAAGCTCCAGGGAGTGAGATATTAAAAGAACCGTCTTCCCTCTGCAGGCAGACTCCAGGGAAAGGCGAACCCTCTTACTGCTCATGGAATCCAGAGCGTTTACCGGTTCATCGAGTAAAATAAGTGCCGGGGGATGCACCATGAGTCTGGCAATGGCCAGACGCTGCCTCTGACCGCCGGAGAGACCGGAATCTTCTCCGGACAACCTGGCATCCAGCCCCCCGGGAAGCCTTGCGACAACGTCCTCTGCCGCCGCCGATTCCAGGGCTGCCCAGAGAAGGGCATCCGAGGGAGAAGGTGCGTAAAGGCAGAGATTCTCCCTTACCGTTCCGTCAAAAAAAGCAGGATTCTGCAGTACAGCTCCTACGAGCTCCCGGCGCCTTGGAATAGTACAGTTATTCAGAACTGAACCGGAAAAAATAATTTGTCCGGATGCAGGAGACTGAAAGCCGAGAATCAGAGAAAACAAAGTACTTTTCCCCGCACCGCTGCTCCCGGCAATCAGCACCCTCTCCCCCTCTTCCACCTTCAGATTCAGACTGCGGAGAACCTTTCCGGAACCCGGATAAGCAAAACTCAAACCGGTAACCGAAAGGTCTGCCCTCCGGGATGCCGGCTGATAAAGCGGATAAGAGAAATGAGGCTCATCTGTTTCCTGAAGAAAAAGATCCCGGTGACGCACGGCGGAATTACCACTGCGGGCCATGGAGCGGATACCTCCAAGCAGCTCTCCGACAGAACCTAACACCCTGGAGGAAAGAATGGAAAAGGCAATATACGACCCGAAAGTCAACTGTCCGGAAATCACAAGATACACAGCAAAAACAAGTATGAGGGCCCCTCCTATCCTGGAGCTGCCGGCGGCGGCAGCCTCCCATCCTGCTCCCAGAACGCGCCGCTTCTGCTCCACTTTTCCAAGAGTGTTCATGATGTTTCTCAAATACCGGGCATACCCCGTCCCTCCCCCGCCGGATTTCAGAGTGGCAGCTCCCCGGGCTCCCCTGAAAAGATCTGTTGTCAATCGTTTTCTCACAGCCCAGATTCGGCGCTCGTACTCGAGGTCGGTCTTAAGAAAAAAAATACCAATCATTATGGAAGGTAGAATCGTTAGCAGCCGGCAGGCTGCAAGTACAGGCTGAAGGAGAAATATCGGGGGCAGCAGAACAACCAATACCAACGAGGGCCCGACAATTTCCCGGATAAAAGTCCGTCTCAAATCCCCCAGAATTCCGGCATCATCGTAATGACGAACCACCGCTCCGGGTCCATTGAGGTGAAACCAGCCAAGACGAAGTTTCCACAGGCGGTTCACCAGAAGGATTCTCCGACGGTGTCGGAACTCCCGGCTTCTGCCTGCAAGAATCCTGTCAGCCTGGAATCGGGAAATGATTCCAGCGGATTCCACCAGAATCAGCAGAAAAAAGATCGGCAGTATCAGTCCGGTTCTACGATCGGGGATTACCCGGTCAAAGAACACTCTACTGAGAAAAGCCGGTATCAGAGAGGAGAGTGCCGCCGTAAAGAGAAGGATTACCACAAACTTATCGGATCTGCCTTCGTCATTTTTTATGTAAGGCTCAAGGCCGTCAAACAGTCTCATACCTGAATTGACTGTGAAAAAAACCCTGCGGCTTCAAAGTATGGAAAAAAAACTACAGGAAAAAAGCCCTTAGAACCGATAGGATGAGTGTACTATGCGCTCTCATTTGCTAATTACAACTTTATTCATTCTCTTCATGGCTGTTCTGCCCCTCTCCGGATTACCGGTTCCTCTGGGACAGGTGGAAATAGGACTTGAAAGTTCCGACGGCTACCAGGAAGGCCTGGCGTACATCAGTACTGATGAAACGGGAACTTCACTGGAGGTTCTCATCGGCTATAAAGGCTTCGGCCTGGATACAGTTACCTGGACATTCTCTGCCGCGGACATGGCTTCTTTCCGGGAAGCCTCTTCCAATGCCGCCTGGTGGCGTTCCCGGCTTCTGGAAATGAATGTGAATCAGACTGTCATTCGGGATGCGGCGGTAACCAGTCCGAAACTCGTCTATTCCTACCGGGAAACTGATTTTCCCTTCGACTCTTCTGAGAACATCCTTCGATTTGTCCGTGAAGGACATGACTATGCACTTCTGCTCACCGAGAGCTCCCAGGGCGCTGATACCCGTCGTTCAGGGGATAAAACACTCCCGGTGTTCACCCTTCACTTCTCCGGCCGGACACTGCCCGATCTGCGAAATATGATATCCGAAGAGGTAATGACCCAAACCCTGGCTGACTATGCCGCAGAGAAATCGTCTATCGACGCAATATTGAACACCGGACCGGATAGCTCAAAATAAGCTGTTTTGACTCAGCATTAACCCGCTCACCTCTTTTAATTATCACCACTTAACCAATATCGATAAATTTTTCTCCTTTATTTTCTCTTTTCGTAACATGTGTTACCGACAGTTCCCGATCTAATCATTAGCTTATTTCTATTAATTAGATTTCAGGAGGACAATATGTCTATGTTTTGTTATCAATGCCAGGAAGCGGCCAAAGGAACCGGCTGCACTATCAAGGGGGTCTGCGGAAAAGATGATGTGGTTTCCGCCGAACAGGACCTGCTCATTTACGCCCTCAAAGGCCTCTCATGGGCCGGAGAAACCGCCGCTGCCTCAGGGGTGGAAATAAGTAAGGAAGTCGGCCGATTCATCATGTACGGCCTTTTCACCACCATCACTAATGCCAACTTTGATTCTTCGGTGTTCAATTCAGCCGTCACAAGGGGCCTTGCCATGAGGGATGAACTTCTCGACGCGGCCCGCAAAGCCGGCTGGGACGAAAGGGACCTTCCCGGTGCCGCAGCATGGCAGCCGAAGTCGGAAGCCGAATACCCGGTAAAGGCCGCCATGGTGGGGGTACTGGCCACAGAGAACGAGGATATCAGAAGTTTAAGAGAGCTTGTTATATACGGACTCAAAGGACTGGCCGCCTATACAGAGCATGCAGAGAAACTGGGAAAAGAAGATAAAAGTCTCTACACTTTTGCCCGTAAAGCTCTCTCTGCCACACTGGATGACAGCCTGAGCCTGGATGAACTTGTTGCCCTCACTCTGGAAACCGGGGAGAAGGGTGTTACAGCCATGGCGCTTTTAGATAGTGCCAATACCGGAACCTACGGAAACCCGGAAATTACCGAAGTGAATATCGGTGTGGGTGATAGACCGGGAATCCTCATCAGCGGGCACGATCTTCGCGACCTCAAAGAACTGCTGGAGCAGTCCAAAAACAGCGGAATCGATATCTACACCCACAGTGAAATGCTCCCCGCCCATTACTACCCGGAACTCAAAGCATACGGCCATCTGAAAGCCAATTACGGTTCCTCCTGGTGGCAGCAGAATAAAGAGTTTGAATCATTCAACGGGCCAGTACTGCTGACAACAAACTGCCTTGTACCTCCAAAAGAAAGCTACAAGAATCGTCTGTACACCAGCGGCGCCGCCGGTTTTCCCGGTGTTTCCCACATTGCCGATCGTATCAAAGATGAACCGAAAGACTTTTCAGCCATCATCGAACAGGCGAAAACCTGCCCCCCTCCCACAGAACTGGAGAGTGGCTCCATCGTCGGCGGATTCGCCCACGCCCAGGTACTCGCCCTGGCCGACCAGGTGGTGGATGCGGTGAACTCCGGGGCCATCAAACGCTTCTTTGTCATGGCCGGATGCGACGGACGTCAGAAGGGACGCAATTATTACAGCGAGTTTGCCGAAGAGCTTCCCGAAGATACCGTCATACTCACCGCCGGATGTGCCAAGTTCCGCTACAACAAACTTGATTTGGGTGATATCGGCGGCATTCCCAGGGTTTTGGATGCCGGGCAGTGCAACGACAGCTATTCCCTGGTGGTAATTGCCATGAAACTTAAAGAGGTATTCGGTCTTGACGATATCAACGATCTGCCCATCAGCTACAACATTGCCTGGTACGAACAGAAAGCCGTTATCGTTCTGTTGGCCCTGCTTCACCTGGGAGTCAAGGACATCCACCTGGGACCTACCCTTCCCGCCTTCCTCTCCCCCAATGTGGTGAAAGTTCTGGTTGATAATTTCGGTATCGCCGGAATCGGCGAGAGTGTTCAGGAAGATATCGAACTGTTTATGGAAACCAGAGAGCCTGCTTTAGTTAATTGACCTCCGGTGCCCGGACGGATAATTCTGTCCGGGCCTCCGGCAAAAGGAGGCATTAATTCAACAGAGTTTTCAACCGGGAAACGGAGAAGGACACCCGGGTCCGGTCCATCTTCCCGATAAATCCCTCCTGAGTCATCAGAGAGAGTTCCCGGGACAGGGAAGGCCGGGCCACCCCCAGCAGATCCGCCATTTGCTCCCTTCCGTGACGCCAGCGGGGAGATTCGGTATCTTGTTCAGAGGCCAGAGAAAGAAGATGGTCCGCAATACGCTGCCGCAGAGTCCCGAAGCGGAGTAAGCGCAGCTTATCGGTGAGAAACCGCACCTTATCTCCGGCATTCGCCATATAGGCCTTTAAAACCGCCGGCTCCCGGGCAAAGAGCTGAAACAGTCCCTCTCGGGGAAAACGGATCAGTTCTGTTTCCTCCCGGGTAATCAGAGAAACCGGCAGTTCAGGGTTGGAACTCATCAGAACCGCCGATGCCACCATGGACACCGGCCGGAAGTATTCCACCATCATCCCCCGACCGCTTCCATCATCAATCCGGGTTTCCAGTATTCCTTCAGCGACGATAATCAAACTCTCATAGCGTTCACCCTGCCGCCGGACTACCGCCCCGGTCGGATATTCTTCAATTACCACATTTACAGATGACAGCAGCTCAGAGAGCTTTTCCAGAGGAACACCTTTAAACAGCCGGCAGGTTGCCAGTAAGGGGATATATCGCCCCGGACTTAATACCATGGCACTTAAGGTAATATTAATTCGATCTTAAGAACAGAACCGCCACCGGGATTTTAAAGTCCATTCCAGCCGGCGTTTCTTGCCAGAATCCACCAGAAGGCATAGGCCTTCCTGTTTGCCGTTATATGCTGGGTTAAATGGGCTCCATAACCCGATTCATCATTAACCGGGTTGTAGTTAATAAACCAGTCTTCGCCTTCGGCATGGGCGGACTGGAAACCACTATTGTAGTTACCGCCATACAGACTCGAATTTGAATCATCAGAACAGTCACTGTAATAGGTATCATCCGCATAATCATGAGATTCGATAGAGAAATAATCCAGGCAGTAATAATTATTATCTTCACAGAAATCTCTGATAATATCGGCCTGATTTTTCGGTCTTCCTTCCCCGATATTATTGCCCTCTTGCGCATGTCCTGTCATAAAGATAAAGGTTACCGGTGTAATTGAAGCTCTGGGCTTTGAACCGCCGGCACCGTACTCATTAATCAAAGCCTGCATACCGGGAAGGTAATTCCCCCGAACATTATGCTCGAAGATAGAACACCAGGACCACATCACAACATTGATATCAGAATTTTCCGGAGCGTCCAGAAAATTGCGCGTAGCCTGAATAAAAGCCGTCTCGTTCCGGCTTAAATCAGAAGCATCTACACCATCAGCATGATAGCTGCCGAGAGCATAATCCTCAAAATCCAGTTTCCCTGAGACGGGCACACCGTTAAAGGTCACTCCAAAAAGAGCTTCATCTCCATCCTTGTACCGCTGCAGTCCGTTCAGCCCATAAGTAATGTGGGTACCATGGGAAGTGTGCTGATATGCAATATGGTAATGTTCCCTCACAAAATCGATGTAGCTGCGGGGAATATTTCGCAGGGTGCTCTCTTTTGCAACAGAGTAATCGGCAATAAAAGCAGTACCCGGTTTCTCTGATAAACCACTGCAGGAAACTGCCGCAAGAATTAGAAAACAGATCGCGGTGACTGTCAGACCAAACCTGAAGGATTTCATAGCTGAAATTATATCCCGGGGAAGGTAAATATCATTTTTTCAGAAGGAGCGTTCCCCCCGGAGCACTCCGATTAATTCCACTTTCGACCTGACAGAAAGTTTTTTGTACAGATTGGCCACATGATTACGGACAGTATTGGGACTGATTCCAAGGTTTTCGGCAATTTCCCCATATGTAAGCCCCTGGGATAGGGATTCAGCAATATCCTGCTCCCTGTCGGTAAGAGGCAGGCCTTCAGGAACCCCGAGAGCAGGACTTGTTGCCTCAGCTGTTATAAGCAACTCCCGAATGTAGAAAATAACACCAACCAATGCCATCCAGAAATAGTAAAGGGAAAGAAATAAAAAACGCACCGAATGACTCACGGCCCAGGGACTTGCAGTTTCTCCAATTAGATGGCCAATCAGAACCAGGGGCAGAAAAATAACGGTGAGAAGGGTTGCAAGCAGGACTGTTACCCGGGTGGAACCCCGCTTAATCAGGGGAATACTTTTCAGAATATCCACCAGAATAAACGTTAAAGCAAGAAAATAGATGAATGCGGCGGCAAGGGATATCGGCATCAGAAAACCGGTGAGCAGATAGACCGCTCCCAGGGAAAAATAAACGATAGTTGCCGTTATTGAGGCTATCATACGCAACCCCGTCCAATGACGTCCGATTATGTGATTTACCGTTGCAGGCAGAAAGTACAGCAGCAGAGCATAACCCGCCGATTCTGCCAGACCAGTACCGATTACAACAGCACGACCGCCGGAAAGCAGCTCTTCCCAGTAAAACCGGATTCCCGCCAGTAACAGAAGAATCGCAAGATAAACAATAAATAAAAATGTATTAAACCTTCCGGAATCCCGTTTATTCAGCCAGTAGAGAAGGCTCAAAGCAACAACAGAAAAGGTAACACCAACCGTAATAATATAAATAAAGAGAAAAATATGATCGAACATAAATCCTCCGGTTAATGAACCATGATACAATTCCGCCCTTTGGCTTTCGCTTTGTAAAGAGCAGCATCGGCTTCTCTGAGAATCTCAGAAAGAGAAGAATCCCTGTTCGGGATGAATCCCGAGATTCCGGCACTGAGGGTTACAGAACGATTCACACCCTCAAACTTCAGATTCGCAACATCCCGGCGTATACGCTCAATAATATCAGAAGCAACATCTACATCAGTTTCAGGTAATAGAATAACAATTTCCTCACCACCGTACCGGGCAATCATATCGGTGGTTCTCAGACCATCCTCACAAGCTTTGGAAACACCTTTTAATACAATATCACCAACCTGATGTCCGAAGTCATCATTAACTTCTTTAAAACGGTCAAGATCCAGCATCGCAAGAGCAATTGATTGATTCTCCCTGCGTGCCTTTTCAAATAGAAATCGGCTGTTGAGATCGAAGGCATGACGGCTGCCGATCCCCGTCAATGCATCAATCATTGCTAATTTGTAGGTTTCGCCATGCATTCTGGCATTCTCCAGAGCAATGGCCACAGGGCCCGCAAAAGCCCTGGCCAATTCCAGGTGCCGATGTGTATAAAAGGACTTAACCCCACTGTCAAAAGATAAAAGGCCTATCACATCTCCATGGGCAATCAGTGGAATGCCAATCCAGGATCGGGCAGGGGCTTCTTCCTCAACCTGAACAAATTTCGGGAAATCTTCCAGTACATCATTACTCATCCAGGGATGACGCTCCTGAATGGCCCTGGTGCTTAAAGAGCCCTCTTCTGGATAGGGGAACTTAAGTTCCGATATCAGATTGTTATCAGAAAAGCCCATACCACCGATAATCCGGAGATAGCCGTCATGAAGAATTTGAACCGAAGCACGATCGTAGGGTACCAGGCGCTGAGCCTGCTCAAGTATGCGGTGTACTGTTTCATCCAGATTGAGGCTTGATGTGATAACGCCAATCGTAGCATTCAGAATTGTGGCCTCTCTGGCACGAATAGAAGCCTCTTCCTGAGCTTCCTTAATCCGGGTGAGGTCTTCATCAGCCCCGATAAATATCCAGGGACTGCCATCGGGATTCCGAAGGACAACACCGCCCCGATTAGAAATCCAGCGCCAGCCGCCTGAACGCCCTTTGATACGGTATACTTCCTGAAAATAATCGGTTTTCCCCTCTACGAGGTCTTTAAGGTCGGCCTCTACCCTTTTACGATCCTCAGGATGTAGGAACTGGGTCCATGAACGCTCATAAGCGTGTTTGTCGGAAAAGTCCAACTCTTTTGTGATATCACTGGTAATGGCCCGCTTATCTCTATAATCAATAACAATAACTCCAATTTCCGAGAGAAGAGTTTTTAACGGACCATCCTCCAAAAGAGAATCAACCAGCCGTGTTATCTTTTTTTTATTCTTCCTTGCCATATTCACCCGACTTCATGAGATTGAATTTCGAAGTATATACACTATTCTGCCCTGAATACATGCTGAGTATCCACAATAATTTTTTAGATTAGGTATTTTACCTCTGATTATTGCATTGACCCGGGGATATTGACGATTGTGGTTTCCCGGGAATAGGATATTCGACAGAGAGTGCTCCATCCTTATAAAAATCTCTCTTAGTTGGTTTTTACATGAATGAAGCTTTAACCAATCCCCTGGCACTGCTGGCCGTAACGGTAAGCCTGGGACTGGCTGTCGGCCGAATCCGGATCGGACAGTTCTCCCTGGGTTCCTCGGGTACTCTGTTTGTCGGACTCGCCATCGGATGGCTTGTAATACGGACATCCGGGGATGCTCAGAAAACCGTATTGCTTTCTAAAGGGGTGATTCCCAGCGAGATTTTCTACCTGGCTCTGGCTCTGTTCATTGCAGCAGTTGCCCTGGCCTCAGCTCAGAATCTTGGAAAAGTTGTTAAAGTGTACGGCTTCAGGCTGCTGGCTATGGGAGCCCTTCTCCCCGCTGTCGGTGCTTCAGCATCCTGGGGGCTTTCCCGTATTATTCCCGGTATTATTCCGGGATCAATTCCCGGTGTGTTTACCGGAGCTCTTACCAGCTCTCCGGGACTGGCCGCAGCACTGGAGCAGGTGGCTCACAATGGGCCTGAGGCTGAAGCGCTTGTAGGATTCGGTTACGCTGTCGGTTATATCCCGGGAGTTCTCATCGTTGTTATGGGGATGCAGCTTATTCCAATAATCTTCAGACTGGACACGGAAAAAGAGAATCGGACTTTCTGTGAAGATCTGGAAATCAATCCCGACGAGGAACGTTATTCAGGAGGAGAATTCCGTCTTCTTGAATTCTTTATTGTTATCGCAGCGGGGTATCTCCTGGGTACTCTCAAGATCTCTTTGGGAACTCTTGGCCGGGTGGGCCTGGGATCCACAGGAGGAATACTCGCCGCCGGTCTTATTCTCGGGTTCAAGGGCCATATAGGACCCCTTGATTTCCGTATGCCTACAGCCGTACTCACCACAGTCAGAGAGTTGGGAATTGTTCTTT
>Ga0164315_10003956_pt1 | contig 11517 bp, 13 predicted proteins | sample GuaBasSedimGuay6_FD_113737 | JGI IMG/M metagenome (GOLD analysis project Ga0164315, IMG submission 113737) | Subseafloor sediment microbial communities from Guaymas Basin, Gulf of California, Mexico - Guay6, Core 4569-2, 0-3 cm | ecosystem: Environmental > Aquatic > Marine > Hydrothermal vents... | reverse complement strand
GTATTCAGTAAATTATAAACTTTTTGTCGAATAGGAGATAATATGCTGGTACTTAAAAGAAAAATGAATGAAGAAATAATAATTAATTCAAACATTAAAATTAAAATTCTCTCTGTTTCTGATAACCAAGTAAAAATTGGAATAGATGCCCCTATGGAGGTGGAAATTTTCAGAGGAGAGGTTTACGAAAAAGTAAAATCTAATTTAAAATTAGCCTCTGAAAAGAGTAAAGAGGGTGTGATTGAATTACCTACACTCAAAATTAATAAATTACCCAACATAAATAAGATGGATAAATAAAAATGCTTAAAACAGTTTTAATAGTCGATGATTCAGAGGTTATAAGGCATGCTTTAAGAAATTTTTTTCTCGATTGCAATCTTGAAGTGATTACAAGCAATGATGGCTTAGAAGGTGTGCAGAAAGCATTGGAGTATAAGCCAGTAATTATTTTTCTTGATTTACTTATGCCAAACTTAAATGGTGTAAAAATGCTTCAAGTGATAAAAGTAATGGATGAATTGAAGCATATACCCGTTGTTGTAATTAGTGGAAATACTAATAAGAGAAACGTTTTAGCAGCAATTGAAGCTGGTGCAGAGAGAGTTATATCAAAACCACTAAAAAAAGAAATTATTATTCAATCAGTAAATGAAATATTGGGAAAAGATTTTCTTGTTAAAACTAAAGGCGATACTCGGTTTTCTCATAAGGAAGATAAAGAACTTACAGCTCAACTAAGAAACTTCTTTTTGAATAGTTTTCCAGAAAAAGAACGTGGAATAATTGAGTCTTTAAAAACAAAAAATATTGAGTTGTTAAAATTGATATCTCATGAAATTAAAGGAACTGGTGGTGCTGTTGGTTACCCTGAGTTAACAATTATGGGTGGTGAAATATATGGAAGATTACTTGAACCAAAGATTAATTGGGAATTAATAGAGCTTAAGTTTGATGAAATTTTTACGATAGTAAATAAGATGAAAATTTCACAATAGGGATAAATTATGTTATTTGTAGGAATTATTTTTGTAATTAGTGCCGTAATTGGTGGTTTTATGATGTCGGGTGGTGATTTGCATATTCTAAACCAGCCAAATGAAGTTGTGGTAATTGTGGGTGCGGCAATTGGAAGTGTTCTTATTAGTACACCAATACCAATGATAAAAAAAATGATGGCAGCTTTTATTGGAGCAATAAAAGGTTTTCATGTTTCTAAACAAGATTATTTAGAATTATTTAAATCTTTTAATGAACTTTTCTTAGTTGCACAAAGAGATGGATTACTTTCAATTGAGTCACACATTGAAAACCCAAAAGAGAGTAAAATTCTCTCCCAAAACAAAAAATTTATTGAGGACGACTTTACTGTAGATTTCTTTGCCGATTCAATGAAAGTGATGCTTACAGGTTCTGTCCCTCCGCACGATTTAGAAGAGCTAATGGATTCTGAAATTGAAACTTATGAATTGGAAAATGCACCTATTGCTGGAAGTTGGGCTACTGTTAGTGATGCTTTTCCTGCATTAGGAATTGTGGCTGCAGTTTTAGGAATTATTATTACAATGGGATCAATTGATGATGGCCCAGCCGCAGTAGGTCATCACGTTGCAGCAGCACTTGTAGGAACATTCCTTGGTATTTTGTTATCGTATGGTATTGTTGGACCAATTGCTGTAAAAATACATCACGATATCGATGATAAGTTGAGACATTTGCAAACAATTAAAACAGCAGTACTAGCCTATGCAAAAGGAAACCCACCAATGATTGCATTGGAGATTGCTAGAAGAACAATATTTTCAGATAATCGTCCAACATTTGGTGAGTTAGAAAACTTCTTAAGAGGAAAGAGCGAATAATCATGTCTGATGAAAAACAACCTATAATTATAAAGAAAATAATTAAAAAAGGTGGTGGGCATCATGGTGGAGCATGGAAAGTTGCTTATGCCGATTTTGTAACGGCACTAATGGCACTCTTTATAGTTCTTTGGATTGTTGGGCAAGATAGCGAAATTAAAAGCGCTGTGGGTGGTTACTTCCGCGACCCTGTGGGATTTACTCTTAAAAGTAGGGCAATGATTGATCAAAAAAATCTAGGAGTGCAAATTAATTCTATAAATCAAAATGATTTAGATAGAATTAATATGGAAGAAGAAGAGAGACGCTTTGATGAAATGAAAGATGAATTAACATCCGAGCTTGGTGAAGATGCTAATTTTCTTCCATTATTTGATCAAATGGAAATTACAATGATTGATGATGGTATGAAAATTGAAATGTTAGAATCTGATGAGGATATTTTTTTTGAATTAGGTAGTTCTAGGTTAAGTAAAAAAGCAAATAGTTTTCTTCAAAAAGTTGGGGAAAAATTGGGAAAAATTTCAAATAAAATTGCAATTGAAGGTCATACAGATGCGCGTCCACTTAATCAAGGTGGAAGTTTTACAAACTATGAACTCAGTACCGATAGAGCAAACAGTGCAAGGAGAACATTAATTGCAGGTGGTTTAGGAGAAGGTCAGGTTGATGAAATTAGAGGTTTTGCTGATAAGCGTTTGAAAGATAGCAAGAATCCCTTCAGTGTTGTAAATAGAAGAATTAGTATAATTGTTAAATATATAAACAAAAAATAAATAATTATTAAATGAAAAAAAATATAATCGTTATGGAAGACGATCTGTTTCTGAAAGAATTTTACGCATTTGTTTTTAATAAAGTTGGTTATCAATCTGACCTGTTAGAAAATGGCGATGTTTTTTTTCAAAAATTAAACTCTCAACATTATGATTTAATAATTATGGATTTGAGTTTAAAAAACACTTACTTTAATGGCAATAAAGTTAATGGAATAGACTTATCTCAATTAGTAAAAAAGAATGAGGAGTTAAAAGGGATTCCACTTGTGTTGGTTACAGCACATGCAGTTGATTCCCAATCAAAACATTTATTTGATGAAAGTATGGCAGATGATTATATTATAAAGCCAATAAGTGATATTAAAATATTTGTTGAAAAAATTGATTCTTTAATGAGATAATAACCTGATTATCATAAAAAATAATATGGAAAATATAAAAGAGAAAATACTAATAGTTGAAGACGAACCAGATACAAGATTTATTCTTAGTAAATTATTAGCAAAAGATAATTACGATGTTGCTTCTGTCTGCAATGGCATCGAGGCTCTGGAAAAATTGAAAGATTATGACCCCAAAGTAATTATAGCTGATTGGACAATGCCCCAAATGGACGGTCTCGAACTTTGCGATATTCTTAAACAGAGTGAAAAATATAAATCTATCTATTATATAATGCTTACCGCTCGCTCAGCTGTAAAAGATAGAGTTAAAGGTTTGGATGTTGGTGCAGATGATTTTTTGTTAAAACCAACTGAAAATCAAGAATTACTTGCAAGAATCAGATCTGGAATTAGAATTTATAATCTACAAGCCGAGTTAAAAAACTCTGAGCGTGAAAAAGCACTTTTACAAATGGCAGCTACAATAGGGCACAATTTAAACAATCCTTTAGGAAGTCTTAAATTATTCATTAATGATTTAAAATCGGAAATTTCTGAAAATAGTGATAATGGATATGATGAAGATTTTGAATTGATTGAAGAATCGATTAAGAGAATTAGTGATTTAGCAAGTGATTTGTCTAAATTAAAAGATCCAACAACAGAAAATTACACATCAGATACAAAAATGATAAAGTTAACATAAGTAGTAAACTTTATATTCACACCCAATTTTTAAGCTAAAAATTTTGCAAAAATTTACGATAGTATAGCGTGAAGTTATATTATGTTAGAACGCATCGGAAACATATCGTTTGAAGCTAGTTTTAAAAAATCTAAGCAACGCAAGTTTGGAAGTTATAAAGGCAACTTGTATTCTGGCTCTTCTTTTGATATTAATGATTCTATCTCTTTTTCGCCAGCGTCAAAATATTTATCCAGAGCAAATTGGCTACTAAAAGAGTATCATCAATCAAATGAAGGAAAAATAATTGTTGAATTTAACTACTTTGGATTTTCCTTTGAAGTTAGCTTAGATCTAGAAACATTAGGCACAATAAATTCACTAGTTTATAAAATTTCACAAGATGATAATCAAAATGCGTTTGTAAAACATATTGCTGCAACATTTAAAATTTCGATTGGAGAGAGTTCTGATAAACTTCCTATTCAAAAAGAGTTACGAGGCTTGGAACAACTATTTATAAGGCTTGGAACCCTTAATTTGAATAGTGAACTTAACATCTATAACTATGAATTAATTGACACATTACTTGATGGAATGTATTCATCACTTCAAAACGATTTTGAATACTTAAATTTCACATTATTACAGTTTATTGAAAAACAAACAAATATGAAAGTTGGTTCCTTGAATTCAAAGTTTCATAACTCATCAACTGAAATTTCTATACAAAAAATTAAACCAATTAGTTTGGCTTAGGAATATTAAATAATGATTGATATTAAATCTCGAATTCATTCTTCTGATAAAATTGAACATACAAATAGAAAAGCTTGGATTATTGTAGATAGCTCTGGGAACATAAAGTACAGGAATAATATATTTAAAGATATTTTTCATTTGAATAAAGAAGAAAACATTAAAAAACTCACCTTTTTACCTGATTTATATAATATAATTGTTAAGCTATCTGAAAATAAAATGACCGAATTTAAAAACTCGTTTATTTTTGAAACAGAAGATGAAATTTTAAATTTTCAAATAGAAATTGAAAAAGCCTCTCTCTTTAATTCAATATATTATATTATTGCTTTTAATACTGAAGAAGAAGAAAAATTTATTGAAGATAAAATCAGTAATCTTCATTTTGCCTTGGAATATGGAAAAATACCAATTATCATATTTGATAATAAGGGGATTATTTCTTTTGCCACAAACTCGTTTGAGAAAGCTTTTAGTTGCGAGATAGATGAAATTTACAACAATCATATTTCGACTCTTTTCGTTCCTTATCTGAAATCCGATAAATTGGAAAGCCTTCTCTCTGCAATTGAAAATGGAATAGAGTGGAATGAAACTATCTTACTCTCATTTGTAAAAGGACAACAACTTTACTTCGAATTAAAATTAAACCCAATTCTTAATGATGAAGGGAATATTCTCAATTTTATAATTACTGTTCATGATATATCGAACTATATATTAAAAAACAAAATTACAAAGAAATCTGAGAAACAATTAAAATCAATAATCAATAATATTTCTGATTTACTTGTTATTCTAAAATACTCAAATGACTTTGTTTGTTTCGAAAATGCAAATGATAATTTTTTAAAAATTTTTAACTTAAGTAAAAATTATTGCTACGATAAGCGATATGTAGAATTTTTACCACAATCAATTATTGTTAAGCTAGAAGAAGCAATTCCAAAGCTAAATGAAGACCCAAATTGTGTTTGTGAGTTTGAATTTCAAGAAGGTGGAAGCTACTACTCTGGTAAAGCAACTTCAACAGAAGAGACAAATGGGAGTGGACTGCTCTACATAATAAGTCTAAAAGATGTAACTGTTGATAGAAAGAAAGAAAAACAACTAAAGGAACTCTATGCACAGGAGATGCAATTAAATAGACTAAAAACCACTTTTTTACAAAATATGTCTCACGAAATTAGAACACCATTCACTGCAATTATGGGGTACTCTGATATAATTGTAGATAGTATTGAGGAAAAAGATTTTGAAATGGTTGTTGAAATAACTGAATCATTAAAACATGTTTTAGATAGAGTTGTAAATTTATTTGAAAATATTATTGAAGTTTCTGAAATTGATGCCGGAGACGTGGTTCTTGAATTGGTGTCGATAAACTGTAATCAAATTTTAAAAGCTGTATACGATAAAAGCACTGGAGAAGCTAAAAAAAGAAGCTTAGTTTTTGAATTAGATTTAGATAAACATGAATATTTGTGTTCAGTTGATTGGATTAAATTTGAAAAAATTATTTTTAATCTCGTTGAAAATGCTATTAAATATACTGATAGTGGAAAAATAAAAATTGCCTCAAAAAAAATGGATGACCATGTAATTATAATAATTTCAGATACTGGGCTTGGAATAAATGAAAAAATTATTTCCAAATTGTTAGAACCATTTGTTCAAGAGGAACCAGATGGACATTCAAGAAATTTCGAAGGAGCGGGACTAGGACTGACTATTGCACATGAATATACTAAGTTTATGAAGGGAGAAATGAGTATTAAAAGTGAAAAAAATGTAGGGACAGAAATATTTTTAACTTTTCCAATTATTGAAAAATAAAAAAGTGTTACAAAAAAAATATATTGTGAGGTAAAGATGGCTTTAATAGAATGGGATGAGAGTTATAGTGTAAATGTGAATTTGATTGACCGACAACATCAAAAACTTTTTAGATATGCTAATGTGTATCAAGAAGCTGTAGAAAAAGGTAAATCTGCAGGTGCGCTAAGAAAGTTGCTTGATGGACTAGCCGAATATGCAACAGTTCATTTTAGTACTGAAGAGAGGTATTTTACACAGTTTAATTTTGATGGTAGTGAAGAACACAAACGAGAGCATAAAATTCTTACTGCAAAAATTAAAGATCTTAATTCAAAAATTAAGGTTGGAGTAAATATTGAAGAGGATGAGGTGAGCAAGTTCTTAAAAATATGGTTGGATGCCCACATTAAAGGAACCGATCATAAATATATTGAGTGCTTCAACAAAGGTGGCTTAAGATAACGAATATTATCTTCTTCTTTTAGGAGTATTCTCTTTTTGTACAGATCCAAAAAGGATAGTTCTTCCGCTAGGCATTTCTGATTCACCCTTCATCTCTTGCGATATTCTAAATAGTTGAATATCTTCTCTCATCACAAAAGGAATTTCAGAAAATTTTATATATTTTTTATCTGGTGTTATTTCAAATGATCCTAGTGAAAATGTTCCCCCAGCAGTTACTAACCACAGTGTGTAATTTTTTTCAGAATCTATTCTTGGCATGTTATTTAATTGCAGAAGTCCTACTCCAGCATCAAATGAAATAAATAATTTGCCTCTCTCTTTAGAAACCTTTTCCAATCCATTTAATTGAATAATATCAATATTTGGATTATTAAAAAACTCTACAAATTCTTTATTCTCATTTACAAAATTATTTGTTCTTGAAAGATCTGTTCTTAATTTAACAATTTGGGTATGAAGTATAGAATTTTCTTCAGTTAAGGCATCTGTTTTTTCGAATGAAAAATAGGATAAAACTGATACAGCAATCAAAAGAAGGGATGCGAAAATCCAAAGTAGAATTATATTTAAAGAGGTAGATTTAGATGTTTTATGAATATGCGGAGGACTATTTGTTAATCTTGTTACTCCTTCTTTTGTTTTTATTTGATTATGCGTTAGTGGGGCTCTTTCATCATCTCTTGAATGTCTTGAATAATTTTCTCTTTTTTCATTGACATTAAAAACTCTGGTAGAGGAATTACGTTCTAAAAATTTATCTTCCGCTTCAATTCTTGTTTCTCTTCTATCCTCAATTACTCTGCTTCTTATCTTTTTTTGAATATCAATTAATCTAGATCCAAGTTCATTTTTTAGTTCTTCTCTTGGTAAGTCAAGATCCAAAAGAGTAGGGATTAGAGAAATTATATTTTGTGAATCCCCAAGCTCACCTTTTGGGAGCGCTCCTCCACTTCTTATATAATTCTTGAATTGCTTATAATTCTCTCTATCCATGCAGCCAAGAGCAAAGGCACTGATCATTTCATTTATTGCATCATTTGCCATTGCTAGCCACCCAATAGATTTTCTTTTAATGTATTAAGTGCTACAGTAACCTTACTACGCACAGTTGAGACAGGAATATTTAATTTTTCTGAGATTTGATCCAGTGTTAATCCTTCATAAAACGAAAGGAGTAAAACATATTTTTGAGCTTCTGTTAAGTTATCCAAAGCCTCTGAAATTTCAGCTTTTACTTTTAGAGCAGAATCGAGAGAAAGAGAATCAATGTTATCACATAATAGGGGCACAATATAGAAGTCTTTGGTTTTAACATTTTTTTCAAAATTCCCAGTCCTTTTATTCTGCTTGTAATCAACAGCCATATTGCGTGTAAGAGTAATTAACCATGTATAAACATTTCCAGTTTTAAAACTGAACAAATCAATTTTTTCCCAAACGGTTGTAAATACATTAAGTAAAATCTTTTCGGATGTATTAAGGTCTTTCACAATCTTTTTAATTAGGGAATAAAGAATAGGGGAATACCTTAAGTAAAGTTCCTCCAATGCTTTAGAATCGTACTTTACAATTTTTTCAAAAATTTCGATGTCTGTTAGATTTTTATACTGGCTCAACTTAAAAACTTTATATTAATTTTATTTATTAAATGTAATAAACTTCCAAGACTATTAAAAGAGAATGATAGCTTTTTTGCGGAAAACATGGAATATTCTGTAGATTATTTATACTGTTTTTGAGTATTTAGTTATAATTCCCTTTCCAAATATCAACGCTATTATCTATTTTTGTATTCAAAAAAATAGAAATTATAATCATACTTCGACAAGCGTCTTACTGAGCCCAAGCCGTAGTCTAAATAACAAACAATATGAAAAAAATATTTAATAAAACTGAATTTAAAGAGTACATAGCAATAGCAATTGGGGCAATTATTATGTCTCTTGGAATTGGTGTATTTCTAGTAGATGCCAAAGTTGTTCCTGGTGGCATTAGTGGTATTGGAATGGCAATTTACTACTTAACCGATGGTTTAATTCCAATTGGTCTTTCAGCTTGGTTATTGAATGTTCCGCTCTATATTTGGGGAGTAAAAGTACTTGGAAAGAGATTTGGAATTCGCACATTTTATGGTTTTTCGGTTAATGCATTTTTTATAGATTTCTTCAGAGGTGATATACCTGGTTTTGGATATATAAGGCTGCAAGATTCTCAAACAGTATTGAATCTTATGGAAAATGATTTTCTATTCTTAATTCTAATAGGGGCTGCACTTTTAGGAATTGGTTTAGGAATTGTGTTCAAATATAAAGGCACTACTGGTGGTGTTGATATTATTGTTGCGATAATTCATAAAAAATATCAGATGAAACAAGGTATGGTAATACTAATTTTAGATATAGCCATAATTGTTTTAGCAGGAATTGCAATTGAATATAAATCTCTGCCAATGGATAAACCAACATTTCTTTTGGTTCTTTACGCCCTCTTTCTTGGAGTTGTATCTGCAAGAATTGTGGATATAATAATAGATGGTTTTGATTATGCCCGCCAAGCATATATTGTCTCTGATAAAAATTCTGAAATTGCCCAAAAAATTATGACAGACTTAAGTAGAGGAGCTACTGCAATTAAAACTCGCGGACTCTATAAAGATATTGATAGAGAGATGATTACAACAATTGTAACTTTAAAAGAACTTGGAAAATTAACAGATATAATTAAGGAAATTGATCCTGATGCTTTTGTTGTAATTCATAATGTTCATGAAGTTTTAGGTGAAGGGTTTAGAAGAAGAGCTTAGACTTGAGATGTGAGATTAAAAGACATGAGATTTGAGACACAAGATTTAAGATAAGAAATAAAAACACTTTATCTTTTATCTTAAATCTCATATTTTGTGTCTTGATACTCTACTTCACAATTTCTAATAATTCAACTTGAAAAATTAGAGTTTGGTTTGGTCCAATTGTCTGAGGTGCATTTTGACCATAAGCCAACATTGCTGGGATGTAAAACTCAAATTTTGACCCTACTGGCATTAACTGTAAACCTTCAGTCCAACCTTTAATAACATTTGCAAGTGGAAATTCTGCTGGAGTTCCACGATCATAAGAAGAATCAAATTTAGTCCCATCAATTAAAGTACCTTTGTAGTGAACTTTAACTTTATCACTTGCTTTTGGTTTTGCACCATCGCCAAGTGTAATAACTTTAAACTGTAGTCCAGTAGCTGTTACTTCTACACCTTCTTTTGTTTTGTTCGCAGCTAAAAACTCATCACCTTTTTTTAAATTTTCCAAAACTGCTACATTTGCCTCAGTTTCACGTTTTGCCATCATAACTTGTTGATATTTTGCAAGAACTTTTTCTGCTTCTTCTTTGGTGATTTTCAATTTTATACCTGAGGATGAATCTGCAGATGCATCCATAAAACCATTCACAAAAGCATCATTGCTAATATCCAATTTTTGTGTAGCAAAATTACGAGCAATATCGGCACCAATTGAATAGCTAACACTATCTTCAAAAGTTTTAAGATCAACGTTCTGAGCTGTATTTTGTGAACAAGCTATGGTAAAGAACATTAATAACACGACTAATAAATACTTCATTATATCTCCTAGTTAAATTAAAATGAATCAGCAAATATAAAGTTTATTCATTAAAGAAATAGGAAAAATGCTTTTATGAAAAAGTATTTATATCTATATTGTGGTAGGCACAAATTACTCACAAAGCAAAGCTCAAATGAAGAAAGGTATATTCATATTCCTCTTCTTATGGCAGTTGTCTATTTATTCTCAGATAGATAATAGCATCACTTTTTCTGAAGTAATGTTTTATCCTTTGGAAACTAATGGGGAATTTATTGAGTTGTATAATTCATCTTCAGATTCTTCAATCAATCTCACAAAATTTCATATTATTTATACTACTTCTAAAGCTGACACAATTATAGAGTTTAGTAGTGGAATAGGTACAGTATTGCCTCCAAATTCCTATGCAATAATTTTTGAAAATGATTATGATTTCATAAATGGGCTATATTTAAATATAGTTCCAAATACGGCATTAATATTACAAATTGATAATGGAAAATTTGGAAGTAGTGGGATGGCAAATACAAGTGATAGAACAATCCATTTGCTCAATGAAGTTGGCGACACTATTGACACTTATACATACTCAGCTAATAATAGCAATGGGATTTCGGATGAAAAGATTAATATAGACTTAGGCAATGATGAAGAGAATTGGGGGAATTCGATAGTGTCTCATGGATCACCAGGTTTCAGAAATTCAATATCACCCAGAGACTATGACTTGGAAATATCTTTCCTTCAATACTATCCAGAAGATATATTTGCTGAAAGTGAAATAGAGTTTAACCTTCAGATTAAAAACAAAGGTGAAAAAGAAGCGACTAATTTTGAGGTTGAATTATTTGTTGACATCAATAATGATTCTGTATCTCAAAGTGAGGAAATTGTTTTATTGCAAAATGATTTGGCAATATCAAGTGGAGATTCATTAAACTTTAGTGCTGTGAAAGTAATTTCAAAAAGTGGTTTATTCAATGTTTTAGGAGAAGTTATATTTGCACAGGATGAGAATCGAGATAATGATTCTATTTCTACTACCATATTAATCCGACCAAAGCCCAATGATTACGCGGACATTGTAATAAATGAGATAATGTTTAAACCAAACAATGATGAACCAGAATGGATTGAACTTTACAACAGAAGTGAATTGCCAAT
>Ga0164315_10003954_pt1 | contig 11519 bp, 13 predicted proteins | sample GuaBasSedimGuay6_FD_113737 | JGI IMG/M metagenome (GOLD analysis project Ga0164315, IMG submission 113737) | Subseafloor sediment microbial communities from Guaymas Basin, Gulf of California, Mexico - Guay6, Core 4569-2, 0-3 cm | ecosystem: Environmental > Aquatic > Marine > Hydrothermal vents... | reverse complement strand
GGTGTAAATTTTTGATGATGATTAACATTGATATTCCAGTTAAATCTTTCAACATAATCTGGATCACCTTTCTCATTTGAGATCTGATTTGAGAAACCACCATTAATATTTCCATTAAATGAATATCTTTTATTATATCTAATTCTACTTCGCACTCCATAGCCACCCTTAAAATAATAATCCCCATTAAGAGTGATATCAGCATAATCATTAACTACATAAAAATATCCCATGTTCCTTAAATACCAACCGAGAGTTCCATCATTACCATAGCTGGGTGCAATAATTCCAGAAGCTCTTCCAGTTTTATTTGGGAAAACACCCCACGGTAATGGAATTGGAATAGGTACCCCACCGATATACATAAAAATCCATCTCGCAATTATTTCATCACCCTGAATTACTTTCATTTTACTTGCACCAAAATAGTAGTGCGAAGTATCAGCATCACAAGTGGTGAATTGACCTTCTTCAATGAAGAATGTTTTCTTATCGACTTTCTTTACTTTTTGCCCATAATAAGTCTTATTTTCTGCACTATTCTTTGCAAGGGAAATAAATCCTTGTTGGGTTTTGAAATTATATTTAATACTTGTTCCTTCGTAAGTATCAACCCCTTCCTTTAAAACTGGAGTATCAATTAGTTTGATATTGGAAGAATCTGATTTATCCTCTTTTCCGATTGCCTCTAAATTGCTGGTTTCAAAATTTACTTTAATATTTCCACTTTTTAACTCTGTTGTTTTATATTTAATATCCCCTTTCCCATATAGGTACATCTCTTTTGCATTTACATTAAAAATTAAAGAATCTTTTGCATTTGCATAAACAATTGCATCAAGATCATCATTTCTATTTTGTTTTAATGAATCAGGGGTGTTTAGTGAATCGGGAATGTTCAAAGAGTCGGATAAAGTAAGTGAATCACTCAATGAAGAAACGAGTGAATCAGATAAAATAGAATTAACATTCTGCCCGTATATCTGCGAAATTAAAAATAATAATATAATAAGATATCTGTTCATTAATGCAATTTTGATCTTTAAAGAGTAATAACAAATATACTACAATGTTTAATTGGAAGTTTAACGATTTAACTGATAGAAAACGCATAGGATAATCGAAACTCTTGAATCGTAAATATAAAAGAATCTGGTTTTACACAAATAAGAGAATAATCTTCAAATTATCTAAACTCGTAATCAACAATTTTAATTGGTTGTGGTACCCTGATATTCCCTATTATTGTACTTATTTTGGGTTGAGCAAAAAGGGTTATATTTGAAGTTGTTGAATTTTTGCCCCCAAATTTTAATACAGTATTCAGAAATTCATTAACGCCCTTTTTGTCGAGGAGTTCAAAAACATTAAGAGCTATTTTAATAGGGATTTTCTCCTCGTTAATATCCCCTTTTAAATGGATTGGTTCAGATATATTACCTGCTAATATTTTATTATCATTCAGAAATAATTCCCATGGTAGTGATGTTATCTCTATATCTAATTCATCATTTTTAGAATCTGTTGGATTTGGATTTTGCACTAATATATTTAATGTAAATGACGCATACAGCTTTTCTCGACCAAGTGCTGGAACAAGTGTAAGCATATCACTTGGAGAAAAATCACCCAATTGACTCTTGCCATCAATTCGAACACCCTGTATCTCAAAATCAGTAATTGAGTGAATTTTATATTTCATTTTGGCTAAATACTCAATTGATCTTTGAGCTGTACATCCTAGAATTAGCGTAGTAATTGCAATAAATAGTATTATTTTTTTCATCAGTTTTAAATTCGTTTTTTTACTTTTTAATATGCTCATTTAGCAAAGTTTTGGATTCTTCAATTTTTTGAATAATCATTTCTGCTACTTTCAATGCCTTTAATCCATCTTTACCAGATACCACCGGAGTTTCATCTTTTAAAATTGCATCTATAAATAATTGCTGTTCATATTTGAGAGCATTAATTTCTCTTTGTTCTGGTTGTTCATAAATAACTGCTTTCTTATTTTCGCCAATTCCCATCTCACCAAATGAGATAAAATGTTCAAGACTTTCATCATCTGGTGCAACAAGACGGAAGATTTCAGAAACTCCAGAATTGAAATCTATTGCTATATATGCATCTCTTTGGAAAATTCTCATTTTTCTCATTTTCTTTTGAGAAATTCGGCTTGCTGTTACATTTGCTACTGCGCCATTTTCAAACTCGATACGGGCATTTGCAATATCCAGACTATCAGATACAACATTTACTCCACTTGCACTGATATGCTTTACTTCACTTTTAACAAGACTTAAAATAATATCAATATCATGAATCATTAAATCGAGCACTACGGCAACATCTGTACCACGCGGGTTAAATTGTGCAAGTCTATCTGTTTGAATGAACATCGGATCCAAATTATATTTTTGCAATGAAACCAAAGCACCATTGAAACGCTCAATATGCCCCACTTGGAGTTTAAGATTTTCTTCATCAGCAAGTTTTACTATCTCTTCAGCCTCCCAAATTTCAGATGTAATTGGTTTCTCTACAAATGTATGTATCTTTTTTTCTAATGCAGTTTTAACAAGTTCATAATGTGCCTTTGTAGAAGCAACAATAATAACCGCATCTATTGAATTAAGTAATTCATCTAAATCCTCAAATGCTTTTGTCTTAAATTCGGATGCAACTAGTTCAGCCGCACTAAAGTCTTTATCATAAACTCCAATTAAATTTGCATTTTCAACATCTCTAATAAGTTTTGTATGTAATTTTCCTAAATATCCTGTTCCAACAACACCAACTTTTACTTCTTCCATTACTAATCACTCCGTATTCTTTTATAAGCAATTATTTTATCATAACCACCCAGTTCTTCAGTTTCATAAAATAAGAAAATATAATACTCTCTCCTCGTTGACCAACTATTTCCTTCCAACTCAAGCCAATTAATATTCTCAATGTAATTATTTACTACGTCAACAACTACATATTGGTAGTCGTAAATTCCTCTTTTAAGTTCAATTGTTGTTGAAAATATCCCATCCTTCTCTTTCAACATAAATTCTGGATAAAAATCCCAATCAGTAAATGCACCAACTAAAAATATATTTTTATAATATCCTTCAGGGGGACGTATCGAAAATTCAACATCCATATATTCTGAATATTCATTTTTATAATTCTTTAACCTGGAGCCGCCAAAGAAATCACTTCCGCTTGGATTAAATTTATTTGAAGTTTCCAGCCCATCAAATTGAGCTTTAGTCTCTGGGGGTGAATGCTTTGTTCTACTCATTAAATTTACCTGACGATATGCTCCCCCAGGCTGAAGATCTTTTACAAAAAATGAGAATGCATTAGCATCATCTATTTCGTAGTACCTATATTCATCATCATAAGTTTTGCCTATCGTAATAGGAAACTCTATTTTTTTATTTTCTATAACTTCTACTTCCTGTATTCTATCAGCAAAAAGAGTATCAGATAAATCTACGGAGACTTTTAGATTAAAAACTTCTCCGAGGTTTGCTGGTTCGGGATTAGCACCTTCTAATCTGTTACTAGTCAAATTTGTTTTTAAAAAGGTAGCAACCTCATTTATTACATAAAATTTACCTACACCATAAATTATGTCAGAATCATATGTATCTTGGATGAAAAACATCCACTTACCAGAAAAAGGAAAATTTACATTTTTATTGGGAAACGACTCTTTGTAATGGTACCTAGCTCTATCTCCTCTAAAAGGGAGCACATCAAACCAAAGATTTCTTTCAGTATTATACATTTCGTCAATAAGTAAACCGCTCTCGTAAGGTTCCCAATTCTTGTCACAAAAAACAAAGTGAATTTCCCAATTTGGAGTATAATCAGATTTCAAATCAAATTCTATTGATATTTTTGAGCCATAGATTGATATTGGAAAGGAAGTTTCATTATTTTCTTGATATACTCGTAATGATTTTATCTCATAATCATCTTCTGCAATAGTTGTTATAAACAGGAATAATACAAATAAAATTGTTTTCTTTATCATTTAAAAAATGTCCACAGATTTTATTGATTCGTGAGGTATAAATGTTCTATAAAGTTGCCCCTCCCTTACGGCTTCAAGTAAAAGACCTTCATCATAAACTTTGATAAGTTTTCCAGTTTTAAAAACAATTTCATAAAATGCTGGATCATCCTCTTTCTTAGTCCCAAAAACTACACCATAATTCTCTTTCATTGTTACATGCAACTGATGATTAATAAATTCATTCCAATTAATCTTCATATCTACTCCAAAAGATTTATTCTTAATCAATAATCAAAATTACCTATAAGAATAGAGTTTTACAATGAAATGATTAGACAAAAATTTGGAATATTATAGATTAATTAATGAGTTGAATTATGTGTTAAATATTATCAAGTTAGAAGGTTTACATAGTGAGATAAACTGAAAGGTGAAAGGTGAAATTTTACAGCCATAATATTTTTGACCTTTCAATTTCACTTTTCACCTTAAAAATTCTTTTGCGACTTAGCGTCTTTGCGAGAGAATTGTTTATAAATAAACTTATTTTTCGCTTACATATATTGAGCCACCAGAAGTCCTTGCACTTAATTCAGCTCCGCCATCATTATATTTTCCTTCAAATTTAGATTTTGTTTGATTTGTTAATTTCTTCGAGGAAAAATTATTTTTTATGCTCCCACCAGATGTTTTTAATTTAACGTCAGCAGAAAAATCACTTGGCAATTTAATTGAGATTGAGCCACCTGAAGTATGAAGGACCACGCCTTTATTCGCACCACTATATTTCAAAGATATATCACCACCACTAGTTCCAGCGTCAACTTTGCCGTCACTAACTGCTAATTCCACATCTCCACCAGATGTCGCTGCTTTAACATCACCAGTAACCTTTTTCACCTCAATATCACCACCAGATGTTTTTAGCACTGAGCTTCCAACAAACCCGTTTATTTCAATATCACCACCCGAAGTTTTGGCTACTAAAGTACCGTTCGAATTATCTATTTCAACATCACCGCCTGAAGTATAGAGTCCCATTTCGCCATCAACATTTTTGACCTCAACATCACCCCCTGAAGTTTTTGCTTCAAGATTAAACTCAGATGGGACCTTAATTTTTATTTTAAAACCTTTTGAAAAACTCCAACTAGTCCAATTGGATTTTTTTTCAGATGTCACTTCCACTGTTCCATTATTATATGAAAAATTAAAATCGAATTTATCTTTTATTGATTCATTCCCCTCAATTATTATATGAACTTCATCATTTCCCGAGCCGGTTATGTCTATATCAGCACCACTCATTTTAACGACTAATAACTCATTTGAGTTAACAGAATAGTTCTTCTCATATAAAACATTTCCTTGCGCAACTAATAGTGCAGAATTAAATAGTAATACAGCTATTGTAAAAACTGATATTGAAAAGATTTTCGTTCGTTCTTGCAAAGTTTTCATGGTTCACTCCATTGTTATTGTACTCAGCTTTAGACTCGTTAAAATCAATTTAGTTACAGAATTTTTTCACAAATAATGAATTACTCATTATTCAATCGATTTTTGTAAATTAGATTTAAAATAATCACAGGTTTTCATGAAATTATTAATTGTTACTATTGGTGCTGGATTAGGTGGCGGTTTACGTTATTGGCTCTCCAATTATATTGCAAAAGTTCTACCCATATTTTTCCCATATGGAACTTTAGCTGTAAATTTACTGGGAAGTATAATTTTAGGAATTTTAATTTTTGGATTTGAAGAAAGAGGGAACTTAAGTATTTCTATGAAATTATTTTTGGGTGTTGGATTTTGCGGAGGTTTAACGACCTTTTCTACATTCTCTCTAGAAACGTTCAATCTTCTACGCAATACAGAATTTTTATTAGCTGGTTTAAATATATTTACGAATGTTATATTTACTTTAATTGGAATATATATAGGCTACTTAATTACTAGATAATTTAAGTTGAGGTAAGAAATGGAAAATCTTGAAAATGCAAAACTACTCAGAATTTTCATTGGCGAGAATGACAAAATTGGAAGTGTAAACGTCTATGAGAAAATCGTTACAACGGCACGAGAATCTAATCTTGCCGGTGCTACCGTTTACAAGGGAATAATGGGATTTGGTAAAAACAGCGTTATTCATACATCCAAGATTTTTGCTTTATCAGACGACTTACCGTTAGTAATTGAAATTGTTGATATGGAAGAAAAGATTGATGGTTTCATTCCCAAAATAAAAGAGATATTTGAAAAAGCTAATTGTGGTGGATTGATCACAATTGAGAAAGCTGAAATTATCCATTATACCTCATCGAAAAAATAATTGATTATTGGGCAGCTAAAATATCGAATACTTATTATAATTCTAGTTTCCCCGTTTAGTCTTTTTTCGCAAAACAACTACGACTGGGAACAGTTTAAGAATGAAACTGGTGATTACTACTCTGCGCCACTCAATTGGGATAAAAATGATCTGCTAACCTTTGGGCTTATTGTAGCTGGAAATATCGGAATAATGCAATTTGATGATTCAATCAAGGATGAGTTTTCTAAAATTAATGCAAACCAAAATAATTGGTTAATGGAGGCTGGACGATATTGGGGAGAACCAATTCCATCGATAGCACTTAGTGGACTATTACTTATCCATGGTTATAGTGCTAATAATGAAACAACAAAAAAAATAGGATTCGAAATCGGTCAATCATTTTTATATTCCGTTTCTGTAACTAGTGCATTAAAAATTATCATAGGTCGTGCACGCCCAAGCACTGGATTGTCTTCAACAACATTTGCTCCATTCTCTTTTAGTAATTCTAACTGGTCGCATCCATCTGGCCATACAACTGTTGCTTTCTCTCTCTCAACCGTATTGGCAGCTAATACGAACAATGATGCCTTAAAAGTCTTAGCATTTATTCCAGCATTTCTAACAGCTACATCCCGGATTTATCAGAATCACCATTGGGCATCGGATGTATTTCTTGGGGCTGTTATAGGATATTTTACCGGAAAGTTTGTAACAGATTTACATAATCAAAATGAAGTGAGCCCATATATTAATAGTACCCCTCTGTTTTCACTATCATTATCATTTTAGTGGTTTATAATGAAAATATTAAGAATAATTTAAGGAGTTTCGAATATTAAAAAATTAAAAGCAAATAAGAATATGAACAAAACTTATTTTATTATTTACGTTGACAACTTTGATAAAACTAAACTGTTTTACGAATTACTTTTTAATAATAAACCTGAAATTGATGACCCAGGCATGTGTGAGTTCAAATTGCCAGATGGTTCAACTCTTGGGATAATGCCTAGTTCAAGTCTTGCAAAATTATTCGGAGAGGAATTTGTTGAACAAAAAGATCGTAAAGCACTACCAAATGTAGAGCTATATTTCCAAATGGAGAAAGCAGTAGAATTGCACAAACGTGCGGTGCAACTAGGAGCAACAGAAATTCGAAAGTTTGCGGAAATGGATTGGGGTGACAAAGTAGCGTACAGCCTAAATCATGATGGACATATTTTAGCCTTCGCTGAAAAGATTAAATAATAACTTAATTTATTTCTGTAATAATTTTAATCTTGGGTATGCCTTACTAATTGTTTCTGGCATTTCAATCTTAACTCTCTCTTTCAAAAGATTTAGCAGTTCAAAAGCATTTGCAACAGCATCCCCTTTTGGGTGATTATTCATCACTATGTATATCTCTTTAACTTTATCATAAACTTCTTTAATTTTTCTGCTAATTAGTGAAAGTTCACTTTGAGAATATAGATACTGATACCGTGCACTTTGTTCCTCATAAGATTGTTTCTTTCCAAAATTTTTTATTGAATTTTTCCATGCTTCTTCATTCCTTCCGTGGAAGCGAATGTATGCAGCCCCATTTCCAGCAATGGGATTAAACTCAATCGATTCCCCAATACTCGGCTGATCTATTGTGCAGAATGTAATCGACTTTGCTCGTTTCCCCTCCCATGATTTATGCCTCACTTCCACAAATCTTTTGTATCCATCAAAGAGCTCAATCACTCTTTGCATATAATCTACATTTGCTTCATTAAATTGAAATGAATATGGGAATTGGATTAAAAGTCCACTCAACCTTTCTTCTTCGATTAACATATCTAAATTTTGCTGAATTGCTACGACTTTATTTTTATCAAATGAATGTTTGTGTGTGAAATCTTGATGAAGTTTGAGAGAAAATGAAAAGTCTTCAACTCCCTCAACTTTTCGCAGCCAGACCTCTACAATTTTTGGATTTAAATAAGTGTAATAACTAGAATTGACTTCAACAAAATTGAAATATGCTGAGTAGAACTGCAACCAATCAAAATTGCTTGATTGCTGCTTTGGATAAAAGTTTGGTACCCAGTCTTTATATGACCATCCCGCTGTTCCGATATGTAGCTTTGGTAATACCATTTCAAATTTAAATATTTTTTTTCTTGATTAAAATATGACTCCGTCCAGAATTTTCGTTTTTGATGAATACATTTTTTTTCTTAGTTCAAACCATTCCATTGACTGAAAGGTAACTATTTTTGAAGTTATATGTATAAAGTCTATGTTACTAATATGTTTTCCTTCACTATTGTCTACAATCCATGTTTTTCCGTTCTTCCTTTTAGAGTCATAAACTCCATAATTATCCTGCAACCAATAATCAATTTTTGTTATTGATATTGAATCATGAAATTCAAATTGAAAATTTAAAAGAATATCATCACGATAATGTGTTGAAATAGATTCAACATTTAGTCCCATTAAATTGCAATTTTTAAAATAAATCCATGAACCTCCATATTTTGGCCAAGTATGAACTGAATCAATTGTAGCACCTCTATTAATAAAATAATCCTTTACTTTCTTCTGCGAACTTCCCCACTGAAGAGCGGGTAATACTTCTCCTAACGAAGTCAAACTAGAAATATAATCATCTGAATAAAAAACTTTTCTATTTTGCCATTTATCTCCAATATTAATTACTGTAAAATCAGATAGAGTCCCGTGGCAATATCCATCAACATTATCAGCAACCATTCTACTCATTCCTGCAAAATTATATTCCACATTACTAATATTGCATTTTGATATGAAAATTCGGGATAGATTATTTGCATCTGCATATAGTTCATTAATCTGGCAACTATCTATGTAAACTGTTGTTTGTCCAGAAGTATTAATATTAAAAATTTCTTCCTTAAAATGCTTTATACCAATTCCAATCCTTCCATATTTTCTCCAAATTCGCCCATTTGGATTTTGAAAAACAATTATTGGATGATCTGAATTATCGGCAAATATATTTTTTAGGCTTGGTAAATTAATCTTTATTTTGATTTCGTAACTACTTTCTCTAATCTCATGCGGTATTTCAAACAAAAGTTTGTTTTTTTCTTTTGTAACTGATAAATAATTGTTGACTAAATTATCAGGTCCTTCTATTCTAATCCCAAAAGTATCAGCTCTACTGATATCAACATTTAATTGACTTCCTCTCATTTCAATTTCATCAAAGTTGATAATATTAATATTTCGTACAATATTCTTTTCAATTCTTGGATTTGGGACTACCATATCATTATCAAATATAAAAGTGATGAAGCCAAAAATGTAAATCATAATTGAAGAAACAAACAGTAATAGGATTTTACTTGTTAGTAGCATTTAAGTACCTAATTATTTTTGTTTTTTTTTGTATTGTTTTTCTATTTCACTAATATCCATACCCAATAAATCAAGATTTTTAAAAACATTCGGTAATTCATTTTTAATAAACTGAGTTTTTCTAATTTCTATTGATCTTTCATAAGCTTTATCTGAAACAAAGAAACCTATTCCCCTTTGATTAAAAATAATTTCTTTCTCTTGCAAATAGGTATATGCACGCATCACGGTGTTTGGATTAACCTGGATGCTAATTGCAAAATCTCTGACAGATGGTAATCGTTCTTCAGGTTTCCATTTTTTAGTTAGAATATTCTCGAATATGCTGTCTGCAATTTGCAAGTAAATTGCTTTATTATTCTTTGAAAATTCCATTATAATTCTGTCTCTTTTAATCTGAGATATGATAATAGGATAAATAAAATAGTTGGAATTCCGCTTTTAATTATGATCAAAGAAATATTTTTAAAAGATTCTAAATCAGAAAGCATTGTTTGATTAGAGCTTCGACCAATCATCCATCCTTTCTTTAAACCAAAGTTTTTTAAGGCAAAAACATCGACATGTTCCCACAAAATAATTTTCATTTCAATTATCCCTATTGCTCCCGCAAAAAAGATTAAGCCGCTTATCGCAAGAATCATTTTTAGGAAAGCCAATTTTCGGAAATAGACCGCGCCAAAAAAGAAAAGAGAATGTAGGATTAAAAAAACTAATATAGCAGAAATTATTGATGAATCAGTTATATTGAAAAGAATCTGATTTTTATCAAGCAAATAGAAATCAATTCCATAAGCACACAAAGAGGCAGTATAAAAGACAAAACTAATAAGAAATAGATAGCCAATGGTGGAAAATAGAAAACGACTTAAAAATTTTTCCAATGAGGAAGCTGGTAAGATTAGGAAGAAATGTCCTCTTTTTTTATCATTCAATTCTCCAAAAGAGATACTTGCAATAAATAATCCTATAATAACTAATACAAACGGAAAGAATTTATCATTCAAGTTAAAATTTCTGTTAGCTGCATTAAAATAGAGTAGTGATATAACAAGCACTCCCCATAAGGCTTCAGCTGCAAGTAACACTTTCCAAATGTTTGTTGAAAGATCTTGACGAAGTGTTGAAAGTAATCTTCTAAAACTGTATAAATTATCTCGAACCATGACTAACCCCACTGTTCAATAGGCTTACAATTTTCTTATTACTTTGAATTGCATTGAAAAGAATTTCGATATCAATTTTACTTTCAGTCTTGTTTTTATTTTCAGTTACTACGGTATAACCATCCATAACTTTTTCTGAATAAAGTAAACTTCCCTTTGGTTCTGTATACTGATGTTCCATAGATATCATTTTTGAAATATCAAATAGTTCGCTATTGACAATAATCTTCCCTTTATCAATCATAACAATTGGGTCAATCAAATTTTGAAGGTCTCGTACAACGTGAGTAGAAACAATAATTATTCTCTTCTCATCTAGTGATGATGCAAGAATTTTTCTAAAGATAGTTTTGGACGGAATATCCAGTCCGTTTGTTGGCTCATCGAGGAGAAGCAATTTACAATTTGACGCGAGACCAAAAGAGAATATAACTTTTTTCTTTTCTCCAAAAGATAAATTGTCGAATCTTGATTTTTGCGATAATTTAAAACTATTCAAATACATGTTAAATTTTTCCAGATAAAATTTTGGATAATTTCTACGATAAAGTGAAACGAAATTTTTGATTTTAAGGTCTGGGAGAAAAAACTCTTCTGGTAAAAAGAATATATCAGAGAGAAAATCTGGATTTCTCTCTTGCGG
>Ga0164315_10003953_pt1 | contig 11521 bp, 6 predicted proteins | sample GuaBasSedimGuay6_FD_113737 | JGI IMG/M metagenome (GOLD analysis project Ga0164315, IMG submission 113737) | Subseafloor sediment microbial communities from Guaymas Basin, Gulf of California, Mexico - Guay6, Core 4569-2, 0-3 cm | ecosystem: Environmental > Aquatic > Marine > Hydrothermal vents >... | reverse complement strand
GCTAACATTGCTGGTGCATGTGCCTCAATCATGCTAATTGCACCGCTTTGTAAATAATTGTGCCTAAGAACTAATCTCCCCACCTCATCGGTCATCTTCTCAAGAAGGTTATTGCGTTGCTTATCTGTTAAGTCACCCTGACAAACAACTTTATTGAGCAAAATCTTAATATTGACCTCATGATCGGAGCAATCAACACCTGCAGAATTATCAATCGAGTCTGTATTGATGCGCCCGCCTTTTGAGGCAAATTCGATTCTGCCCAGCTGGGTAAAGCCCAGATTTCCACCTTCACCAACAACCTTGCAATTCAATTCAGAACCATCAATTCTAACGGCATCATTGGCACGATCACCTACATCAGTATCCTGTTCCTGCGCCGATTTCACGTAGGTTCCTATCCCGCCATTCCATAGCAAGTCAACCGGCGCCTTTAGCATCACCTGAATCAACTCATTTGGTGCCATTTTCTTCTCGGACAGGCCGAGAATAGCTCTAACTTCTGGTGATAAAGGAATCGATTTCGCACTCCGTGGAAAGATCCCTCCACCTTTGGATATAAGTGACTTTTTATAATCACTCCAGGAAGAGCGCGGCAGTTCAAACAACCGTTTACGCTCTTTAAAACTGGCTTTTGGGTCGGGATCAGGGTCGAGAAAAATATGCAGATGATTAAATGCCCCTATAAGCTTAATCTGTTCTGACAGCAGCATGCCATTGCCAAAAACATCTCCGGACATATCGCCAATACCTACCACAGTGACTGGTTCTTGCTGTATATCACTACCCAGTTCACGAAAGTGGCGTTTTACCGACTCCCAGGCCCCCTTAGCAGTTATCCCCATCTGTTTATGGTCATAACCGACTGAACCACCGGATGCAAAAGCATCCCCCAACCAAAAATCATTTTTAATTGCAATGGCATTCGCAATATCGGAAAAAGTCGCTGTCCCTTTATCTGCTGCTACGACCAAATACGGATCATCTTCATCGTAGCAGAGCACTTTTTCGGGCTTTATGATTTCCTCGCCAGATAGATTGTCCGTCAGATCGAGCAACCCTTGAATAAAAATGCCATAGCAGTCGATAACTTCCAACTGCACCGATTCTCTATCCATTGAGTCAACCAGTTGCTTTGCGACAAAACCACCTTTGGCCCCCGTCGGAACAATCACCGCATTCTTGGACATTTGAGCCTTCATTAGCCCCAGAACTTCCGTTCTAAAATCCTCACGCCGATCTGACCATCTCAATCCACCACGCGCCACTTTCCCACCTCGCAGGTGCACCCCCTCAACACGTGGAGAGTAGACAAAAATCTCATGCCTGGGCCGAGGTTCAGGTAGCCCCGCTATTTTCAAAGGATCAAGCTTCACCGACAGGTAAGGGAAACCTTTACCATCCTCATTCGAGCAAAAATAGTTCGTACGGTCAATTGCCAGAATCAACTCGAGATAACGCCTCAAAATACGGTCTTCATCGAGCGAAGCAACTTGATCAATCGCGAGCTCAATATCGTTTTGCAACTTCTCGAGTTTTTTCTCCCGCCCTTTTTCATCAAGGTTGAAGCGAATCATGAAAAAAGTAACTAAAAGCCTGGCAATATCAGGGTTACTGTTCAATGTCTGCTCGATATAGCCTTGACTGAAAGCAACCCCTGTCTGACGCAAATAGAAATAGAAAGCTCGCAAAACAGTCACTTCCTGCCAGGCCATACCCGCACCAATAACCAGACTATTGAAACCATCGTTTTCAATACGGCCAGACCAGACCTGTTCAAATGCATCTTGAAACAGCGGCTTTAATGCTTCGATATCAATTTCACTGCCTATAGCAGGCTGGAGGCCAAAATCATGAATCCAGAAACTCTCACCGCGACTCTGCTCAATAATTTCGTAAGGGCGTTCGTCGATAACACGCACTCCCATATTTTCGAGCATCGGCAACGTGTGTGATAACGGCGCTGGCTCACCTCTGCAGTACAATTTGAATCGCAAGTTATCGCCTTCCATCTCCAGTGGCTGATAGAGCATCATCTCTATATCCCCGGATCCCTCTTTCCCCAACCCACTAAGCCGTTCAACATCTAAAACTACATTTCTGGGCGGAAAATCATCGCGATAAGCTGCCGAAAACCCTTTTCCATAGTGGTTATACAGATCATTCCCCTGCTCTTCGCCAAAATAGCCATGTAAAGCATCAACCACACCATCTTCCCAGCTGTGCAAGGCATCGATAATTTTCTGTTCTATTTCGCGGAGATCGTATTCAACATCCAGCCCTTCGGGGCGACGAATAACAAAATGAACTCTAGCAAGTATTGATTCAGATAACTGCACATTGAAATCAGCGGCATTGCCTCGTAGGGCCTCCAGAAAAATTTTCTGCAACTTATGCCGAGTATCTGTCGTATAACGGTCGCGCGGGACAAAAACTAAAACGGAGAAAAAGTGGCCATAAACATCATCCCGAATAAACAGTTTTACCCGCTGACTCACAGCCAACTGCAAAATACCCAAACCACATTCAAGCAACTCTTCTTCTTTGGCATGAAACAGTTCATCCCGGGGCAAATCTTCAAGGGCATGCAACAACGCCTTGCCATTGTGCGTATTTGACCCAAAACCTGACTGCTGAATGACCTGTGCAACCTTGTTTTTTATCAGCGGGATATGAGATGGATTGCTTTGGTAAGCAGACGAACTATAGAGCCCTAAGAAACGTCTTTCACCGATAACATTACCTGCGGAATCAAACTGTTTGACACCGATATATTCCATAACCCCCGCCCGATGGACGGTCGAACGAGATGTCGCCTTAGAAATCAGAAGCGGTTGCTTGTCACAAACCCGTCCACAGGCTCCTTCACTTAATAATAGGAACTCACAGGCCGGGATAGGTGCAATTTCATCACGTAACACACCTAAACCGGTATCTGGAATAATACAGAAACCCTTTGCGTCATCTTGATTGCTAATCTTGTATTGTCGATATCCCAAAAAAACAAAATGGTCATCCATCAGCCAGTCCAGAAACGCCATCGATTCTTTGGCTGCCTGCTTGCTGATGCCTTTCGGTACTTTTTCTAAAGACTTACGTGCCAGCTTCACCTGCTCAAGGCAGGCGGGCCAGTCTTCCGTTGCGGCTCGAACATCATCAAGCACCGCGGTAACTTTCTGCGAGACCTCTTCGAGACGGTCAGGACCACTAAGACGGTCGAACTCCACGTGAATAAAAACTTCCGCCCCCTCTTCTGAGCAACCATTCAGTGTCGTATTAATCTCTTTTAAATAACCTTTCGCCGTCCTTTCAATATCAAAAATAGGATGGATGACCAGGTGATTGGTTAAACCTTGATGATTAAGCTCCATGGCAATCGACTCGACCAGAAAGGGCCTGTCCTCGATCACCAACTCAAGGATTGAATGACAGGATTGCCAGCCATGATCTTCAAGGGAGGGGTTATAAACGCGGATTTTAGGTTTCCCTTTGCTGCGCTGCTTGGCAAAATTCCAGTGCGACAGAACAATGCCATACAGATCTTCTAAAGATCGAGCGGATAGTTCCTCTTCCGCAATATACAGATAATATATTTGTGAAAAAAAGGTGATGTCTTCCACTGACTCACCTTTTACTCTCTCACGAATCAGCGCCGCTAATTGCTCTAAAATCACTTCTTTTTCATTAAGCTTTTTTGTCATTCCCTCACCCCCTTAAATTACCTCTATTTTTATGAGTATAGACAGGTATTTAATAACCGGGACGAGCGGTCAATTTTACTCATAAAATGAATGGGTTTTTTGTCATTGCAACAGAAACCATAAAGAAAAATACGACTATCGCCGCCAACCATGAGACCAATTGGACTCCTTTTGTTTTCGCAAATCGAAAAGCAATCAATCCAAGTCCTATATAAAGTAAAAGTGCCGATAACTTTGTCGCCAACCAGGGCTGTTCAACAGGATTCTGGTGTGTGACCCAGGCCAGGGTTATTCCACTTAACAGTAAAACCGTATCGACTATATGGGGCATTTTTTTTACCCATACTGTCTTCATCAGTGGCGACTGGCGCAATAACAAAATACCCCGAGTTATAAAGCCCACAATCGTCAGCACAACTGCCGTCAAATGGATTATTTTGATTAGCCCCACTTTCCCTCTCTCCTAACCGAAAACACATTACCTACATGCGGCTCATTCTCGCAAAGATAAGCGTGATAAAGTAGCCACATTTTTTAGATACTCACCCCGCCGATGATCTCTTTTTTTAAACGAAAGCCCGTTCCAGGTGACATCATTCAAGGTGATGGGTTTGAGGTGGTTATCTTAAGAACAAACCGAAGAAAAAGCGCCTCCATTAAAGTCAAAGAGTCCTACATCACTGTTACCGTACCAAAGTGGGCACGCTTAAGCGACATTGAACTGCTGATTGCAAAAAAAAGTGACTGGATTAAAAAGCAGCTATTACGCCAGAGTGCGGTAATAGCCCTTTCACAAAGAGACTACACCGAAGGTGAAAAACTCTATTACCGTGGGAGACAGCTGACTCTTTCTCTCCAGAATAACAGTGAGGAAAGCATATCGATCAAGGGTGAACAACTCATTATCTCAACCATAAAAGGGAAACAAGCCACACAAAGCACCAAAGAACTGATCAGCAACCATTTCAAAGAGCTAGCCAACCAGGAACTGGTAGAGCGAACCGAGCGATTTGCTAAAATGATTGGCACAACCTACACGGCTATTCGGGTTAAACAGTATAAAAGCCGCTGGGGAAGTTGCTCTAATCAAGGATTAATCAGCTATAACTGGCGTATCATTATCGCACCTGACCCGGTGATTGATTACATCGTAATACATGAGCTATGCCACCTGATCGAGCATAACCATTCACCCCGTTTCTGGTCGCTTGTTGGGCAGTTCTCTCCCAATTATAAAGAACAGCGAAATTGGCTACGTAAAAAGGGTCTGCTTCTTGTTATTTAGTGCTCTAATAAGAATCCGTGTTGCGTGCCACAGCGCCTAAGAAAGCTCGCACCCACCTTGCTGCATGGCCCTTTCTTTATTTGAAAAGGCTCTCCAGCGTTTTAGCCAATTCATGCGGCTGGAACTTCGGAACATAGGCATCAGCACCAACATGCGCCCCCAATGCCTGGTTCGCATCAGCAGTCAAAGATGAGTGCATCACAACAGGGATACCATCAAAACGAGAGTCTGCCTTAATCTTTTGAGTCAAAACATAACCATCCATTTCTGGCATCTCAACATCAGTCAGAATAAGGCTGATACGCTCTTTAATATCCCTACCATCCACCTCGCACTGAGAAGCGATATCTCTCAACATTTTCCAGGCAACTGCACCATTAATGGCACTGAGTTGCCTGACCTTCATATGCTCAAGCGTCTTTTTTATCTGCCCGCGCGCCACACTAGAATCATCTGCATACAGAACTGTTATATTCTTTTCATCATGCTGATTAATCCCTTCGAAAATATTATCGTCCTCGTAAAAGCAGGCTGTTTCCGCCAGCACCTTCTCGACGTCCATTATCATACAGAGGCGTTTATCCTTTAGCTCTGTCACCGCAGTCACCAGCCCACCTAAGCGGCTTGCCAGCATCTGAGGGGGCGCCTTCACATCACTCCAGCTCAAACGCTCAATCATATCAACAGAATCAACCAGAAAGCCCTGAACATGCTTGTTATATTCCGTAATCATCAAGATATTAGGAGGGGCTTTAGCCTCAATACCACAAAATTTCTGTAGATTGATAACCGGAACCATCACACCTCGAAGACTAACCATTCCTTCAACTGAATCCGGCATATCAGGCGCGTGTGTAATTTGCGGTACATGCATCACCTCACGCACCTTAAAAACATTGATCCCATAGACCTCCTGCCGTCCGCTTTTTTCCTCTTCACCCAAACTAAACAGTAACACCTCCAGTTTGTTCGTCCCCGCGAGAGAGGTTCTTTCATCTACTGAATTTATAAAGCTCGACATCTATTTCTCCTGATTCACTTGTTGCTACCGATTACAGCAGCCCTTCATCTCTTATGTTTTGAAGTGAGCGACTTCACCTTGCAGTTCGGTTGCCAGCCGCGCCAACTCTTCGCTCGCTATCGCAATTTCTCCAGAGGCAGCAACACTGGCGTGCGCCACATCTGTCACCTGCAAAACATTACGGTCAATCTCTTTTGCTACCACACTCTGCTCTTCAGAGGCGCTCGCTACCTGCGTAGTCATATCCATAATGTGGCCAACTGTATCGACGATCCTATCGATTGATGATTTAGCACCCACCGCCTGGCCCGCCATCTCTTCAGCGTGATGCTTATTGGACTCCATTACATCAACAGCCTCTTTAGTATGTCCCTGTAAGCTTTCCACCATCTCCTGAATCTGCGCCGTTGACTCCTGCGTGCGGCCCGCCAGAGTACGGACCTCATCGGCCACCACAGCAAACCCTCGACCATGCTCGCCCGCTCTCGCCGCTTCAATCGCTGCATTCAAGGCAAGCAGGTTAGTCTGATCGGCAATGCTACGAATAACATCCAGAACCGAGCCGATATCGTTACTATTCTTCTCAAGCTCATGAATTACTGTTGCAGAACTGCCCACTTCCGCAGCCAAATTCTCAATCGCAACAATTGTTTTGCGAATAACCTCTCCACCTGTGCTTGCCTCATGATCAGCTTTATGTGCGTCTGATGAGACCGTTTCAGCATTGGCAGCAATATCCCTAATGGTTATGGACATCTGATTCATCGCTGTCGCAATTTGTTCGGTCTGCTTTTGCTGATCCTGCGCACCATTTTTTGATTGCTCCGTCGTTGCAGATAGCTCAGTCGATGCCGATGCCAGTAGTGATGCGTGATCACCCAACCGAGTCACTGTACCGCGCAAATGAGAAACCATGCCATTCAGGGCTTCAGCAATATTACTCAATTCATCTTTAGTGCCACTATCCACTTTTACCGTCAAATCCCCCCCTGCAATCTTACTAACAGAGCGATCCAGCGACTGAATTGCATTAACGACTGCGAAATAAAAGCCTAAGAACAGGTAAGCAACCAAAGTAATGCTTAAAAAAATTACGATCAATAAACTGTTCCGAGTAGAAGCTAACTGCCCTATTCTCTCTTCAAATAAGTTGTCCAGTGCGGGCACCATGGCATCGTAAAGCTTGTAACTCGCTTTAATTGCCGCCGTGCCAGCCGCAAAAATGGCATCTGATTCGGCATTTATAAACTCAGCTTCCAGAATCTTCTTTTTAACCATACCAGCAAAGCCAGCGGTTGCACTTTTCGCCTCCACCAGCATCGAGCCTAGTTCACCTTCCAGACCCTCATTTTCTCTAAACGCAATTTTCATACTCTCTTCAGCTGAACCAAAATTTGAATCAATATTCGCTAGCATCATCCCCAGCTTCACACGCTGCTTCAACGTGACCGAACCACGCGCCGCAACACCAGAACCCATTCCTCTAGATTGTCCCAAATTTTCTGTCGCCAGAGGAATACGGTAGACAATCGCATCCATGATAAAAGAGGTATTAATATTTGGATCCAGAACCAACCCAGACTGGTTGCTTACCTGCTCAAAAAGCGCGTAAACATTCGAAATTAATACAGTGTGGCTAGCAAAAATAGCTGCAGCAGCTCCGTCAAAGGCACGCTGCTCCAAACTTGCCCACTCCGATTTAATAGACGCCCATCGCTCATGCGCCCCAAACTCATCACCATAACGGTCATCAATTTCATCAATCGCTGCAATATCTGATTTTATCGCCTCTCTTTTGGCCAAAATCTTCTCTCTAAATACTGACGCGCCGTTTAGGTAAGCGTTTGTCATACCTCGATGCTGCGGAAAGTGCTGATAAATCTGGCGTACGGTCTTGATATATTCCAACCCCCGCTGCTCTTTTTCTGTCGATTCAATTTTGCCACCTAACTCTCCTACCAAAAGGTACGAGACAACAACAAGCGGCACCATAAAGAGCAAGGAAATAACAATCATTTTACGTGGATAACTAAGCTGACTCATCAATGCGACAGCAGGCTTCAATAAACCGTTCATATCATGGCTCCCAATATTTGGCTAAATACGTCTTGCCATAAATATAGCAGCTGTTAAAAAATTTGAAGGTCCCTGGAAGAGATTTAGCTGCCTAATGGGCCAACAGATCACAGAGCTTAAAGAAAACCCTTTTAAACCATCACGCTCAAGCGAACAGGCAGGAAGTTTTAATAACGACAGACCAGGTAGTCGAGCCTGCTTATGGCACAAAAAAACCAGCTTTTTAGCTGGTTTTTTTAACTAAATCCTGATAGATAACTCAGTGAATCTATGGCCGGTCGTAAACGGCTCGAACGCTCAACCATCGTATTAAAAGTGCTAGGCGACCTGCACCCATGCCGCTTCACCACAACCTCGCAAGCTCATCCCTGGCTACACAACATTCCCTCAAATAGCTAGACATGATCTTCGGACGCAAAATCCATTCCCCTTCTGGCGCGATGTGTACGACGAACAAACAGTGCGGCCTGTTGTATTCTCTGGCCCAATAGCGGCCATTTTAGGCTCACGGCAAGTACCTGGAGGAGCCCATTCAAACACCACATACTTTACCGAGCATTTTCTGAGACAGTGAGTAACCTTTGCCTGTATCTACCACTTCTGTCGGTGAGCGGGATAAAGCAGACGGCTCAAAACCAATGCTTCACGAGCACGGTCGCTTGGATCTCGAACGATGAGAAGAGGAACAGTAAAATAGAGGTGAGTTTTTTTACTTCTACGCAATCAAAGCGCCAATCTCGCACGCAATCCAAAAACCCATAAGGAATTATCGTCAGGGTTCAACGCTGGGTTATGTATATACTCGATACTTGGAGTCAGTGCAATTTGCTGGGTTAGCTGGAAGCGGAAAAAAGTCTCGAAAGTTAGCTGGTCATCCAGCCCAGAGGAAAACGATGTCTCATTAACTTCACCCCAGTTCAAACCCATCCCAAATAAATTCGCACCGGGGTCTTTCTGGTAGAGAATTCCCGCACTCACCGATTTTTGTAGAAGGCTGCCACCATCATCAGCATAACCACCTCTCAGGAACGGCATCCATTTGTCATTTAGATAACTTACATGCGAGAAAGCGACCCCCCAACCTTCCACTGCGCCGGCCTCTACACTGTCATCAACGTGCCAGAAAGTCAGGTGGGTATTATCGAGGAAGATCTTATCCTGTCCCTCTGTCCAACCAATTTCCACACTGGTGAAGTATTCATTATCATCAAAAAAGCGATCAAAACTGTCTTTGAAGGGGCTCGCGGAATCCGCGTAGGCATTGGTGATGCCGCCGATGATGTAAAGGTTATCGGTGATCATGGTTGCCGCAGCAACACCCAGCGTTGCATCGTTGGGCAAAAACATACTCGCAGAGCCAGTACTGAAAGCCAGATTGGCAAATGCCGTCCAGGGGGTGCCACCGACAAAAGTGTCTGCGTAGTCGGTAATATCAATATAACCACCGATAACGGTACTTTTGCCATCGTCGAAGCGCTGTCTCCAATAGAAATTGGTGACGCGGGATCCCTGGTCACTCCACGGTGGCGCCATAAAGCCTACATAACCTAGCGAGCCAAGACCAAATTCACTGGGTGCATTGTCACCATAGGCATGTCTGTGCTCGACTTTCCAAACGAAAGCACCCGTATTTTTGGTGCCACGTCCAACCAGGTCCCAGGAACCGAAGAACCGGACCATGCCGCCAGATGCAGAGTCATCGGCGAGGCTATCACTGGCACCCAGATAGACGCCGGTATAGTCAATACCAAAGCTCAACCCGTTGTCCTTCTGTAAAACCTCTTTCCATTTAAACCAGGGATCAAGTATGCGCTCCTTTACGAAAGCACTCTTTGGCCTGGCATCACCGCCAATCTGGTTTTCCACAGCATCCGGCCCTCCAAAATTTTTAGCCATTAGAGGGGTGGAGACTACTAGGCACAAACTCAGCAGGCCCGAGAGTTTTTGGTTCACCATTTTTTCACCTGTTAATTCTCAGAGCTATTTAAACCAGCCCACCAGTCCATTTTTGACCACTGGCGAGACATTAAAACCAATCATCCATTCTGGCCCAAAAGCATCAGCCTGTTCGACATAATAATTCACTTCAATACCCAGTTTCCAGGGACGCCCTCCAGCCACGATGGTTTTACCAAACTGAAAGTTTATCGGCACTGTCCATTGGTCTGTGATGTGGTCGTAGGTCACGACAGGGGCAGAGCCAATATTCCATCCTCCATCCGGCAAATAGGTACCAAACAGTTGTATGGAGGTGAGGTTAATATCGGCATCACCCGAACCACCGATATCCCACTGGTGATTGGGGAAGACGCCTAGTACATATTTGCTGGTTAACTTACCGATCAGAAATTCCGGTCCCAGTGTAAAACGTTTACTTCCCAAGCCGTTAGTTGCAGTAGGTAGAGAAGAAATAACACCAAACGCAGTCAAGATGCCAGCATCAGAGGTTTTTGCGTAGGCCAGATCAAAAGCAATATCACCCAACCCAGTTTCACCCTCAAAATCCAGTTTGTTAGCATTAAATACAGGCTGGCCAAGTAACAAAGGAATGGCGGGGCGAAAAAGAATACTGCCACCATTTTCCAGGGGGAAAGGTAGTGATGGCTGAAATAGCACGGTTGTACTATTTTGATTATTGGCATTAGGCAAATCGCCCTCAAAACTACGAAACTGTAATTTGAAATTAAGAGAGGCCATAGGAGTATTAGGGTTTGACAGTTCCCGTGCAATGTCATCCACTGATGCCACTGCAGGGCCGCCTTCCGGTCCAACCTCATCTACAGATCCAGTCGGCCTGGCACGTTTACCGGCTTCTTTAAATTCTATCCATATCTCAGAAGAAACCTCTCGACCTCTATATAGCCCCGGGGAACGGGTATTCTTTTCGTAGACGTAACACTGGGTACGATTATCTGAGGCAATACAAAGTTGATCATCCCCTTTGATTGTCCATGTTCTTGGGAAACTGCCGCCGTATTCTCTAATAAGACCGGTGCCATCAGCATAATATTCACCAGTCGCCGTTTCACCACCGGGCAATTGTCTTTCGACAGTCAAACCGCTGATGTAATCGCGCAGAATGTCTTCTCCTATGAGCGGCTCCCATTCACCAGCATGCACAACGGAGGTAACTACAAGTGCAAGCAGCGCTCCGCTGGCTGCCTTAAAATTAATTCTCATTCAATGTACCTGCACATAATACCCAACCCATCATCAGTGGAATTCTATTTCGATCTCTGTTTCACCAAATTAGATCAGCTATTCTAGTCCCTCGTATTTTACAAGTGCTGCCCGTTGATCTGAATATCATCGGCGCTACTGTAAAGGGAAAGAATCAATATGATATAGATGCTGATTTTGTCGAGACTTTACGCAACATTATCAGCATTTACATCTGCAACCAAAACTGCAAAATCGATCTTACTAACTCGGCAATAT
>Ga0164315_10003952_pt1 | contig 11522 bp, 7 predicted proteins | sample GuaBasSedimGuay6_FD_113737 | JGI IMG/M metagenome (GOLD analysis project Ga0164315, IMG submission 113737) | Subseafloor sediment microbial communities from Guaymas Basin, Gulf of California, Mexico - Guay6, Core 4569-2, 0-3 cm | ecosystem: Environmental > Aquatic > Marine > Hydrothermal vents >... | reverse complement strand
TCCTCTCAGCATATTGAGAATATCCGCCAGCTGGAATACGCGGCGATGGGGGGGGCTCTGTCAGTGCTCACCGGTGAAGTGGGGCTTGGCAAGACACTGATATGTAGGAAAATTCTCAGCGATTTTTCTGCCGCGGATACGGTGAAAACTGCTTACCTGCTTAATCCGCCACAAGATTTTGGCTATTTGATGGTCAACGTCATCTACGATTTAACAGGTGTACGGGTGAAGCCCCGGTCGGGTAATAACCATTATCTGGTTGAAGAGCTCTATCGCATCCTGTTAGAAGAGGCGAAGGTCGGCCGGCAAGTGGTGCTAATCATTGATGAAGCCCACCGTCTGCCTGCGGAAGTGCTCGAGGGGGTCAGGTTGTTGACCAATCTTGAAACAAGTAAGCAGAAATTGCTGAGTATCATTCTTGTCGGTCAGCCGGAACTTGACGATACTCTTTCGCGTCGCGACCTGCGCCAGCTACGCCAGCGAATTGCTGTTCGATGTCGCCTGAAGCCTTTGGGCCGTCGGCAAACACGGGAATACGTGAATCATCGTCTTGTCAGCCAAAGTGGCAACAAGGGCATTCTGTTTACTTCCCCCGCCCATTGGTGGCTGTACCGTTTGTCTGGGGGCATTCCCCGGCGCATTAATTTATTGTGCGGTCGAGCGATTTTGGCAGCGTTTGCCGGGTTCGCACCAAAGGTAACCGTAGGCCACGTGCGTAGAGCTTCGCGGGAAATAGAGTACGGTTCTGGTTAACCTGGTGAGCATCTTTCGACAACGAGTTGAGCTAAGACTATGAGTATCATTGACGATGCTTTAAAAGGGCTGGAGGGTGCTCAGGTAGAGTCGGCAGGCAGCCAGCCAACGGAAGCGCTGAGTTTGCCGCGGGGAACCCCGTTGGTTTCGAAAATTATTGTTGTTGGGTTGGTGTTAATTGCCATTGCCGTTGCGTGGTGGGTAGTGAGTTCCAGGTCGACAATTCCAGTAACGGCAGATTCGACTGCGGAAATAGTTAACCCTGCCTCGGTTACGGTTAATACTGAACCCTCCTTAACAACGATTTCCCGGCAAACTGACGCATTAACTGAATCGGGTGAGAGCGTAAGCGTGGCCGAATTGACGGTGGCAGTGATAGAGCCCGGTTTCAGTGATTCGTCCGGATTAGTTGCACAGCTAACTGTGGTTGATGATGAGGCTGTTCAACCAGAGGTTGTTGTCACTGTTTCTGTTAGCACTGACAGTGTTGATAGCCTCACCGAGGCAGAACAGTTGCCGGCAGATACGGTGGCTACTTTGACCATGGGCGCCGTTGAATCGACTAATAGTTCAACTGCTGCCAGGCCATCGGTTGACGGTGTTGAAGGGATAACAGCGCTAACCGCCGCCGAGTCTGCCGCGTTAAGTAGCGAGACACGGGTGCAGTCAGAGCTGTCGGACCTTTCAAGCGGGGAATCAGTGGCGAGCTTGACGGACGGTAGTGAGTCGGGCGCCGGGGTGAAAGAGGCAGTCGTCGCTGTTAAGGTTGGGCCGGCCAAACAGCAGGGGACGCCAGTAAAAGAGGTGGTTGTCGTTGTTAAGCAACCAACCGCGCCGCGGACCAGTAATGCCAGCAAGCACCCCAGGCCTTCTGTAAATACTGCAGCAGCAGTGCGTTCGGCATTAGCTGCAGAGACTGCGGGTAACTATGCTGTCGCATTAAAGAAACTCGCGGTCGTGAAAACGGACACACGGGAGGTAACTCTGTTAAAGGCCCGGCTTTTGGCGCGTAGCGGTGATTACGAGCAGAGTGTTCGCTTGTTTGGCACCGTTGATGAGGTGAGTTTAGATAGCGGTTTTAGTTTTTGGTTTGGATTCGCACGGTTTAACTTGCAACAGTGGCGCCTGGCTATTGCTTCGCTGAGCCGGGCAAGTGACCTGAATTCTAGTGACGTGATGACTCTGCTGTACCTGGGAATGGCTCAGCAGCAGGCGGGGGATTTCCGCGCCAGCATTGACACGTTTCATCAGGCGCGGCAGCTTAGACCTGATATGCCCGAAATTTCCTTTAATACTGGGATTTCGTGGTGGGCGTTGGGCGAGCAAGGCCGGGCGCGCAACGCGTTCCGCCATTTTATGCGCGTCTCCGACGGCCAGCGACAGGCCTACGCTGAGCAACGTCGCCGGGTTAGCCAGTCCTATTTAGGTGTGTCGATACCGGATTAAGCGCCCTTTCAGGGGTTTAGTCGCGGTTGCTCATAGCTGGCGGTGACTTCTGTGTAGATGCCGCCACGTACACCGAATTCTGCGGTTAATTGCATCCGCCGTGGTTGGCATGCCGCAATCAGATGATCCAGAATCTGATTGGTCACGGCCTCATGAAAAGCCCCCTGGTCACGATACCAGCCGATATAGAGCTTCAGTGCTTTGAGTTCGACACAGCGTGCGTCGGGCACATATTCAAGGTGTAAGGTGGCAAAATCCGGTTGCCCGGTTTTGGGGCAGAGACAGGTGAATTCGGGTGCCCTGATCTTAATGATATAGTCCCGCTCGGGTGTCGGGTTGGGGAAGGTTTCCAGCAGGTCGATAGCTGATTGGGTCATGTGATTTCCATGTTAAAAACTGGAGATTTTAACCATAGCGACTGCCAATTTGAAGTCGGAACGCTTCGGGCTTTAAATTGACTCAGGCGGCACTTAGATTTGGTGCGACTCAGCTCCCACAGAATAACGCCTATATCCTATATGTTTATCCAATCTCAATCTTGTTGATCAGCCTCGGGAGCTTCGGCTAGTCGTTGGTTGAGGTTTGATTAAGGCGATCGGGTGCCCGCTGTGTTGCCACTAAATTTCTACTAATAAATATTGAACTGCTAATGGGGAAAACGATTCTTAACCAGATCGAAAGGCTGCGCGTGCTGCTGGAAGAGCATAACCGTGCCTATTACCTGCATGATGATCCGCAGGTGCCGGACGCTGAGTATGACCTTCTGTTTCGTCAGTTACAAAAGCTGGAGGAGGGTCATCCAGAATACGCCGATGAGAATTCGCCGACCCAGCGAGTGGGTGGGGCAGCACTGGATGCGTTTGAGAAAGTGCGCCATGCGGTGCCCATGCTCTCTCTGGGTAATGCCTTTGAAGATGTTGAGGTGGCTGAATTTGATAGCCGGGTGCGGCTGGGGCTGGAATTGGGTGAACAGCCTATTCCCTATGTTGCAGAACCAAAACTCGATGGTCTGGCGATCAGTTTGCGCTACAAGCAGGGCAAGTTAGTTACCGCGGCGACTCGTGGTGATGGCACGACAGGTGAGGATGTAACAGCGAATATCCGCACGTTGCGGGCATTGCCGCTGCGGTTAAAAGGTAGCGGTTGGCCGGCACTGCTGGAGGTGCGGGGTGAAGTGTTTATCACCCGAGCCGGATTTGAAGCATTGAATGCTCGTCAGGTCGCTGACGGTGAAAAAACGTTTGCTAATCCCCGCAACGCTGCTGCGGGTAGTCTGCGTCAGCTGGATTCTCGCATCACTGCCAGGCGGCCCCTTACCTTGTTTTGTTACGGTTGGGGTGAGCATAGCGGTGAGTTGCCCGCATCTCATTACGAGGTCTTGATGCAGCTGACTGAGTGGGGTTTGCCAGTGTCGCCGTTGGTGCGGCGCGTCAATGGTCTAGCGGAGTGCCTCGAATATTATGAGCAGATGGCTCTTGATCGGCCAGAATTGCCCTACGAAATTGACGGCGTGGTTTTCAAGGTTGACCGGCGTGACTGGCAGCGCGAACTGGGCCAGGTCGCGCGGGCGCCGCGTTGGGCGATTGCGCGTAAATTCCCCGCCGAGGAGGCGGTGACGGAGCTGCTGGCCATTGACGTGCAGGTGGGCCGTACCGGCGCGATTACCCCGGTTGCTCGTCTCGCGCCCGTGCAGGTCGGGGGTGTCGTGGTTGCTAATGCCACGTTGCACAATGAAGATGAAATTCGTCGCAAAGGGTTAAGGATTGGTGGTCAGGTGGTGGTGCGTCGCGCCGGCGATGTGATTCCGCAGGTAGTGGGTGTGGTGGGGTCTTCCGTGTCGGGTCCTGGGCTGAGTTCTGGGCTGAGTTCTGGCGAGCTATTTCAGATGCCAAAGGTCTGTCCCGAGTGCGGTTCAGCAGTGGTCCGCGAGGCTGACGAGGCCGCCTACCGATGTAGCGGTGGCCTGGCTTGTCCGGCTCAGCGCAAGCAGGCAATTCGGCATTTTGCGGCCCGCACAGCGATGGACGTAGATGGACTGGGCAACAAGCTGGTGGATCAGCTTGTTGATCGCGGTATGTTGCATAACGTCGCCGATATTTATCGCTTGACCCACGAGCAGTTAGCAGGTCTGGAACGGATGGCGGCCAAATCGGCCGATAATCTGTTGGTGGCCATCGATAAAAGCCGGGAAACTACTCTGGCAAGATTTATTTTTGCACTCGGCATTCGTCACGTTGGCGAAGCGACGGCGGTGACTCTGGCCGAGACCTGCGGTTCTGTCGATGCGTTAATTGCTGCGGACGTGGAGCGGTTGGAGCAGATAGAAGATGTCGGTCCGGTGGTTGCGCGTAGCATTCATGATTTCCTCTGTGAACCGCATAACCTGAAAGTTATCGAGGAGCTGCAGGAGCAGGGTATTCACTGGCCGCAGGTGGTCGTGAAACCGATGCAGGATCAACCATTGGCTGGAAAAGTGCTGGTGATCACCGGAATCTTCTCGAGGCCTCGGCCAGAAATCAAGGCTGATTTGCAGCGTCTCGGCGCAAAGGTGACCGGATCGGTCTCGAAAAAGACCGACTGGGTCGCCGTGGGTGAAAGCCCGGGTAGCAAGGCTGATAAAGCGGTTGAACTGGGGGTAGAGGTGATTGACGAGGCCGGCCTGGATCGCTTGCTAGGGGGTTAGTCCCCCGATCAAATTAGAATAGCGATACTCGAAACGGTTCGATGGTCACCCACTCTCCGGCGGCGTGGCCGTCACTCTCTGCGGTCAGCGTTATGTAGCAGTTGGCCTGGCTGATTGAACTCAGTACGCCACTGCTCTGGTTGCCGGTGGTGCTGACTGCCAGCTCGCCGTCTGTGGCCTGGTTGAAGATGCCGCGTTGATACTCTTTGCGGCCGGGTCGTTTGCTGATGGCGTGGGTGAGTTGAGCCTGTAACCTGAGCCTCCTCGTCGGCTTGGCGCCGGCCAGTTTCGCTAGCGCGGGGCGGGCAAACAGGTCGAAGGTCACGTAGCTGGATACTGGGTTGCCGGGAAGCCCGAAAAACCAGGCCTGACCGACGCTGCCGAATGCCAGCGGTCGGCCCGGTTTAATGGCGATCCGCCAGAAATTGATTTCCCCGAGCTCGCTGAAGACCTCTTTGACAAAATCGGCTTCACCTACCGATACGCCGCCAGAGGTGATGATGACATCTGCCTGGTCACGGGCCTGAATAAAGGTGGTGCGTAAAATTTCTGGCTCATCGGGGATTAGCCCCAAATCCAGTGGCTCGGTATAGGGTAATTGTAGTAATGCGGCGAGGGTCTGGCGGTTGCTATCGTAAATTTGACCGGGTTGCAGAGGATCGCCACCGGCAACCAGTTCGTCCCCTGTGCTGAAAAATGCCGTCCGGATCTTTCGGTAGACTTCTATTTTAGTCAGTCCCAAACTGGCCAGCAGGCCGATGTCCACTGCTTGCAATAGATGGCCGGCGGTGAAAATAGGTTGATCAATTTGTAGGTCTTCGCCGGCCGCCCGTACGTTGGTACCCGTTCCAAAGTCAGCGGGGAATAGCACCCGGTCACCTTTCAGGGTTATCTGCTCCTGCATCACTACCGTATCGGCGTCGGTGGGCATCACCGCGCCGGTCATGATGCGCACGCACTGACCGGTCTGCACCGTTCCAGAAAAAGGGTGGCCGGCCATGGAACGGCCCGCGAGCATCAGTCCCTGCGTGCTGGCAAGTTCGCGATCACTACTTGATAGAGCGTAACCATCCATCGCCGAGTTATCGTGGCCCGGTACTTGAATCGGCGCACGGACATGGGTGGCTACTATTCTGCCCAGAGCCTGGCTGAGTGCGATGGTCTCGATTTGATCAACGGATTCAATCGAATTCAAAATTTGGGTCAGTGCCTGCTCAACAGTGAGCTGCTCTGGCTGGCAGTCGGTTTGTACCGAATTTTCGGGTGGGGTCACGTGGCTCTCCGCCGTTACAATGGGTGTTTTCTGCGGCCTGGATATCAGGTCGATTGTTGAGTAATGGCCACAGTTTAAATGATCACAGAATATGTAAATCAGTTTGATCGCCGGCCGCTACGCCCGCTACGCCCGGTGCGTTGGGCGGATGGTGGAGCGGTGCTGATGGACCAGCGCCGGTTGCCGCATGAGGAGGTCTATCTGCACTTCTCGACCAGCGAAGAGGTCGCCCAGGGGATACGCGACATGGTGGTCCGCGGCGCACCGGCTATCGGCCTGGCGGCCGCTTATGGGGCAGTATTGGCGGCGGCAGAGACTGACACCATAGTGGCTGATCGCAGTCCGCAACGATGGCTGGAGCAATTTCGGCAGGCGTTGCGGCCGCTAGCCGAGGCCCGACCAACCGCTGTTAATTTGGGCTGGGCACTGGCACAGATGGATCAGGCTGCACAGCGCCTGCTAATGGCGGCGGATCAAGCGCCGGTGGCCGAGCTCAAGCAACTTGCTGACGAGCTGGTTACCGAAGACCTGGCCGAGGGTGAGCAGATGGCGGAGTTCGGCGCCGGGCTAATTGAGCCGGGTTCAGTAGTGCTTACGCACTGTAACGCCGGGGCGCTAGCAACTGGCGGCGTGGGCACCGCAGTGGGGGTGATTAACGCAGCCTGGCGACAGGGGCGTATCGACAGGGTTTACGCTAGCGAAACCAGACCGTGGCTGCAGGGTTCTCGACTAACTGCGTGGGAATTGCAGCAGCAGGGAATCGATCCCTGCGTGCTGGTGGAAGGCGCTGTCGGAGCGCTGCTACGAGATAGGGGAGTCAGCTGGTTGATCGTTGGTGCCGATCGTATCGCGGTGAATGGCGATGTTGCCAATAAAATCGGTACCTACGGTGCGGCGCTGTTGGCCCGTCAGCACGGTGTGAAAGTGATGGTGGTCGCGCCGACCTCGACGATTGACCCTGCTCTGGCCAGCGGAGACGAGATTGAAATTGAGCAGCGCGGTAGCGATGAGATAACGGAGATTGGCGGTGTGCGCGTGGCCGCTGATGGTGTTGAAGTCTGGAACCCGGTTTTTGATGTTACTCCTGCGCAGTTGGTGGATTTTATCGTTACCGAAAAGGGGGTGGTTAAGACCCCGTCGACAGTTGCCATTCAGTCACTGTTAGCCTGATTCAGGCAGCGATTTTTATGGGTGGTACAGGGGGCCAGAAATAGCCGCCTTCGTGGTATACTTTCGACCATAAATCGGGAGTTATTTTTTGCCCTGTGAAGGCAGGAAATTTCCTGCTTCTATCGATGGTACGGACGGTTTTTCCCGTCCGTGTTCAATCCTGGTTTTAGCAACATTTAGGTTCTCTAATCTCGTTAATCGAATCCGTCATTCCGTAACTCAGCCGGGAACTGCTGCGCATGCCCTATTTCGCCAAGGAAGTGATTTCAGCCAATATCGAGGATGAGCTTAAACGCTCGTACCTGGATTACGCCATGAGCGTTATTGTCGGGCGCGCTCTGCCCGATGTGCGCGATGGCTTGAAGCCGGTTCATCGTCGTGTGCTATTCGCCATGAATCGGATGGGTAACGACTGGAATCGAGCTTATAAAAAATCCGCCCGTGTCGTGGGTGACGTGATTGGTAAATATCACCCCCATGGTGACGCGGCAGCTTACGACACCATTGTGCGCATGGCGCAGGACTTTTCATTGCGCTACATGCTGGTGGATGGTCAGGGCAATTTCGGGTCAGTAGATGGCGATTCGGCTGCGGCAATGCGTTATACCGAAATACGACTGTCACGCATCGCTCACGAGATTATGGCGGATCTGGATAAGGAAACCGTCGATTTCAGCCCGAACTATGATGGGAGTGAACACGAGCCCCAGGTGATGCCTGCCCGGTTTCCCAATCTGCTGGTCAATGGCTCAACTGGCATTGCCGTGGGCATGGCCACCAACATGGCGCCGCACAATCTGGTTGAGACCATCAATGCCACGATCGCTTTTATCGATAATCCGCAAATCACGCTAGATGAATTGATGGAGTATCTGCCGGGACCGGATTTCCCCACCGGCGGAATTATCAATGGCGCGGAAGGTATTCGTGAAGCCTACGCGACGGGGCGCGGCAAAATTTATGTGCGTGCGAAGGCCGAGGTGGTCGGTGAAAACGAAGCAATCGTGATCCACGAGCTGCCCTACCAGGTAAATAAGGCGAATTTGCTGGAAAAAATTGCCGAGCTAGTGAAAGAGAAAAAGCTCGAAGGCATTCGCGAAATACGTGACGAGTCGGATAAAGATGGTATGCGGGCGGTGATCGAACTGCGTCGCGGCGAAGTTGGTGAGGTGGTGCTGAATAATCTCTACCGGCAAACGACCATGCAGTCGGTGTTTGGTATCAACATGGTGGCGTTGGTTAATGGTAAGCCTGAGCTGCTTTCGCTGCTGCAAATCCTCAGTGCATTTGTGGCCCACCGCCGTGAAGTGGTCAGTCGGCGCACCCTGTTTGAACTGCGCAAGGCGCGGGATCGTGCTCACGTTCTGGAAGGCTTGGCCGTTGCGCTGGCTAATATCGATAGGGCGATTTTGCTGATTCGTGAGTCAAAAAGCAGCGAAGAGGCGAAATCCCGACTGCTGGATGCGACATGGGAACCGGGTCCAGTCGCCGCACTGCTGGAGCGTGCCGGTGAAAATGCCGGTGTCGGTGAAGCAGAAGGCGAGCAGTATGGTCTGAAGTCTGATGGCTATCGATTGTCGCCGCGCCAGGCACAGGCGATTCTTGATATGCGCCTGCACCGTTTGACCGGGTTAGAGCAGGAGAAAATCCGTGACGAATATGTTGAGTTGCTGGAGCAGATAGCCGAATTGCTAAAAATTCTTGGCAGTGATCAACGGTTGTTGGAAGTGATCCGCGAAGAACTTGTTGCTGTGCGCGATCAATACGGTGACCCACGGCGCACGGTGATCCGCCAGCAGAAGCTAAGCATGAGTTTGGAAGACATGATTACCGAGGAAGATGTGGTGGTTACCGTGTCGAGGGAGGGTTACATCAAAAGCCAGCCTGTGGAGGAGTACCGTACCCAGCGGCGCGGTGGTCGAGGTCGATCGGCGACCAAGGTTAAAGACGAAGATGTGGTCGATCAGATGTTTGTCGCCAGCACCCATGACACTGTGCTTTGCTTCTCTAACGCGGGCAAGGCTTATTGGTGCAAAGTTTATTCGCTGCCCAAGGCTGGGCATGGTGGTCGTGGTCGGCCGATGGTTAATCTGTTGTCGCTAGATGAAGGCGAGCGTATCAATGCTGCGCTGCCGCTACGCGGTTACGATGAGGATAAATTTCTATTTTTTGCCACTGAGCAGGGCGTAGTGAAAAAGACGGCGCTAACAAATTTCTCTCGCCCGCGTAGCAACGGCATTATTGCGGTTGATTTGCGCGAGGGTGATCATCTGATCGGCGTGAATATCACTAACGGTGATGATGATGTGATGCTGTTTACTGATGCAGGGAAAGTGCTGCGGTTCTCTGAGACGGTTGTTCGTTCGATGGGACGGACTGCGCGGGGGGTCAAGGGCATTACTCTTAAGCCTGGGCAAAAGGTTATTACCCAGATTATTGCCGGTAGCGGGACTATCCTCACTGCCACCGAAAACGGGTTTGGAAAACGTACTGAGATTGACGATTACCCGCGCTACGGTCGTGGTGGTCAGGGTGTGATTGCGATTCAAACCTCCGATCGCAACGGTGCGCTAGTGGCGGCGCTGCCAGTAAAAGAAGATGATCAGGTGATGCTGATCACTAATGCCGGAACACTAATTCGCACACCGGTTGAGAGTATTTCGGTGCTGGGCAGGAATACTCAGGGCGTCACTCTGATTGGCTTATCTAAAGGTGAGCTCCTGGTGGGTATGGCACTGGTGGAGGGCGGTGATATTGATGAGGATGATGCCGATAATGATAATGCTGGTGAGTCCTCCCCGGTTGAATAGTTAGGGTTTTCTTAGGGCCTTGTTTTCCTTTTTGACTGTTTCTCTTCAATCGCTCAGGCGCGGTGGTTGGATAAAAAATAAAGCGCCGGTTTCGCTAAAAGTAGATCTGGCTGTGCCGCCAGCATTTTCTGTGGAGTCGTCTTGTTGGTTATCTGTCTTGGTGGGTGCAGTTGCCGTGCTATTTATAAAATAGCCTGCCGATTCTCGGTGAGTAAATTCGAGTGGAGAGGATCCACTGTCAAATTTTTGGAGTAGTAATAATGTCGCGAGTGTTTAATTTCAGTGCTGGACCGGCCACCCTGCCCAAAGCAGTGCTTGAGCAAGTTCGTGATGAGATGCTGGAATGGCAGGATGAAGGCATGTCGGTGATGGAAATGAGTCATCGCGGTAAAGCCTTCGTGTCAATTCTTGAACAGGCCGAGGTGGATTTACGCCAGTTGCTAGAAGTGCCCGCAAACTATAAAATTTTGTTTTTGCAAGGTGGTGCGAGTGCTCAGTTCAGCATGGTGCCGCTCAATTTACTGGGTGAAAAACAGCAGGCGGATTACGTTAACACTGGCAGCTGGTCCAAAAAGGCGATTGCCGAGGCTAAGCGTTTTTGCGACGTCAGTGTGGTAGCGGATAGCTCCGACGTGAACTTCAGCCGGGTGCCGGCCCAATCCGAGCTTGAGTTGAACAGTGATGCTGCCTACCTGCATTACACTGGCAACAACACTATTTTTGGTACTGAATTTCATTACGTTCCCGATGCTAGCGATGTACCGCTGGTCTGTGACGCATCCAGCAATATTCTCTCTCGATCCGTTGATGTATCGAAGTTTGGATTGATTTATGCAGGCGCTCAAAAAAATATCGGTCCCGCAGGTATGGCTATCGTTATTGTTCGTGAGGATCTGCTGGGTAATGCCCGTTCGCAAACCCCAACAATGATGGATTACCTGCCGCAGGCCGATGCAGACTCCTGCTACAACACCCCGCCTACTTTTGCGATTTACGTTGCCGGGCTGGTGTTCAAAAAATTGCTGGCGGAAGGGGGGCTGACAGAGGTTGAAGCGCGTAACGTGCGGAAATCCAACGTGCTTTATCAGGCCATTGATGACAGTGATTTTTATCAGTGCCCTACCGAGGTAGCCAGTCGTTCACGGATGAACGTGCCCTTTACATTGGCTAATGCTGAGCTGGATGGGCTGTTCATACAGCAGGCGGCTGAAGCGGGTCTGGTTAATTTGAAAGGGCATCGCTCTGTGGGTGGTATGCGTGCAAGCATTTACAACGCCATGCCAGAAGAGGGTGTCGCTGCCCTGGTTGATTTCATGGCCGAATTTGCCCGCCGGCAGGGATGATCTTTTGTAACGATAGCTCATCGGTGGTTTGCAGAAACCGTATT
>Ga0164315_10003951_pt1 | contig 11523 bp, 12 predicted proteins | sample GuaBasSedimGuay6_FD_113737 | JGI IMG/M metagenome (GOLD analysis project Ga0164315, IMG submission 113737) | Subseafloor sediment microbial communities from Guaymas Basin, Gulf of California, Mexico - Guay6, Core 4569-2, 0-3 cm | ecosystem: Environmental > Aquatic > Marine > Hydrothermal vents... | reverse complement strand
GATCCCAGGCGTCACAAGATTGTCTCCAACGCGTCCTGTACCACCACCTGCCTTGCCCATATAATGAAACCGCTTTTCAATGTCTTTGGTCCCAGAAAAATATTGTCCGCTTCAATGGCCACGGTTCACGCGGCCACAGGCTCGCAGCAGGTTCTGGACCGACTCCCGAAAACAGGTGTCGAAGACCTGAGAAAAAACCGGAGCGTGATGAATAATATCATCCTCACCACAACTGGCGCGGCAAAGACGCTCCGGCTGGTGATTCCGGAGATGGAAAATATCGGATTCATAGCAGAATCAGTAAGAATTCCCACGGCCACAGGTTCTCTCATCATTCTCGTGCTGAATCTTCAGGAGGAACTGTCCGGCGAATCTGTGCGGCGGGAACTGATAAACGGTATCTACCGGCAGGCAGCAGCGGATGATCCCAGAAAATACCTCCATTATACGGAAAAACAGAATGTTTCCAGCGACATCATCGGGCTCCCCAGGGCAGCCGCGGTTATTGAGGGGCATGAGACACATACGCGTACCGCGGAAGTGACTATTGATCTGAAAAATGTTCCGGGAATTGAGCAGAATATTATCTCCACTCTGAAAAACCCGATTATCAGAGTTCCGGTGACCCAGGCGGTGATTTACGGGTGGTATGATAATGAAATGGGAAGCTATGTGAACATGATGGGGGACAGGACGGTTACTGTGGCGGAGAATATGTAGCGTCTTTTCACTTCTGTGCCTCTTTTATTTCTCACTTTCTTCATTCAGTTGTCCGAACCCTGATCCAGATTTTCTGTCCAGCCGGATGCGTCGTTCGGACCTGGCAGAAATCAGGATAATCCTTCCATCCTTAAATCAGGGTTCGGACAGTGAGGCTTTGTCCGAAAACCGGCTTTGCTCATATCAGTCTTCTTTTCAGCTTTTCATAAAACCCCTCACGATGTCCGATCATCACTATGACGATAAGCTCATCCTTCTCAAAAATCTCGTAAATGATTCTGTATGATGTGCCTTTATGGCTGAAATGACAGGAACGCATCCCTTTGAATGCGTATCCCAGTTCATCAGGCTGAAAGGGGTTTTCACGAATGTTTCTGAAGTGAACGGTTTTAATATTTTTAAGAACTTCGGGGGACAGTTTTTTCAAGTCTTTCCTTACGGCTTTGGCACTTCTGATTTCAAACATCCTCATATTCCTCTAAAAAGTTCATCTTCGCCTATCAGTTCTCCTCTTCTCATCTCAGCAAGGGCATCTCTCCGCCTTTTCATAAGTTCTTCTGAAAGCTTTTCGTCCACAAGCAGGAAAAGCGTCTCTTTTTCGGCATCCGTAAGGCTTTCAATCGCATTGAAAATTACAAGCGGTGTCATCATCGTTCTTGCAGTGTCCATCATAATAAAACCTCCTTTTCCGTATTTAATAAGTGCTTTTTCAATTCATGGATATACTCAGTTCCGCCAACTCACACTTCATCTGACGATCATTTTCAGTATATTCCCACCAGATCAAAAAGCTTTCTGACGCTTTTCTCGTTTCCGTAGTTCAGAACGGCCTCGGTCAGAAAAGCGATGTCCGCATATCTCAGGTGTTTATCCATCCTGCAGCCACAAAATCAAAGCAAAATATTATACTTTTTCATTTTCCGCCATAGCGTGGAGCGGTTAATGTTGAGGGCCTGTGCGGTTTTCCCCCTGTTCCAGCCGTATTGTTTCAGCAATGTGAAGATCATTTTTTTTTCGGCCGATCCGATCTCCTTGCTCATATCCGTCGTGTTCTCTTGGGGAAGCATATCACCGGCCGCGCCCTTCTGAATGGAAACAGGGAAATGCCTGCGCTCAATGACTGTTCCCTGGCATATTATCAGCGCATGCTCAAGAATATTCTCAAGCTCTCTTATATTACCCGGATAGTCATAATTTAAGAGCAGTTCCATGGCATCTTCCGATATTCTGTCAATCCGGGTGTCTCTTGTGGCGCAAAGCCGTTTGAGAATGTGAGAAATCAGAAGCGAGACATCTCCTTTCCTTTCTTTCAGCGGTGGCAGTTCAAGGCGCATGACATTCAGCCGGTAAAGCAGATCCTCCCGAAACCGTTTTTCTTTCACAAGCAGTTCCAGTCCCTGGTTGGTGGCGGAAATGATCCGGACATCCACTTTTGTTGTTTTTCTGCTTCCCAGCGGATAAAACTCTCTGTCTTCCAGGACACGGAGGAGCTTTGCCTGGAGAGACAGGGGGAAATCCCCGATTTCATCCAGAAAAATTGTTCCGCCGTCTGCCTCCTGAAACCGGCCGGGTTTGTCCCTGTCCGCACCGGTAAAAGCGCCTTTGACATATCCGAACATCTCAGATTCAAGGAGAGTGTCCGGCAGCGCGGCGCAATTCACCTTTACCAGAGATTTTCCAGCTCGGCTGCTGGCATTGTGGATCACCTTGGCAAGAATATCCTTGCCGGTTCCGGTAGGGCCTTCTATGAGTACGGTGGCCTCACTGGCGGCAACCACCGGCACGACTTCAAAAATTTTCTGCATGGCAGGATCTTTGCCCACCATGTCATAAAAGGTGTAACGGTCTTTTATGGCACTGTTGAACTGATACATCAGGGAAAGGTCGGAGAGGGTTGCCAATCCTCCCACAATACGTTCCTCTTTGTTTTTAAGGGCCATGTAATTTGCCCGGATCGGAAGGGCCTGTCCTTCCTGTGTGACAATCTCCCCTTTTGTGCTTGACCGCGCCTTCCCGTCGGCAATGGTCCGGTTAAACAGAGAAAGTTCTTCGCTGGAATTTTTTCCGAATATTTTTGCACAGGGTTTTCCGAGCAGTTCCTCACGGGTATAACCTGTAATCGTCTCCGAAGTGGTATTGAAAAAGGTGACACGGCCGCCTCGGTCAACGGTAAGAACGCCGATATCAAGATTGTCCAGAATGATTTTGAGCCGGCGATCTTCATACCGGATACGTTTGATCAGATCATTGAAGGCAGAATGGTCCTGAAAAAATTCAATGCGCCCGAGAATCTTTCTTTCCGGGCCGTACAGGGGCGACACGATCTTTGTGATGCTCAATGTCTCATTGCTCTGAACTGTGAATTCAATATCCGGATTTTCAGATTTGATATCTGTTTCAGCAGTCTCGTAAAAGGCGCATTTTCCCCCGCACAGATTGTCAAGAAATACGTCACGGCAATATTTTCCGACAACTTCTGTCTGTTTATGTCCTGTGATGAATTCCGCGGAGCGGTTTATTGAGACAATCTTGCAGTCAGGCGATAAAATAATAACGCCGACAGAGAGATAGTCAAAAATACTGCCCAACTGAGTATGTTTTATCAGAATATCGTCCATCATTGTGCTGATCTCCGTCAATGGAAAAGAAACCCGGCTTTTCCGTCCGGCAACGAGAAACAACGTCCGGCAGTGGGTACAGGAGGAATCGGCTCATTCAGGGAAAGAATCCAGAATCCCCCGCAGCGCCGCAAGATTCTCAGCTTCATCAAACAAGGCCCGAAACGGAATGTCAAATCCGCTGACTGCCTGGCATTTCAGCACCCCTGAATCGGCTTTGACATGGAGGCGGTAACGGCTTTTATCCAAAATATACTGTTCGACAATCTGCGCGGCCGGGTCAATGATCCAGTATTCCCCCACCCCGTGGGCCGCGTAATCCTCCCATTTTGTGGTTCTGTCAGTTTTTTTGGTACCCGGGGAAAGCACCTCAGAGATGAAATCCGGCGCGGGAAATTTCGACTGCCCGGGCCTGAACTCCGATGCCTTGTCATTTTTCCAGAAGCAGACATCCGGCTCATAATCGTTGCGGGTCAGGGATATCAGCATTTTCTCATATCCCACAAAACCGAGATGATGAATTTGGACATAAGTGTCCAGAGCCTTCAAAAGCAGCTTTCCGACGATAGTATGCTCTATTCTTACAGGTGAATGCACGATGATTTCTCCGTTGATAAATTCAGCTTTCTGATCTTCGGTGATTTCCTCATAAAACCGCTCCCGCTTTTCCTGCTCCTCTGAAAGTGCGGACTGAATCTGTCGGGAATACAGGGCCAGCCGGGGTGAATGAAAAAGTTGTTCAAGAATGTCGTCCATGTTACCTCCTATATTCTGAAGTGGTTCTGTATCATTTCAGACGGCCGGAAAACGCAAAGGACACAGAGTCAGTCCCATCCGAATCTCCGCGGTTCTCTGCGTTAAAAAGATGGATTCAGGCCACAAAATCCGTTATAATCAGGACTATTACGAGTTGGGAGAGCGGCGGGCTAATACTTCCAACTTCCGCACAAAATACTTTGCACTGGAACAATTCGGATGGCCTGCTGCATTATCAACGGAAAAACCGAGACGTAATGCCTTTCGGGCAAAACTCACTTTATTTCCCGGACCTGTTCCGGCTTTTTCAATCAGCAGGCTCTTCAAAGCGTCAAAAGGCATCTGTTCCGTATCTTCGGGAAATTCAACAGAGACTCTCTTTTTACACATACCTGAAATTAAAAGTGAATCGGCAAGAAACCAGCTTTCAATGGTTCTTTTGGCGACAACCAGAAAACATATATCACAGGAGCCGAGTCTGTTTCTTGTTTCCGAAATACAGGGATCGCATTCCAAATCTGTTAAAATGATAATAAAATCAGGGGCAAATGTCCTTATCTGATCAATGAAAACAGAGATATTTTTCGGGCATAAGTTTCCGCCGCCGCGAACATTTACAGTTTCACCGACAATTTCCATATTGAATTTGTCAAACCATGATTTCTGTTTCAGATCGTCAATAATCATCTTTTCCACATCGCCTTCAACAAGAAACGCAACTTTTACCACGGCAGCCCTCCTCCGAACATATTTGACAGCCACATCCGGTTCAGGTCCATCTGAGAATAATTATAATTCGGATAATGATGCCAGACATTGCGTATGAGGGTTCTGCCTTCCGGTTTGTCCACCATAAACAGATCACCGGGCTGGGCAAGCCGGACAAAAGTTTCGCTGTGTGTGTTGATGAAAATCTGGAAGTCATCGCTTTTTTCTCTGAAAATACGCACCATTTCCTGGATGGCCATGGGATTAAGCCCTCTTTCCGGCTCTTCAATCATTGCCATTCCGCCCCGGGTGCTGAAAAGAATTGCCAGGACGGAGAGGGCATATATGGTTCCGTCAGATATCAGGCGGGAGGGGAACGGCTGCTGAATCCCCATTTCTGTGAACGTGAGCGTCATCCTGTTGCTCAGATTTTCCCGGACAACACTGATCTCCTCAATTCCGGGCACAATGGCACTTATCTCATCCAGAATCACACATTGCTTTTCCTTATCTTTTCGGAAATTGTCAAGGACCGAGGTCAGGTTGGCGACATGACGGTCAGGAAACTCCTGGGAAAAAAAATCATCCGGCTCCCTGGCCCTGGCCGGATCAATCAGGTAACATTGCACATAGCCCAGCCATTCGGTAAACGGGGCCGCTGTATCTGTCACCATGTCCAGCACGGATTTGTCCTGCGAGTATCTGATGTCAATTTTTTTGCCATTAATGAAGATATCATTTTCTCTTGATGCAATATCTTTTTCATTTACAAGAAACTTTTCCCGGAGAGCAGGGCGCGTATCCATCTGCTGAAGCTCAAGTTTGTGCCTATATATCTGTTCCTTAAGTTTAACGCTGATCTCGAACAGAAACGTCCCTGCCTGGTCCCGGGGCAACTGATGAGGCCGGATATCCTCATAGCCGCCATGTCTGCTCAGAGCATGGCGTGCCCCTGTGGTGACAATATCTTTGTAAAATTCAACCGCCTGAAAAAAATTGCTCTTGCCTGATCCGTTCGCACCTGCAAAAACAGCAAAGGCAGGTATGTCAGAAAGCCTGATATCGTATATGCTTTTAAAATTTTTTATTCTCAGGTTTTGAATTTTCATTTTTGAACCTCAATATTAGGAACTCGGAAAAAACGCATTATCCCGCCTGTGCGGGATGCAAAAAACCGCTTCGCTTAATTTTTGCACTCCTTTGCGAATTTTCATGGGGTAATGCGTTTTTTCCGGGTCCCTTACACTTTGTTGAGAAACCTGGGAAAGTAATCCCCGTGGCAGCTATGTCGTGGTAGGTATGCCATGGATATTCCTGATTCTAACGCTTTTTGTGGTTTCTCCCAGTCAATATGACACCGGATTTCAGGATTGAACGGATGTCCCCTGATCCACCGTCATGTTCCCGACATCTCCACGGGACTTTTGGGGGAGTTTTATGATAAACGTCGAGCCGACTCCTTTTTCCGATTCCGCTTCAATGATGCCCTCATGCCCGTCAACGGTTTTTTTGGTTATCATCAGGCCGATGCCGGTGCCCCGGGTCCCTTTGGTCGTAAAAAAACTCTGGAATATTTTCTCTCTGATTTCATTCTCCATTCCGCAGCAGTTGTCACTGACCCGGTATTCAACGCTCCAGCCATCCCTTCTGACCGTTTCGAGAATCACCTCTTTTTCGTGACCGCATGGTTCGCAGTCCATGCAGGCATCCATGGCATTTGCGACAAGGTTCAGGAGACAGCGGTGAATCCCTTCAGGATCAAACCAGAAAGGTTTCAGACCCGGATCAAGGATTACTTTCAGATCAATTTTCCGCTCCCTTGCAGTGGGCGTCATCAGGTCACCCACTTCCTTAGCCGGGGTGTTGGGATCACACAACTGGTAATTGACTTCAACGGCTTTGGCGTAATTGAGCAGATCCAGGGACAGATTTTTTATCTTGTCAACATTCCCCTTCACCATTTCCCAGCCCTGGAGCAGGTATTTTTTGTTGTCCAGTTCGATCCCTTTTTCCAGGACAAATGCACCGCCTTTGAGACCGCCGGCAATATTTTTTATGGCATGGGACAGCCCTGCAACGGTCTGGCCCACAGCCGCCAGTCTTTCCGCTTCGAGAAGTTTTTCGGTTTTTTCTTCCACCAGTTGCTCAAGATTTTCCGTATATGCCCTGATCTGCTGTCTCATGCTGATCCGTTCCCGACATCTTTTCAAGGCGATTTCAAGAACTTCGTCGTTTATCGGCTTGGTGACAAAATCGGTGGCCTCAAATTTGAGACTCTTTATTGCCAGATTGATATCACCGTGGCCGGTAATCATAATCACCTCAGTATCAGGGCTTTCCTGTTTCAGCCTGCGGAGAAGTTCGATGCCGTCCATGCCCGGCATTTTTATATCGGTGAGAACAATCGGAGGATTTGTTTCTCTGAAAATGTCCAGAGCTGCCTCGCCGTTTTCGGCCGTATATACCTCATATCCGATATCCTCCAGCGCTATGCCCAGAACCTTTCGGATCCCCTCCTCATCGTCCACCAGCAATATTGACCATTTTTTATCAGATAGGTCCATCAGTCCTCATCCTGTATAGGGAATTGTATGATAAAGCAGGTGCCGTCAGTTTTATTCGGTGCGACCTGTATGGCTCCGCCGCAGTCGTTTATAATGCCATAACTGATGGAAAGGCCAAGCCCTGTGCCTTCGCCTACTTTTTTGGTTGTGAAAAAAGGCTCGAACACCTTCTCTGCAATGTCATCAGGAATCCCGGTACCCGTGTCGCTGACTTCAACAAAGACCGTTCTTGCATCGGATCCGGTTTTCAGGGTTATTTTTTTGTCACCTTTCTGATGCGCCTGTGTTTTCCATTTTTCATCAATGGCATCACGGGCATTGATAAGCAGATTGATAAAAACCTGTTCCAGCCGGCCGGCATCCGCGGTTATCAAAGGCAACGATTCCTCAATATCCCACGTCACTTCGATCTCTCTGAGTTTCAACTGCTGGCTGAAAATCTCGAATGCTTTTTTCAGCACCTCGTTCACCTGGATTTTTCCCAGGGTCATGTCGGATTTCCGCCCAAATTCTCTCATGTGATTAATGATTTTTGTGGCTCTGTCAACATGGCTGTCTATCTCCTGTGACATGGTGAAAAGGATTTCATCCCTGATCTTCTCATTTTTTCTGATCTTTTTCATAAAAAAGCTGCTTGCGATCTTTATGACGGAAAGCGGCTGATTAAGTTCGTGCGCGACACCTGTGGCCATCTCGCCGAGCGTCGCCATCTTGCTGGCCTGAATCAACTGCTGCTCGGCTTCGAGCCGGGAGGTGATATCACTGGTGGTGACAAGAAGCACCTTCTGCCCGGGATATTCTGATGGCGAAACCCTGATATTGACAAAAATTGTTTTTCCCTGACGGGTGATATGCCTGACCTGGTTTATGACAGATGATGTCTTTATCTTTGAGTCATACATATCTCTTTCCTCATCTTTGAAAATATCCAGAAAAGGCCGCCTGATTATCTGGTCTTTTGAATATTCATAAACCGTGTTCACACTTTCATTGCAGTCAACGACCTTCAGGGTGTCCATATCCAGCACAAACACGGGGTTCGGTATGTTGTTGAAAATTGCATAATATTTTTTTTCTGATATTTCAAGTTTTTCTTCAAGCTGCTTTCTCCGGGTAATATCAAGGTTCATCTCCATTGCCGCGATGATTTCACCTTTGTCGTTTCTGATCGGCGAGGTGGTGACAAGCCAATGGGTCAGTTTTCCCTCCTTGTTAAATCCGCTCTCCTCGCTGTAGTGGGGCATACCGTCTTCAAAGGTTTTTTCCACCGGACAGTCCACGCATTTCTCATCTCGTCCCTTATACGCACGAAAACAGTAATCCCCGGGAACAGGGTCAAATTTTTCGGCAAACTCCCGATTATACCTGACAAGTCTGTAATTTCTGTCCTGAACAGTCACAATGCAGGGAACCAGTTCAAACAGATTCTGATATTCATCTCTCTGCTTGTTCAGCTCACCCTGCTTTTCGCCAATTTCCCTGCCCATCCGGTTGATGGCAGAGGCCAACTGTCCCAGTTCATCTCCCTCCTTCACTTCAGGATTAATGGAATATTCACCTTTGGCGATTAACCGTGTTCCGTTTATCAGTTTTCTGATGGGGCGGTTTACAAATTCAATCACAAATATAAAAATAATTCCTGATGTTACCAGAAAGACAAAGAGCGCAAGGACAATCATTCCTTTTTCAGAATTGAATATCTCTTTATCTGTTTCCTCAAGTGAAACAACAACATCAAGCGCGCCCAGAATTTTTTTCCCCTCGGGATGGACATGACAGGCATCTGCCGAACAACTGGGTTCATTATAAATAGGGCTGATAATACCCAGCAGACGATACCCTGCGGGAGAATAGAATATCCGTGTCCTTTCAGCAAGGTCAAGGGCAACCAGCGGCGGGTCGGTTCTGTGACAGATATCACAGGCTTCTGCCTTTATATTGGTTGTCCGGTCAACTTCCAAAGTCCTGCTGGAAAATTTTATCTGACCGTTTTTATTATAAATGCGTATGTTTTCAATATCCTGCTGCCTGGCAATATTATTTATGATCTGGTTAATGTCATCTCCTGAGTTGCTCATCATGGCATAATGGGTGCCGAGTTTAATGGTATTACTTAATTTATCGGCCCCTGCGGCAACATTTTCCATCATTTTTTTCTTCTGGTACTTGATGTTAAAGTATGCCCACCCGGAAATGGTGAGGAGCAGGGTGATTCCTACTGTGAGGATCAGCTTTAAAACAAGACTGTGGCGAAGACTTTTTGTGAGTTCTGACATTGTTCACACGCTTATATGTTTCTGATTTTAACGGATTTTGTGGCTGCAGATAGCTGTGATCCTTGCAAACCGCAGATTAACGCTGATTAACGCTGATGCTCCCGCACTCTGACCGGATGCACAGGCCGTGAGCGTCTGTCTGCGTTCATCCGCGTTCATCTGCGGATCATATCGGAAACCACAAAAACCGTTAGAACCAGATATGTTTCAGGTTCTATGTAAGAATGCCGAAAATGTTTAGTATCTGTGACCGAACAACTTCCCCATTCGATGCTCCTGCCGGACTGACAAATCTGCTTCGGATTTGTCAGTTCGGGTATGTTTTTGGTCATGGTTGCTTAAATCAGTTCTTTTAACAGATTTCCGGGCTGCATTCAACACTTTTTATACAGCGGATCGGATTCAGGCATTTTTCGGCTTAAAACATTGCTTTGAAAGCCATAGAAATGGGAGAAATTTTTGACTTGCTTTATCAGGTGGAAGATACTATTATCAGATTTTAAGAAAAAAGCGACGAATTGGCCCTTCGACAGGGGCCGGCTTCGAAATTCGGGAATATTCCGTGAACTGACTCGGCAAAACAGGACAGAAACTGCTTTTTGAAAACAAAAATCACTGATTATAACGGATTTAGGGGAGGCCTGTAAAGCCCCGTAGGGGCGGCATATTTGTAGCTGCAAACATGCCGCCCCCTACGGGGCTTGGTTCGGAGCTTCCCCTAAATCCGTTATAATCAGAAAAGTGGGAAGCCTGGCAAATCCGAACCGGATCTGCCGGATTTATCAATCTGGAAATGCAAAAAATTCGCAAAATCATCCATATTGACATGGACGCTTTTTACGCGTCTGTGGAGCAGCGGGACAGACCCGAGTTGAGAGGAAAGCCGGTGATTGTCGGCGGCGATCCGAACAGCAGAGGGGTCGTGGCTGCATGCTCTTATGAGGCGAGAAAATTCGGCATTCATTCTGCAATGAGCTGCGCAAGAGCATACAAACTCTGTCCGCACTCGGTTTTCCTGAGACCAAGATTTGATGTCTATCAGGCAGCATCTGCCGATATAAGGGAAATATTTCAGGAATATACCGACCTTGTGGAGCCGTTGTCGTTGGACGAGGCATTTCTTGATGTGACGGACAATAAAAAAGGAATGCCTTTTGCCACACAGATCGCCAGGGAGATAAGGAAAAGGATTTACGAAAAAACAGGTCTCACCGCATCTGCCGGCGTCTCTTTCAACAAATTCCTCGCCAAAGTCGCCTCGGATTTCAACAAGCCCGACGGCCTGACTGTGATAACGCCCAGTCAGGCAGATGAATTTATTGACAGGCTTCCCATCAGAAAATTTTTCGGCGTCGGGAAGGTCACAGAGAAAAAAATGTACAAACTGGGAATAAGAACCGGTGCTGATCTCAAAAAGCTGACAAGGAGCGAACTGGTCCTCCATTTCGGGAAATCCGGGAACTATTTCTATGAGATTGCATATAACGAGGATAACCGGCCGGTTGACTCAAACCGCATAAGAAAGTCAATTGGCAAGGAGACAACATTCAGTGAGGATATTGACGACATAGAGCAGATGCTTGAAATCCTGGAGCAGATTGCCATGAAAATTGAGAATCTGATGAAAAAACATGAAGCAAAAGGGATGACAGTTACGCTCAAGATAAAATATTTTGATTTCCAGACCATTACGAGAAGCATCACCCTCGAGGAGCCTGTGACGGAAGCCGGGACCGTGATGCAATATGTCAGATCATTGCTTTGCAACACCGAGGCAGGGAAGAAAAAAGTCCGTCTGTTGGGGATTACGGTTTCCAATTTTATGGATGATAACCGTAAAACCAGGAAGTACAGGCAACTGCTTTTGCCGTTTTGAGTCTG
>Ga0164315_10003950_pt1 | contig 11523 bp, 12 predicted proteins | sample GuaBasSedimGuay6_FD_113737 | JGI IMG/M metagenome (GOLD analysis project Ga0164315, IMG submission 113737) | Subseafloor sediment microbial communities from Guaymas Basin, Gulf of California, Mexico - Guay6, Core 4569-2, 0-3 cm | ecosystem: Environmental > Aquatic > Marine > Hydrothermal vents... | reverse complement strand
TGAGAATGAGTTGCAGCCGTTTGTTGAAATGAATTATAAAACCAATTCAACCAAAACGCTAATTGGGCAATCACTTGGTGCGCTTTTGGCAACTGAAATTTTATTTAAGAAGCCTGATCTATTTGACAATTATATTATTGTCAGCCCAAGTTTATGGTGGGATGATGAATCGTTACTGAAAGTGGATCCAAAGTCATACCAAAAAGAAAAATCTATTTACATTGCTGTCGGTAAAGAAGGAAAAGTAATGGAAAGGACTGCTGAGGAGCTATATGAAATACTGAACGCCAACAAAAAGCAATACACAAAGCTCTTCTATCATTTTTTTGAGAATCAAAACCATGGAGATGCACTACATTTAGCAGTTTACGATGCCTTTGAGAAAATGTTTAGAGCAAATGATGAATAAAAACGAGATTAAAGATTCCATTCTAAAAGAAATTGAAAGGACTGAGAAGTCTATTAGTGATTATAAGGAGATGGTTAAGCCAATTGCTCCCGATGTAGCCATAGGTCGTATTTCTCGAATGGATGCGATAAATAATAAAAGCGTAGCAGAAGCATCCTTGAGACAGGCAGAAGATAAACTAAATAGCTTGCATTTAGTAGCTTCAAAACTTGACAGCAAAGATTTTGGCATTTGCCTTAAATGTAAAAACCCCATTCCTCTAGGCAGGATTATAATCAGACCCGAAAGCCTCTATTGTGTAAACTGTGCTAAATAATACATTTTGACTGTCGTGCAGAGAGGCTAATTCAAGCTCACTCTTATTGATCATAGCGTCTCCACAATATTTTATTATTTGGTGAAGTATAACATTGGCGGTAGTTTTATAAGGAAATGTTTTAATCAATCATTAACACCATGAGAATATCTATAGCATTAGTTTTATTATTTTCAGTCTATTTATTATTTACCTCATGCAGTAATACTGAAACTAATACTACGCTAGAAGAGGAATTGGAGGCTTTATTTACAAACGAGTTTTCAACAAATGAACCGGGTGGTTCAGTTTTAGTTAAAAAAGGCTCAGAAGTTGTTTTCCTGAAAAGTGATGGAGTAGCCGATGTAAATACCCAAGAAAAAATAACTGAAAATACTATTTTTAATACCGGTTCTATTTCAAAGACATTTGTCGCCAACGGTATTCTCATTCTTGAAGAAGAAAATCTATTGTCCATTGAAGATAGTATATCCATGTACTTTAATGATTTCGATGATGTTGCTATAGCCAATAGAATTAAAATAAAACATCTCCTATCCCATACTTCAGGGTTACCGGATGTAAGAAAAGTTAGTGAAAATGAAGCGTTTTACCTGACAGCGAAAGATCTTGAAAACTTCGAACCGCTTAAGAGGGTTACCTCTTTAAATTTTGAGCCCGGAGAGAAATTCGAATATTCTAATCCTGCGTATAATGGCCTGGCACTAATAATCGAAAAGGTGACTGGTGAAAAATGGCAGTCTTTTATCGAAGAAAGAATATTCCAGCCGTCGGGAATGGAAGACAGTAGGATAACTGATGGTCCATATCCAGAAAATGGAGTTGCTCATGCATATGTTGCTGTAGGCGAAAGCTATAAAGAAGACGATTATGGCGAATACCCCACATTTGCTGCTTCCGGAAATGGTGGTGTATGGAGCTCTGTACTTGACCTGGCTAAGTACGAAGATGCCATTCGTGAATTCACCTTTTTGAGCAAAGAATCAGTCGACAAATCCAGAAAAGTATTTCAATACAGTAATTGGCATGATACAATCCCTCCTAACATTGGTAGCAGTTGGTTTATTCTTGATAAGAATAAACAAAAAAACGATTCTGGGGTTAAAATTATCTATCATACCGGATCACAAGGTGGATTCAGAGCCTTTTATGTTTCAATTCCGGAAAAGGATCTCTTGTATATAGCCTTGTTTAATCGCCCTGTAAAAGGCTTAACTGATTTTAGGTTAAAAGGTATTGAATTGTTTAAAAAGTATAACTGGCTTGAGTAATATGGGTTTTCTACGCCTCATTACTTGTTAAACTCAAACAGCCTTAGAAACGATTATGTGATCACAATTACGTTCTACTCAAATTACCTTATTTATATTTGGTCTAAATAAGATAATAATAGCACCTTTGTGTCCTATTTAATTTATGCAGATACATGATGACAATCGACAGCAACACTAAAATATCACATGTTTTTCGAGAAAATAAGGACGCCATCGACACGATTGCGAGCATTAATACACACTTTAAGAAATTAAAGAATCCGGTGTTACGGAAAGTACTGGCTCCTCGAGTTACTATTAAAGAAGCCGCTAAAATTGGCAATATTAATGCTAATGAAATTTTAGAAAAATTAGCAGCTATTGGCTTTCAAGTAGTTTATGAGGATGAAGTTAAAACTGAGCCAGTTTCGGAGTCAAGTAAACCTGTTGAAGATATCACTAACGTTGTTCTATTAGATGTTCGCCCCGTCATAAAAGAAGGGAATGACCCTTTTAAAGAAATAATGGGGGCAATTAAAAAGATGAATGATAATGAAACCCTGCAAATTATCAATGTTTTTGAGCCAACACCACTAATTGGCATCTTAAAAGGTAAAGGATACAAAACCTGGACTGATAAAATCTCTGAAGAAGAGTATCATACTTATTTTAGCAAAGCATCTGAATCGACTCACCAGGAAATTGTGGCCGAGATGCCCATTACGGAAGGCAGTTTTGATGAAAAATTATCAAGTTTCGGGGAAAATCTAAAGGAAATAGATGTAAGGCTTCTGGAAATGCCCGAGCCGATGGTAACTATATTGAGTGAGATTGAAATTCTACCGGATGGCCATGTGTTATTGGTTAATCATAAAAAAATACCACAATTCCTTCTCCCTGAACTAGAAAGTCGTAATTATAATTACATGACTAAAGACATTGAACCCGGGTTTGTGCAAATGATTATTTACAAAGGCTAGATATGAACGGATTGCAAACGGCTAATGCTCCATCATCAAAAATAGTGGTACCCCACTTTATCGTTGGTGGTATTTCTTTTTTGGCCGTAGCAATTTTATTACTGATCAGCAATGCAGAGTTGCTTACTGCCTATTTCGACAACAGACTAATTGCCATAACCCATATTGCGGTATTAGGATGGGCTAGTATGATGGCATTTGGAGCATTGTACCAACTAATTCCGGTAGTGTATGAGACATCGTTGTATAGTGAGAAATTAGCCGTGGTAACCTTTGGCCTCTTTACTATCAGTATAGTTCTTCTACCCTACTCTTTTTGGATTGGCTCTTATACTAATTTGCTGTTCTACACATCGTTATTGATGTTCTTTTCGCTGCTTTTATTTATTATTAATTTACATCTCACCTACCGCAAAAACAATAAGCCTAATATTCAATCTAAGTTTATTAATACGGGGATATATTGGCTGGCAGCTACGGAATTATTAGGAACGATAATAGCGCTCAACTTCAAATATAATTTTTTGAGTGAAACGCATCTTCACTATTTGAAGATACATGCGCATCTTGGAATGATTGGATGGTTCTTATTATTAATTATGGGAGCATCTTCCATTCTCATTCCAATGTTTATGATATCGCATAATTTAAATGCTAAAAAGTTAACTTATGCATACTACTTTATCAATGCAGCTCTTCTGGCAATTAGTATTGATTGGCTTTTTATGCAAACCAATGTAGGTGTCTATATCTACTGGATGCTCTTTGTTGCTGGTATAGGATTTTTCTTGTCTTATGTATATGAAGCATATTCAACCCGGCTAAGAAGGAAGCTGGATGTTGGCTTAAAATATACGGTGATTGCCATTGCGGCATTAGTGTTACCATTGCTAACTGCAGCATATCTGATCATTGAAGGAGAGACAACCTTATTTATTTTACGGATGAGTTCATTCTATGGGTTTAGTATAATCTTTGGGGTTATAAGTATGCTGATATTAGGACAGACCTATAAAACCTTGCCCTTCATTGTATGGCTAGACAAATACCAACCCTACGTTGGCAAATTTAAGACCCCGGTACCAAGAGAATTATACTCCGAGAAAATAGCTGACTATCAATTTTATAGTTACTTATTAGCTATTAGTTTAATAGCAGTAGGAATACTTATTAAGCTCCCTATTATCTTACTGGTAGGTAGTATTCTTTTAATTATAGCTGCTTTATTAAACCTTATAAATTTGATGAAGATGGTAATGCATAAAACTAAACTTGAAGATTTTCCAACGAGGAAATAATATTGACATAACTAAAGATGGAAGCAATAAAAGAAGAGTCTGATAAAGGACAGGATTTCATTAAAAAGATAGAAACCGATCTAATGGATAATGTTTTGACTTACGTTATGGATCCAGAAATTGAAATTGACATTGTTAATCTAGGGCTTATTTATGAGCTTAAATTTGATGGCAGCAATACAGTTGATATTGTAATGACCATGTCAACTCCTGCATGTCCTCTTAGTGATGCTATTGTACAAAATGTTAGAGAAAGCATTATGCACAAATACACCAATTTTGTAGTAAATGTTGATGTTGTCTTCGAGCCAGCCTGGCACTCAGGATTAATTACAGAAGAAGGGAAAGAAATGCTTGGGATGTAATCTTGTAGAAAGTAGTATATTTATTATATACATGATTCAATAAAAAGCATACTAACATGGCTGCCGATGAATATCTTGCCTTCTTGCCATTACTAATTTACGGAATTGCCCTTGCAGATTTATTAGGAGAGTGGAAGCGTCTTTTTGACATTAAAAATATATTCATTCCATACATATTGTTTACTGCATTTCTAACTGAAATCGCTATATATAATGTGTTTATTTATCTAACTCTAGTAAGTCAACTAGCTGATTTTGAGTATTATCAATACTTGTTTAGTTTAATTCCGCCTTTTTTGTTCATGCTTACGGTTAACATTTTTACTCCTGAAAAAAAAGAAAGCACAAAGGAATACTTTCTAAAAAACAAACCACTTATTTATATACTATTGGCCTTATTTCTCTCAAGTCATTTCTTATTTAATTTTGATGAAAGCACGATGACTATCACAGGTCGTTTAATAGGAGTTATAGCATTAGTTGCTATGGGGTTCTACAAGAAAAAATGGACTTTGTATTTCCCAATTATTATTTGGTTAATATTACTATGGTTAAGAGCATCAACTACTGTTTTCTAAGGTATTTTTAACTAAAACAACCACGAGCAGAATTGAGGTCAAAATGAAAATGGTATTAGAAACTGGTTTTCTTGTTTACATGGTTAGCCAAACAAAATTGTTGCTATACCTATTTTAATTCCTTTGCTTGCTCATTCGCCTTGTCAAGATACTCCTGTAGCGTTAACATGGTAGGAGCAAGTTTATCTAAAATATCCTTTTTGATTTTTAAAGCAGTCTCAGCAGCATCAGGTAAAGCTCCAAGACGTTCAAATTCTTTATCTATTTCCGGAATCAATTGATTAAAGCTATGCCGCCATTTTTCCACTGTTGACAAATCATCAGCTGTAATTCCTCCGAAATCCGTGTCGGTAAAGGTTTTTAATTCTTGAATATTATAGTTCATCTCTTCTTCTATATACTGGATAAGGCTACCCACAAACACATCATCCAGATTTCGGGCAATGTATAAGGTATAAAGCATTTGAGGAGTATCAGGGTTCTTAGGATTATACTCAGGAAAATCGGCCTCTTCTTCAAAGTTACTGCTCACTGCCTCAGCCATTCCTCCAGCAATAGCACCCATTGTATCATCCATTAGTTTGTGTAGTTCTTTGCCAATTTCCTCAATATAGGGCTCAAGTCGTTTTTGCAACTCTGGTATAAAGGATTCTGAATATTCTATTGCTCCGGGAATACTATCCAAACGCTCCAACTCCTTTGTAATTTCCGGATCAAACATGAACCCTTCATCCTGAAACGCTGCCGATTTTTTTCGTTTTTCCTCCGGTTCTAACGAAAATATATTTTCAAAAAAATCCTTTAGCGCATTAAGAGAAGCTTTGAACACCCCTTCCATCATATCTAATATTTCCTCTTTGGCAGCTTTATACTCATCTAATGTTTTGATAGACTGTAACCGTGTCACGGTCTGTTTGATGATCTCTTCTCTGTTTTCCATTATATTTCCCTGTATTTGATAACATAGTTTTAATGATGCAACAAGGTGATATTTATAATGGCATAACAAATAGAATAGCTGCAATAGTGCAGTTATTCACTAGCCAGGGAATTTTTAGATAAATTAATAATGCAATTACTAATATGCCACAAATAAATACTGCGATGCATCATTATAATTTCCTATGCTAAAATTACAACAAAAATATGGCTTGTGGTTTAACTGAAAATGAACAGGAAGACAATTGGGATAATAAATCCTAGTACAATATAAATTCCACCCCTGCCCCAGGCTCCTTTCCAACCTTTTACAATAAAAAATGAAGTAATTGATAGAAAGATTAAAGCGCCGGCAAATATGTCTGAAAACCACATCCACCAATCATTAGGGTTATAATGTAAGTAGTTTACTTCATAGAATACAGCCCGTCTCTTTAAGAATTCTGACCTTCCTTCACCAGTAGTGGTATTTACCAATAATGTAGATCCTCCCTTCAAAAACACTTTAATTAAATCATTTTCCGGATAATAATGGCTTTTATAAGCAAGTCCATAACCTTCTTTGGCAATTAATTTCTCAATCACATCCTTATTGGTACCCTTTTTTAGGTTCAAAGAAGTAGTGAAACTATTAAGATCTACAGAATAACTAGGATTCCAATCTTGTAAATGGTTTAAGGCAATACCTGATATCCCATAGATTAGTGAGGTGCCAATAAAAAAATATCCGATATCACGATGCAATATTCTACTCCATCGCCTAAGCCATTTCATTTTCATAAGATATGTTTTTGGTAATTATTCTACACCTTTTTTCTCGAGCGCAACAAAGTCAAGCGTATAGAAAGAGAGATGGTCCACTTCTGCTACAACCATTGAATCACGGTATGACTGGATTAGCTCTTGCTTATGAGTGAAGTCTTCATCATTAGTTTCACCTTCTTTGTGCTTCTTGGTATTATCGTCTTCCATTTGCAGACAATAGCTTTCATCAATGCGTAGTTCTCTTACGATGCCAGTAAGCTTAATTTCATTGCCGACAAGCTCATCATCGAAACGCGTTTCCGATTCAACATGAACACTGGCTCCATCGGTAACCAGTTTTAGCTTTTTACCACTATGCTTACATACATGGTCAACGATTCCTGAAACCTCAATTTCAGAATCAAGATATTTACCTGCCTCTGCATCAAAAGAGGAAATGGTTAATACTGGAATACTAACTGCTGCTTGCTCAATAGCTACTTCCTCTGCCTCTCCGGATTGATTTTGAGAGCAGGATAGAAAAAAAACAGTAATAATGCTTAAAAGAATGATATTTTTCATGGTCGTTTTAGTTTAACCACAAAATAAGCTCACAAGCTGCAAATAAAAACTGATCTAAGTCTTGTTTTTCTTTTAACTTGAAATGGGAATAGAAAATCTTTTAATCCCCAAAAGAAATACCCATCCTTCTGGATGCTTCTATTATAAAGGAACTTTTTTCAATATAATTATAACTTTCAATGGCCTCCTTAATGGGAACAGAAACTATACTATTGTTCTTGTAAGCAACCATTCTTCCGTATTCTTTATTTAAAACCATTTCACCAGCCTTAATACCAAAAAGGGTTGCTAAAATACGATCGTAAGCTATGGGTGTGCCACCTCGCTGTATATGTCCCAGTACGGTTTCACGTATATCCGCTTTGCAACCTGCTTTTCTGAGCTCATGTGATAAGCGATAAGCGATGCCACCCAGTTTTCTATGCTCATAGCCAATTTCATCACTTTCTTCGGCCACCACATCACCACCAACAGGTTGAGCGCCCTCTGCTATTACAATATGGGCAAACCCTCTGCCATTATTATACCTGGCACTTAACCTTTCCACAACCTTATTGATATCATAAGGAATCTCAGGTATCAAACACACTTCAGAGCCACCTGCCAGCGCTGTGTAAAGGGCTATCCAACCGGCATCACGACCCATTACCTCCATGATCATTACTCGATCATGACTCTCAGCTGTTGATACAAGCTTATCGAAGCTGTCGGTGGCAATTTGCACTGCCGTTTGAAAACCAAAGGTATAATCTGTTGATGAGAGATCATTGTCGATAGTTTTAGGTACGCCAATTATATTTACTCCCTTTTCAAATAACTTCTGCGAAATGGTCTGAGATCCATCTCCACCAATACTAATTACTGCTTCAACACCTAGTTCATTTAGTTTTTCAATTAACTCATCTGACCTATCCAATTCAGTTTTTGTGCCATCTTCATGTTCAACCGGGAAGTTAAAAGGATTACCCTTGTTTGTAGTCTTTATGATGGTGCCTCCTTTTACATGAATCCCAGCCGCAATCGAGTTATTTAGCTCAATAACTTCCATTGGCTCCCTTAAAACCCCATTAAAAGCCTCTATACTGCCGAGTACCTGCCACTCATTTTCAGTATTAAAGAATTTTACAATTGCCCGTATTACGGCATTTAAACCAGGGCAATCACCGCCACCAGTGAGAACTAATACTTTCTTTTTCATCATCAGATAAGATTCAATATTGAGTTAACAAGATACAAAACCTTGGTTACAATTTAAATACTTACAGTTGAATAATTAATAGCAACGATTCTCTCCTATCAAGAAACGTCATTGCGATCCGCTGACTAGCGGAGTGGCAATCTCTGATAGGTAGAGCATATATATTTTATGATTGTGATTTTCGTTTAATGGGATTGCTTTGGTCGTACCTCCCGCGCAATGACGATAGGATATGTGAATGGGTCCTTAATGAATCTCGATACTTTGGTTGCACTCTATTGGCTTCAGTAATATTTTCAGCATACTCCTTCTGTTTATCAGTACCTATACAATTTCATTGTTTTTCCTAGGTAGAAAAAAACAAAAACTACTACAAAATTAATTATGGAATAGGTGGCCATACTTAGTAGACCTGTCTTAGGTAATGGAAGTTGATTGGTGATGTAGTAAGCAGGGAAGTAAAGTGTTATAAAAATAAGAACGTTGATAACCCTTTTTACAATAGAAGCTGCCAATTCTGGCTCATTCCAAAATTTAAGAATTACGAGCAATGCAATATTAAATCCAATCAGGTTTCCTGCCTGAAAGCCCGGTATGAAATTGCTAAAGAAGAATAGAACAACTGGTGACAGAAAAATAAATAAATGCTCCCCTCTCAGGTTGAAGCCTTTATTCAATTGAAACTTTATAAAAAGACTTTTTATGCCAATAGTAATAATCAGCCCAATAATTAACCCACCAAGCACATCTCCAAGGTAATGAACACCCAGGTACATCCGAGAAATCATTGTTAAAAGAACCATAAAAACACTCAGGTACCACAACCAACGCTTATGGAATAATAATGACATCCCAATCCAGATAGCGGTAATAATAATAACGTGCCCAGAAGGGAATCCGTACCGGCCTAATTCACTTGCCCGTGTCTTAGCAAGCAACTCAGGAGAAAACCTTTCCCAAAACCCAGTAGGTTGCAATTCGCTATAATCTACCCTTGTAATTTCTTTTCCAAAACTCTCAAGCGTTGAATCAACAGCTACCGGTCTAGGGTAATCAGCATAGTTTTTAGCGACGAGCATAACCAAAACGGCCCACCCGAGCAAATTGAGTATGAGGAAACCTTTGCGAAAGTTTACTCCTCCGATAAGGATTAGAAGTGCCAGTAAAACTATTGATGTACTACCAAAAAAGGATACATACTCCATGAACTTATAGAAAAACTGCGAATCAATTGTTTGTAAGAGGTGGTTAAAGTCGGTTCTGAACATAGTTTAGGTTATATGATTAATCAATATTAATTATATAATACCAAAAAGTATAATTGGGTACAAACACAAATAGTCACAGGCTGTTCCTATACTAGTCACATTGCCAAACTCTGGAATTATGTCAAGTCAGGTTGACATTTTGTCAAGTTAAGTTGACATTATTGGTCACTTTTATCAAATTACAATTTGTTATTCAACATTAAGGAACAATTAGTATCGCCCCCCGACTAATCCCTGACACCTGAAATAATCCTAATGCCCCTCCTGAAATATTTGTTCGAGGGTTAGCCGGTGGTGGACTAAACATTCCTCCATCGCCATTCATTAATGCTCCTAAATCTGTTAAATACACAAACTGTACACGTGTTAAACTATAAATTTCAACCGAAGCTAGTTCACCCTCTTTAAATAATATTGGTGATGGCAAGCCATTAAGAGTGCTTCCAAGAATTTTATCATCAAACACATAAATATTATCCCTGCCATCTAGCAAGCTATCTCGATAGAATTTAAAATAATAGAAATCGACTGTCTCCTGAGGTTCCTGGGCATATAAAAGAACCTGGTAAATTTCTCCTTCACTTTCAGGATCTGCCTCAGCTCTAGGATCAACCTGAATTAAAAGACTGTCTATAGGAGTTATAGGTCGTAAGGTATCAATTGCAAAGAAAATCTGGTTATCTACATCTACATTTAATTCGTAAACACCACTTGTTCTACCGGCAAATTTCTGATCAGAAAAATAATATCCGTTGAGTGAGTCATATCCTTCAGGGTTATGTGTATAGTTATATAAATTTCCTATTTCATCAGATACTTGTACAATAGCATCGGTAACATCTTCTCCCCCATTACCATAGAAATCGGCTGTCCTGGTAACTCTAACATAATGCGTGGTATCATCATTGCTTACCAGACCATCTATTACCAATTGTGGTGGGGCTTGATTTATGTCTAAGTCAATAACTTCTTCACATGCAAAAATTGATGCTATGCCGACTAAAAAAATGATATATTTTAGTGATTGTCTCATTTGATTAAAAATGCATATTAAATGTTACAGATGGCACTATCGGAAAAAGGTAGATCATCACGAACTCCTTGCTGCCGGTTTTAATATCATCAACTTCCTGATCCTGAGAATATATTGTAAAAGTATTTTTTCGATTATATAAATTATAGATTGAAAAAACCCATGAGGTCTGTATATGTCTGTCATTGTTTTTTCTTGGTGTAAGAACAGCAGAAACATCCATACGGTGGTATGCAGGTAATTTGTAGCCGTTCCTTTCGGTAATTAATGAAGGCGTGTAGTGCTGTAGATTATATTGACCGGTTGGTAAGGTAATTGGCCTACCCGTACTATAAGTAAATGTTGTACTAAATGACCACTTATCACTTAACTCATAGGCACCAAGAACATTAAACGCATGTCTTCGGTCATAATTAGCGAAAAAAGCTTCACCCTGGTTAACATCAGGTATTAAACGTTCTACTTTAGACCAAGTGTAATTTATAAACCCTGTAAAGTCACCTGTTAGTTTTTTCAGCTGACATTGAAGGCGATAGGCCCACGAAGCTCCCTGGCGAAAT
>Ga0164315_10003948_pt1 | contig 11526 bp, 9 predicted proteins | sample GuaBasSedimGuay6_FD_113737 | JGI IMG/M metagenome (GOLD analysis project Ga0164315, IMG submission 113737) | Subseafloor sediment microbial communities from Guaymas Basin, Gulf of California, Mexico - Guay6, Core 4569-2, 0-3 cm | ecosystem: Environmental > Aquatic > Marine > Hydrothermal vents >... | reverse complement strand
CGCAGAACTTGGTAAGATTCATGAAAATGTTGTATGATTTTTGGCGAAGGTATTGCCGAATAGATTATAATTCTTAATATTCCATTTCTAATTCTCGTAACAAGCTTATGAAAAAGAAACATACCGCTGCTCCAACAGATCTAGGCAGCCTTGAGCAACAAGCCCAGATGAAGTTAAGTGCAGGTAAATATAAAGAGGCGATTGGGCTTTATAAGAAATTATTGCAAGCTTCTGATAGTGGCGAATGGCATAAGAAACTAGCTTATTGTTATGTGCAGCGTGCATCGGCTTTGGCAGCAAAAGGCATGATTAAGGAAGCTGTTGTATTGTGGGAGAATCAGCGGCAACATACACAAGCGCCTTATGATGCGTATGATCAATATATTATTTGGTTGATTGTAAGTAAAAACAAAACGAGTACTCAAGAGCATATTCAGCAATTATCAGCGCAGCAATTAGATAAAGAATATCCCGCATTAGCGGCTGTATTAGGTTCGTTAGTACTTACTGAATATCCTGAATTCGCGTTGGATTTGCCTCAAGATTCTGCTTTTATTGCACACTTTCAGCTGGTGAAAGTGGCATTACAGGCTTATCAAGATAATGATCAAGTAAAGCTAGGCGAGACCTTAAAGCAATTACCGTATCGCTCGGCCTTTAGAGATTTACGGACTGTGCTAAATGCTTTGATAGCTTTGCCAAACTCAGTAGAGCAAACTCAATCATTGTTAGCTAAGATTCCGGTAAATTCAGCTTATTCCAGCTTTGCTCGGTTATTGCTACTGAGTACTCTTGATGGGGCTGAATTGGCGAAAAATCTAGTTGAGCTTAATCACGCGCAACGCAATATTATCTCTAATATCAAGGGTTTTAATAAAACTCAGGTTGAATTTCTGGCGCATTTGACTCGGCAGCATGAGCATTTATCAGATAAGGTAAAGTTTAATATGGCGATTCAGTATCAATCTCTGTGTGGTACTGAATTAGCGAAAGATTATTGTCAGCAGGTTTTGGCTAGTTACTCAGCAGGTCATAAAGATTTTAAAAAGAGTTTTGGTGCAGTTGATGAGTTTGAAGAGAACCGTATTAAGGCTTTATTGGCTGAGCGGGAGGATAATACTTATGATGCGGAATATCATTGGCGTCTTTGTGTTAATGAGTTAATTGGTCAACGCACTGAGGGAAACGGTTTAAAAATAGCGCTGATATTACGGCATCTTAGTAAGCGAGAAGAGCCAGCGGAGCAAACTGAGTTATTGATTGAAAGTTTGCAATATGATGCTGAGGATCGCGATATTTATCTGCAGATTTTGAGTTATTACCAGCAAGCAGAGCTAGCTAAGGATTATAAACTTTGGTTGACTAAAACGCTGGAAAAGTTCCCACAAGATATTGATGTGCTTATGCAGGCGGTGCTAGAAGCAACGCGCAATAAGACTTATAAAAAAGCCAGTCAATATGCAACTAAAATATTAAAAATCGATCCACTGAATACTTTTGCCAAGCAGACTTTGTTTTCTAGCCATTTAGCGCATGCGCGTCGTTTGATGCGAGAGAGATCTTATCGTTTGGTAGAAAAGGAAATTGTATTAGCGGAAGCATTAAATATTGGTAAAGCTTATGCTAAGCAAACGCAACTTATGCGCGCGCTGTTTTGTTTTGCTAATGAAGATAAAGTGCAAGGTTTGAAATTGATCGTTGATGCCTTGGCTAAGTTGCATATAGATCCAATTAATATGCATTTTCATGCCAGTATGGAGGCTTTGTCTGTAGGCTTGCCCGTTGCCACTATTTTACGTGCTTTGCCACCGGCGAAAGATCATTTGCTTTCGGAGTCAGAATTCACTCAGTTTATGCAGTTGCTAGAGCAGTTTATGAATGAGTCTGATAATAACGAGCAGATACATAAGGCATTAGAAAAAGTTAAAGCGCCACTGAAAAAGTCACTAGCAGGGCAAGATTTTGCAGAATCTACTTTGCTTGGTTTGTGCAAAATTTTAGAAAAGCTTGAGCATTTTGAATTATTACGCCATTGTGCCAAACTCGCTTTTACTAAATGGGAAAAACCTATCTGGATGTATTATCGTGTTTATGCGGATAATAATGGTAAGCCCGAGGATTGTACCTATAGAGAGGTGATGAGCTTGCAGTATCATCATGAACAAGCGATGCAAAATAAAGATTTTCAGGCCGGTATGTTGCTGGAAAAACTGCTAGATCGGTATTATCAAGTACATCCGCAGCGCAGTATGGGCTTTCTTGATAACTTGTTTGGTATGGATGACGATGAAGAGGAAGAAACAGATCACATGGAAGAGTTGTTTGGGCATCTTCCCGATGAAATAGTTATCAATCTAGATAAAACCATTGAGTCCTTAGCTAAAAAGACCAGTATTGAGCAGGTGTCTATGGATATGATGGAAATTGTCGGCACTAATCAAAATATTATGTTGGCGATTATGCAAGATCCCGAGCTATTTTCTGCGTTGATGATTGTTCAAGCCGCCGATAAATTAGGTATTAATATTGATGTCAGTATTGATGATGTACTTAAATGTTACGGTGTCGGTAAAAATACTGGCTCTTTTCCTTTTTAATTGGGTACTGTTATGAATACAGCTTATGAAGTTTTAAATGTTGCAACAACAGCAAATGATGCTGAAATTAAACAGGCCTATTTACGCCAAGTAAAAGACAATCCGCCAGATCGTGATCAAGAGAAATTTCAGTTAATCCACGGCGCTTATAGTGCGATTAAAGATCATAAAAGCCGCGTAAGTCATGCTTTATTTGCATTGCCGAAGAGAAGTTTCGACGTTCTGGTCGATCAAATATTACAGGCTGAACAGCCTGCAAACCTTAGTACGGAACATTTCAATCAACTATTAAGCGCTAGCATTGATGATACGACGCTTTTAAATGCCACTGTTACCCCTGAAAAATAATGAGCACAGAAGTACAGAAAAACGAATTATTGGAAGATTTCCAGAAGTATTTAGAGCAGAGCAATCTTGACTCTTTTACAGCTCAGGAGCAGCCGGACTTAAATAGTTTGCTCAGTGAAATGACTGGCTTAAAAACTGAAGTAAAGGCAGAGGCAAGGCAATTTAAAAATACGCTAGATACCTTAAGTTCGGCGCTCACTATTGTTCAAGAGGATAATAAAACCTTAGCAGCAGAATTGGTTGCCTATGGTCAGCGCTTGGAACAGCAGCAAGAGAAACTGATGCGTACTATGTTATTACAAATGGTTGATATGTATGATCGTTTGAATACAGGGGTAGAGGTTTTACAAAATTATCAGCCAGTCAATCGCCTGTTTAAAAAGTCTCGACCGAAAGATGTGCATTTTATTGAGCGCTTTAAAGAAGGACAAATGATGGCTTTGAGGCGTTTCGAGCAATTACTGCAAGAGCATCAAGTGAAAGTGATTGATTGCGTTGGTAAGCGACTTGATCCAGTGACCATGAGTGCTGTGGAAACTGAGCAGGATGTCACGCGAGAAAACGGTTTGGTATTACAAGAATTGCGTAAAGGCTTTTTATTTAAAGGTCAGGTTCTGCGTTTAGCAGAAGTTAAAGTAAACAAAATTAATCTTGGGTAAGCAGATGAGCGAAATTATTATTGGTATAGATTTAGGGACGACTAACTCAGAAGTATCGATTATCGAGCAGGGTAAAGTTACCGTCATTAAAGATGGCGACAAAAAAATGTTGGCTTCTTTTGTGGGGATTGATGATTCGGGTCAGGTTATCGTCGGTGAAACAGCGCGCAATCAATACTTAGTTTATCCAGAAAGAACCATTAAATCTATTAAGCGCTTAATGGGGCAAGATACGCAAGTAGTATTAGCTGACCAAGCTTATACACCGCAAGAAATTTCCGCAATTATTCTTACGCGTTTAAAAGGCATAGCGGAACAATATCTAGGTCAAACAGTCACTAAAGCGGTCATTACTGTGCCGGCTTATTTCTCTGATGCTCAGCGCCAAGCAACTCGCGAAGCAGGTGAAATTTCTGGTTTAGAAGTGGTGCGTATAATTAATGAGCCCACGGCTGCGGCATTGGCTTATGGTGCTATACAAACGGATGCAAAGCAGGTTCTAGTTTATGATTTGGGCGGCGGAACCTTTGATGTTTCTGTGGTTAATATGCAGGACGGTGTGGTTGAAGTTCTTTCGAGTCATGGCGATAACCATTTAGGTGGCGATGATTTTGATCAGCAAATTATTGAATATTTGATTGATCATATACAAGAGAGCAATGGCGTTGATGTGCGTAGTCATAGTAAAGCCATGGCGCGACTTACGCGTGCAGCGGAAGAGGCGAAATTTTTACTGTCCGATCAACCTTATGCCCAGATTGATGAAGAGTATTTATTAGAGCATGAAGGTGCAGCAGTGCATCTTTCTCTTGAGCTATCTAGAATGGCTTACGAGGAAATGATCGAAGATTATATTAATGAGACGATAGATGCGACGCATATTGCTTTAAAGGGGGCAAAATTAACCACACCGGATATAGATGAGGTTATTTTAGTAGGCGGCTCGACACGTACGCCCTGTATTCGTGAACGCTTGTTTAATGAATTTGGTTTTGAGCCGCATAGCGAAGTCGATCCTGATTTATGTGTTGTCATGGGGGCTGCGATACAAGCCGCTATGATTAGTGGCCAAAAAGTCGATACAGTGCTGGTTGATATTACGCCTTACACTTATGGGACCAGTGCTATCGGTGTATTGGATGGTCAACCCTATCCATTTATGTTTGTGCCGGTTATTCATAAAAATAGCGTCTTGCCTAATCGTAAAACCGAAGCGTTTGCGACCAGTTATGATGGTCAAGATACGGTTGAGTTGAGTATTTATCAAGGTGAAGATCCTGATGCTTTGAATAATGTCAAAATAGGCGAGTTTAGAGTTGAAGGCTTATTAGATGTTGCCAGAGGTAATGTGATTACCCTAACTTTAGGCTTAGATTTGAATGGTATTTTAAATGTCTCAGCGGTAGAAAAAGAAACGGGCTTAGAGAAATCAATTACCATTAAAAATGCCTTGTCTCAATTTGAAGGAGAGTCATTAGATACTGCTAAGCAACGGATCACTTCTTTATTTGGGCAAATGGATCCGCGTATTATTGATGAAGAATCCTTAGAGGGAAGTACTGTTTCTGATGCGCCTGAAATTGCCACGGCTCGTGAATTAATTAGCAAAGCTGAAGGTTTATTTGCGCAAGTATCTGATGAAGATAAAGAAGATATGGTGGACTTAATTGAAACTATGACAAGCTGTATTGAAACGCAAGATATTGATGGCTTGGATGAGCCTAGTGCGCAATTAACCGATATTATTTATTATTTGGAATCTTGATGGAGCGTTGTCCCTGCTGTAATGCACGATTGAAAGAGGCAGTCATCTGTCCGCGCTGTCGGGCGGATTTGAGTGCTGTGATTGGCTCGGAGCAAGCTGCAGAGAAATACTTAGCTAAGGCAATACAGCAATGGGCAGAAGGTGAGGGCGAGCAAAGTATTCAGGCACTAGTGTTTGCTTTGAATCTGAAAAAAACACAGGTGGCTATGGTGTTTCGTGATTTCCTTATTCAGCAATATTATTTAGAGGTATTAGAGTTACTAGCGCAAAAGCATTTGTTATCCGCGAATCAGCGCTTGTACCATGCTCGCCTATTATTGCCATACAGTCCCCAGTTGCAACAGTTACGTATTTTTACCGATTATTTATTAGCGAAGCATCATGAGCAGGTTCAAGCTAGTAGCAAGATAGGTTAAGCATATAAACGGTAAGGCGCTACTTTAGTCCGCCTTTAGCACTAAAGTAGCGCCTTACCAAGTACCTAATATCTCCTCTTAAATTTATCTTTTAGGAGTTGAATTTAATAACATGGAGCTGCACAAAGTCTTGTGGGAGTGGCTTCAGTCGCGAATCGTGGCTAAAGTCACCCCCACAGAAGCGAGAACTGTATGCTCTGCTCTTAGCTTTTTCTAAAGCTAAGAGAGCCCTCTTGTACATCGACATTAATGGTATCTTCTGCATCAAATTTACCTGCTAAAATATCTTGCGCTAGTGGGTTTTCCAGTCCTTGTTGAATAGCGCGTTTAAGCGGTCTAGCGCCATACACAGGGTCAAATCCCGCTTCACCGATTTTATCTAAGGCCTCATCAGTAATAGTCAGCTGTATATCCCTATCCAGTAAACGAGCGCGTAAATGTTCAATCTGTATTTTTGCTATCGAGCGTATATGTGCCTGCTCCAAAGGATGAAATACGACAGCTTCATCAATACGGTTAATAAATTCAGGCCGGAAATGTCCACCAACGACCTCCATCACAGCTTGTTTCATTACTTCATAATTCTCTTCTCCCGATAACTCCTGAATCAGGTCAGAGCCTAGGTTAGACGTCATAATAATAACCGTATTACGAAAATCAACGGTACGCCCTTGGCCATCGGTCAAACGACCATCATCAAGTACTTGTAAGAGAATATTAAAGACATCGGGATGCGCTTTTTCAACTTCATCCAATAAAATAACGGAGTAAGGGCGACGACGTACGGCTTCGGTTAAATAACCGCCTTCTTCATAACCAACATAGCCCGGAGGTGCGCCGACTAAGCGTGCGACTGAATGTTTTTCCATAAATTCAGACATATCTATGCGAATCATGGCATCTTCGGTATCGAATAAAAAGTCCGCTAAGGCTTTACAGAGTTCAGTTTTACCCACACCAGTAGGGCCTAAGAATAGGAAAGAACCATTAGGTCGGCTTGGGTCTGATAAACCAGCACGCGAACGACGTACCGCATCACTGACCGCTTTTAGTGCTTCGGTTTGACCGATAACACGTCCTGCTAAGGCTTGTTCCATATTTAGCAGCTTGTCACGTTCGCCATCAAGCATTTTAGAAACGGGAATACCGGTCCATTTAGATACGACTTCAGCAATTTCTTCCTCTGTGACATTGTTGCGCAATAAGGTCATTTCCTGCATTTCGGCTTGCGAAGCTAAATCAAGCTGGCGTTCTAGTTCAGGAATTTTACCGTATTGCAGCTCAGACATTAGTGTTAAGTCATTACTTCGTCGCGCAGTTTCTAATTCGGCACGAACTTGTTCTAATTTTTCTTTAATGCTCGCTGAGCCCTGGATCGCTGCTTTTTCTGCTTTCCATATTTCTTCTAAATCGGCAAACTCTTTGCCTAATTCCTGAATTTGAGCTTCCAAGATAGCTAAGCGTTTCTTGGATGCTTCATCGGAATCTTTTTTCATCGCTTCACGTTCAATTTTTAATTGAATTAAACGACGCTCTAGTTTGTCCATGACTTCAGGCTTGGAATCTAACTCCATGCGAATACGACTGGCAGCCTCATCAATCAAATCAATTGCTTTATCGGGTAATTGACGGTCAGCAATATAGCGATATGATAATTGTGCGGCAGCAATAATTGCTGGGTCAGTAATATCAACACCGTGATGCACTTCATAACGTTCTTTTAAACCACGTAAAATCGCGATAGTGTCTTCAACTGAAGGTTCATCGACTAATACTTTTTGAAAGCGACGCTCTAATGCGGCATCTTTTTCGATATATTGGCGGTACTCATCCAGTGTCGTTGCGCCCACACAATGCAACTCGCCTCGTGCTAGAGCAGGTTTAAGCATATTACCTGCATCCATTGCGCCTTCAGCTTTTCCTGCGCCGACCATGGTATGTAATTCATCAATAAACAGAATGACTTGACCCTCTTGTTTAGATAGGTCACTGAGTACCGCTTTTAGGCGTTCTTCAAATTCCCCGCGAAACTTTGCCCCAGCAATTAAGCCAGCCATATCTAGTGCTAATAAGCGCTTCCCCTTCATGCCATCGGGTACTTCGCCATTAATAATACGTTGTGCTAAACCTTCGGCAATCGCGGTTTTACCCACGCCAGGTTCGCCAATTAAGACAGGGTTGTTTTTTGTGCGACGCTGTAAAACTTGAATGGTGCGGCGAATCTCATCATCACGTCCAATCACAGGGTCTAGCTTTCCTTGTTCTGCGCGTTCTGTCAGGTCAATGGTGTATTTTTTCAGCGCATTGCGTTGATCTTCGGCATTTTCATCGTGCACGTTTTCGCCTCCTCGGACGTCATTAATGGCTTTCTCAATCGCTTGTTGGTTTACACCGGCTTGTTGTAATAGCGTGCTTAGTTGGCCTTTGTTTTCACATGCGGCCAATAAAAAAATTTCACTAGAGACAAAGCTATCATTGCGCTTTTGCGCTAGCTTCTCAGTCAGGTTAAGCAGTTTTGCTAAGTCATTAGAGATTTGTACGTCACCACCCACACCGGAAACCGAAGGCATAGTATCAAGTGATTTTTTCAGTGCATCTGTTAGTTGCTGAGTATTTGCACCTGCTTGAGTTAATAAAGGCTTAATGCTGCTGCCTTGTTGTTCAAGCATAGCTAAAAGAACATGCGTACCTTCGATAAACTGATGGTCTTTTGCTAGTGCTAAACTCTGAGCATCGTTAAGTGCGCTTTTGAATTTACTGGTTAGTTTTTCTGGGTTCATGATTTACCTCTCAAAAATTGATACTACTAACTTGGGGGGTATGGGGATGATTTTCAAGGGGCAGCGTTCACTTGTTTTATTGAAAACTAGGGAAGGGCTAAATGAATCAATATAGATTTTATTTTTCATGATTTGCAATGACTTACTAACCAGTTAAGCCCATCTGGAATTATAATCATCGAGGTCGAATTGTTGGTTGTTTCGCCATCTTAAAAATAGACAATACATTTAAGGGGCAATATTAATGTAGGGTATGCGGTACATACCCTACATAAAGTGTACCAGCTTAAAATAATAGTCAAAATACAGGAGTAGAACATGTCAAAAACAGCATTAGTAACAGGCAGTAATCGTGGAATTGGGCTTGAATTATGTACGCAATTAAAACAGCGTGGTTTTGATGTTATCGCCACTTGTCGCCAGAGCTCTCCTGCACTGGATGCTTTGGGTGTAGAAGTCATTGAACATGTTGAGGTGAGCGATCTTAAAAGTCTTGCTAGTTTGGTCTCAAAATTAGCAAGTCGTCGCGTTGATTGGTTGATTAATAACGCGGGTATTGCTGATGGCATTGCCATGGATGCGCTTGATGAGCATGCCATTGCTAGCTGCAAGCGCATGTTTGAGGTGAATAGCCTTGGCCCATTATTGACGACGCAGGCTTTGCTTGGCAATTTAGGTGAGAGCAGTAAAGTCGGTATTATTACCAGTCGTATGGGCTCAGTCGCTGATAATGATTCAGGTGGTAGTTATGGTTATCGTATGTCGAAAGCTGCCGTTAATGCGGCGGGAAAATCATTAGCTATTGACTTAAAACCGCGAGGCATTGCAGTGGGTATCTTGCATCCAGGCTGGGTGCGGACTGATATGACAGGGCACAGTGGCTTAATCGACACCGATGAGTCAGCGGCAGGTTTACTGGCTAGGATGGACGAATTAAATCTCGATAATACAGGTTCATTCTGGCATACCAATGGTGAGTTATTACCTTGGTAGGGTTGTAATAAATGGGGTGTGGTTTTGAATTTCCTCTTCTTTAAAGAGAAACAAGCGCAGACGATACAATGTCAAAATAGCTATTAAGCAGGTTGGTCAGAGATTGATAATAGAAAGCTTCCATGGTTTCCATAGGTTGCTCAATTAACAAACTGATAATTTCACCTGCTTTATTGCTGAGGTCATTCAGAATAAGTGAAGATACATCTAAGGTTTTGTCGATATAAGTGCTTAACGACTGGTTCAATGCTGTAAACGCTTCTACTGTAATTTGTTCTGGGTTGTCTAGGAATACTTGAAATGATTGGCGCGATTGTAGACCATAGTCAACAAGAGTCACGATCAGCTGGTCATAATCGGCTTTAACGGCGGGAAGTATATTGTCATTAAAAGTAGCGTATAGTTGGTTGCCTTTTTCTGTCGCCTCAGCCTGCCAGCGAGTTGCTGTTTCTACGGGGTGCTCATACAGCTCTAAGCCAGTTTCAGAAACCTTGGCATGAAGTTCTAACGCAGACTCCTTTGCTTGTACAAGTAGCGCATTCGCTTGCTCGCTAATTTGGTCAAAAAGTTGTTGGGTTGGGGTAATTATTTTTGCTTGGTAATCTAAATCTTCGATACTCATATTAGCTCTCCTTATTTGTAAATATTAGAAGCTACCGGCACTAATAGTAGAGTGTTATACCAATTCCAATAAATTCGTCTGTTATTCCTTCTCCTGCTGGAGAAGGCTAGGATGAGGAGATTAAAATATAAACTTATTGGGACTGGTATTATACGGTGCTGATAGCTATTACTTAAAGAGTGTAGTGATAAGCTTTATAAAGATAAATGTGACATTTTGCCGCGCGACATTTTGCCGCTGGACTTGGCATGAAATATGATTGTCTATATTGGTTTGAGCCTTGAAAATGTATGAAAAGTAAAGGCTGTTGTTCTGATTTTTAGGGTGAAATAAGTGATTTGCCCTAAGTTACTATGGCAAATCACTCAATTTGATGAATAGTGGCTATTTTTGCGCGTCAGGATAAAATAATTGCTCGCCTTTCTTTTTATAAGCACCGATTAAAGCTTGGCCTTCGTTGCCGGTTACAAACTCAATATATTTTTTCGATAGATCATAGCGAGCGTGTGCGTGCATTGCTGGGTTAACCGCCATAATGTGGTAAGGATTAAATAATGCAGCATCGCCTTCATTGACAATAACGAGGTCAATTTTATCTTTAAGCACGATATAAGTGCCGCGATCAGTTAAGGTATAGGCTTGTTTTTCATTGGCTATGGTGAGTACTGCGCCCATGCCTTGACCTACGGCTGAATACCAAGAGCCACCAGGTTCTATGCCGGTTTGTTGCCATAATGATTTTTCTTTTTTATGCGTGCCAGAGTCATCGCCGCGAGAAATGAAGGCGGATTGCGTTTCGGCAATGCGTTTAAGTGCTTCTGTTGTGGGCTGGCTAGCGTTAATTTGTGCAGGGTTCGCTTTAGGGCCAACCAAAACAAAGTCATTGTGCATCACGGCTTTTCTATCAATACCGTAGCCATTTTTTACAAACTTAAGTTCAGCCGCAGGCGCATGTACGAAAACCACATCAACATCACCGTTTTCACCTAAGCGCAGGGCCTTTCCAGTGCCAACAGCAATGACGTCTAAACGCACATCATAGACTTTTTCAAATAAGGGGTTAAGTGCGCTTAATAGTCCTGAATTTTCGGTGCTAGTCGTGGTTGACATGCGCAAAATATCGGTACTGTACGCATTTATGCTGAGTAAATAGAGTAAAGCAAAGCTCAGTATTTTTTTCATGTTAATTGGTTTCTAATTATTAAGTGTGGGTTGAACTTCTGTCAAAGAGTGGCATTGTGCTAGTTTTTTTGATGCATAAAAATATGTTTTAAAGTACATTTTTAAAATTACTATCTTAATTGATAGCTATTTCAGCATAACAATTCTAGTAGTCGCGTTATTTT
>Ga0164315_10003947_pt1 | contig 11529 bp, 8 predicted proteins | sample GuaBasSedimGuay6_FD_113737 | JGI IMG/M metagenome (GOLD analysis project Ga0164315, IMG submission 113737) | Subseafloor sediment microbial communities from Guaymas Basin, Gulf of California, Mexico - Guay6, Core 4569-2, 0-3 cm | ecosystem: Environmental > Aquatic > Marine > Hydrothermal vents >... | reverse complement strand
GCCCAACCTGCTCCAATTAAGTGGAAGGACATTCCTTTGGAAGATTTAAAAATGACAGAATATGAACCGGATCCCACAGCATCTGCAGTTGTTCTTTGTGATTATGGACAAATTTATTTTGATGTAAACCCAAGTGGTCGTCATTTGTTTTTATTTTATGACAGACATGTTCGTATTAAAATCCTCAGTGAACAAGGTATAAAACATGCAAAAATAGAAATTCCGTTTCATGATTTGCATTGCGAGAAATTTCATAGGGAAAGCTCTATTATTATTAATGCACAGGTCTATAATTTAGAAGAGAATGGAAAAATAGTTTCTAAAAAAATAAAAAAGAAGGATATTTCCTTCAGGGATTCTACCAATTGTTATCGAATTGCAGTATTTACAATTCCTGATGTTGAAGTCGGTTCTGTTATTGAATATCAATATAAAACTCCAACATTAGATTTAGTTAATCCAAAAAACTGGTATTTTCAAACAGGAATTCCTACAAGGCACAGTGAGTTTAGGATGCGTGTTCCCACTGATTTTCAATATTTGATTTCACCGGTAAATACCCAAAAATTTGATGTAAACAAAGGACAATTTTATAGTAAAAATATTGTATTTGATTTGTATAGATATAATAGAGGTTTTTCAGGTTCTGTTCGTGAAACAAAAGATAGAGTTACATTTGATTTGTCTGGAAAATCGTATCAGCTTGTTAAAAAATACGTTCCGGCTTTTAAATGTCATCAGTTTTTGGATATCCCTGATGACCATAAACAAAAACTAAATATTCATCTGTTTAAAATAATAAAAAACACCTACGACCCGGGTTGGGAAGATCTAACCTATTCACTTATGACAACTCTTGATGAATATTATGAACAGAAAACACCGGAACAAAGGAGAATGATTGTTTATCCACCCGCCTATATAATTTATCAACTCCCGGATTGGGAAAGATTAAATAATGATTTATTAAAATATAATCGTTTTGGATTGCCATTATTAAAGCACTGGAATTATAAGTATAGTCTTGACAGTATTATTAAAGGAATTGAAAATTCTCAAGAGAAAATGATTGCTATTTATGATTACATTAGGAAAAACATAAAATGGAACGGTCAGTATGATATTTATACAAACAAGGTATTTAATCCTTTATTAGGTAAAGTTTATACTAAAATTACCAATAAAGTAGTAAATGAGAAAAGTTTAAGGGGTCCTTTTGAAAATAAAACAGGAACTAGTAGCGAAATAAATTTTATCTTAATTTATTTATTGAACAAAGCAGGAATTGAAACACATCCTGTTCTTTTAAGTACAAGGGGAAATGGAAAAATTGTTAAAAGTATACCGGATGCGGTACAATTTAATCATGTGATTGCAGGTGTACATCTTGATGGCCAACAATTATTATTAGATGCAACTGATTCTTTAAGGCCATACCACTTTTTAAAACAAAATAGCATAGATGTTGAAGGCTTAATTGTAAAAAAGAAAGATTTTGGATGGGTGAAAGTTAATAATTTAGCTTTTTCAAGGACAAAGATAAGTACAAATTTAACTTTGGATGATCAGTTAAATATTTCAGGAAATATTAAACAAGAAATTACAGGTTACGAAGCTTTAAATTTAAGAAAGCAAATTCTTTTAGATTCGAATAGGGAATTTCTAGCTAATGGTATTAGAGAAAAATATCCCGAATATGAAGTTAAGATTGTATTTGTAGAAAACCTGGAAAAAGAAATAAACCCACTTATAATTGAAACAGAGCTAAGTAAAGAAAGGAAATATAAAAGTGAAGTATTTAAAATAATTCCTTCAATTTCCTACAACTTTAATGAAACTTATTTTCCTGATATTATTCGAACATGTCCTGTTGAGTTTGCTCATCCATTTTTAATAGAATATGAGCTAAACATTAAAATTCCGGATGATTTTGTAGCTGAATATCCATTAAATGTACAATATGAAGTATATGGTAAGAATGCTTTATTTAGCTATCAGATCGAGGAGAAAAAAGCAAATAATTTCAAATTGAAAATAAAAATTGAATTGAGAATTAAGCAATTTCCAATTCATGAGTATAAAAATTTGGCAGAGTTTTTTACAAATATTAATGATAAGTTAAAGGAGGAAATTATTGTTAAAAAGGGGAAATTAGATTAATCCCTTTGCCCTTTCTATTTGGGTTGGGAACATATCCGTTGGTACGCCTTCTTTCCCGAGCACTTTATATACCACGTACCTTGCGCATTGTAAATTATCGCCCTCACAATATTTTTTCTTAATAATATTAGCTGTTGAAGGCATATTTGCCATTTTGTCGTTAAAAAAATCACACTTTTCCAAACATTCGCAGGTAGCCATCTTGATAAATTTTTGTAAAACATTGATATAAAGTATAAAATTACTTGTTCTGTGTCAAATAATAAATGACTTTTATCACTTATGGTAATTTTTAAAAATAGTAAAATTCAAAGCTTGTTCTGCTACTGCGGAAGCTTTCAAGTTTTTCAAAGCCTGAGTTTACTATTGTAAATGCATTGTGCTGAGCTTGTTGAAGTAAGTGGTTTGATCTGCCAGCTGGCGGATGAGTAACGAAGAAGTTTGCATTTTTAGAGATTCCCTTATCTCTTTTGCATCAGGCAAATCCAAATCTTTGGCGGTTTTTTATCTAAAGAATCAAAATCCCCTGCTTTTAAGGAAAGAATTTTAAAATAGGGTTCCATCGCTTTAACTACAATAAAAGCCGGTCGTTGTGGTGGCCCATGTCCTTCCCTTGTTTCGTCAGCACTTCCTATTAGGCTAAGCCAAAGGCCATCATCTTTTAAATATCCAGCAACACTCTTGGCAAACTGGTCTCTTTCATCTTCTTCATCAAAAGAATGGAATACCCCCCGATCAAAAATAAATTCAAAAGGCGCCCCTTCTATTTTATCTTTAAAAAAATCAGCGATAAAGAAGTTGACATTTATTCCCATTTTCCTTGCTTTTTGTCTGGCCTGGTCAATTGCTATTTCCGATAAATCAAATGCTGATACCTCATAGCCCATTTGACTAAGCCATATAGCATTATCACCGGTACCACAACCAAGCTCAAGTGTTTTGCATTTTGATATGGGATAATCTTCAACAATACTTATCAGGTTATAGTCCGGCTTGCCCGTGTACCAAGGAATATTACCTTCTTTATATCTTCTTATAAAGCGATTTTCTTCCATTTGATTTTATTATTTTACTTGAATTAAACTAAAAAGTATTATTTTTAACAAGATATTATGATTTCTATCGCTAAATTTAGATAAAATTTGAATAAGTATTCGATTTCTATTAAACGAATGTTATGATAAAAAAGCAAATTCTGGAGTATTTTGATATCCAGCAAAAACAGTTTGAATTAAATTTTGAACCAGCTTTTACAACTACTGATGAAAAATCCATTCACGATATTCGGGTCTGTATTAAGCGCTTAAGATTGCTCTATCGATTTCTTGATTTTTTTTCTGATGAACAGTTTTGTTCAAAAAAGAAAGCAAAATTACTTGCCGATGTTTTCAAATCTGCCGGCCCATTACGTGATGCGCAAATTCGGATTGCTATTTTCGAAAAAATGAAGGGTGATTTAAAATCAAATTATACGGATTTAAATGAGTTTTTGAAATTACAGGAAAGATCAGAAATTAGAAAATTTAAGCAAAAAGCTAACACGTTTAATGCAGAACAGATAAGAGACTTATTTAACTTTAGTGAGGCTCTTTTAAAAATAATTATTCATTTCCCGGGTTTGCAAATTGCATTTGATAGTTACAAGGAAAACAGGCGGAATAAAATTAGAAGTTTACTTAAAAGAGATAAGCCAAAGGTTGAATTCCATCAAGTTAGAAAAAGGCTAAAAGATCTTACTTATCTAACGGAAATTCAGCAACTACCATCTGATGAAACGAATGAAGAATTGCTAAATTTAAAACTTTTGGGAAAGAGATTGGGTGATTGGCATGATTTAGAAGTTTTTTTGGATGAATTGAATTATTTGAAATCAGAAAAGAAGAAACCGGAAGTCGATTTTGAAGAAATTGAAGCAAAACTAAAACAACAACAGCAGGTAATTATAGATGAGTTTTATAAAGAATATGCAAATTTAAGATAGTTTGTGCATCTGTAAAGTCGGTTTGAAAGGAATGTCGCAAATAGGTAGTTTTGTTATATATAACTGATGTGAGCCTATAGAGCAAGTTTTATATAAAATAGTCATCGGACGACTTTATTAATTGACGTATAGATAGCTATTTAAGTTCTGTGGAATTTATAAAATTGAGTGGTCAGATGATTTTATGGACTGCAATTCTGTAAAAATGTAATTGTTATTTAATTGATTAATTACGATATTTGTAAAAACAAATATTAATTCTGAACAACTAAAATTCTACAGTTTATTTTCATGGCATTTAATTTCTTTTTGTTCAGAAAATAACCATTTTTAAACAATTTGCTCAATTATATATAGTTCTTGATCAAATACTTGCAATGTGTCCATAAATTACCATATTGTATTCTTTAAGATTTTTGTTAACTTTGGTGTGCTAAATTTAATCTAAACTTAACATATGTTTGTATCAGTTATAGAGGCTGTGGAATTAACGGGAATGAGCCAAACAACTATTTATAGGCTTTGTAAAAAAAGAAGCCATACAGAATACGTTAAAAAAGAAGATAATAAATATTTTATTGATAAAGAATATTTATTAGACACTTATCCTGAACCGGTAGAAGATGATCAGGAAATTACTGACCATCAATTTGGAAGAACTGCTCTTAACACCCCTGAAGATGAACTTATTGAGTTTAGCGATGATCAGCCTACGGCTATTGAAAATAATATTATTAATGATATTGTGGCTAAAATAAAGAAAAAATTCAATGTCACTGGACTTAATTCGGATAATCAGAATGAAGAAAATCAACAAAACCTGGGAACGTCCTGGGAATCTATTATTGGTTTTTCATTGGGAATTTTGTTCATTACAGGTTTTATACTAATGCTTTATTTTAGTTTAAAATAGGAACTTAGAACTTGAATAGTATTTCAGAATTAGTAGACTAACAGTAAAATAAAATATGTGATTTATTTGGATATATTGTCTTTGATTGTCATTCAGCTTAGCTGTCATTAATAGTCATTTTTGTACCATACTAATAATGACTAATAATGACTACAAATGATAACTAAATGACTAAAAAATTTGATAAAAAGACATTACATAATTCCCATTCAGCAACAAATTATAAGCTTTATAAAAAAAACACCTTTAGGGATTCGTATTAGTGGATGGATAATATTAGGTATATTCATTTGCTTTTTTTTATTGAATTTGCTTTTTCCTTATCAGCCAAAAACAGATTACTCAAATATTGTTATTGCCGCTGATAGTACGGTTATTCATGCTTATTTAAGTTCTGATGAAAAATGGCGAATGAAGACCGAGCTTTCAGAAATTACACCCCTTTTACGAAAAGCAATTATATTTAAAGAAGATAAGTATTTTTATTTTCATCCCGGGGTAAATGCTATTGCAATTTTCAGGGCATTGTTTAACAATATATCGCAACATAAAAGAACTTCAGGAGCTTCAACCATAACAATGCAGGTTGCCAGATTACTAAACCCTAAAGAACGTACCTATTTAAACAAATTAATTGAAGTTTTTAGGGCTCTTCAGCTTGAACTTCATTACTCAAAAGATGAAATTATTCAAATGTATTTAAATATGGCACCCTATGGTGGTAATATAGAAGGGGTTAAAGCCGCCTCACTATTATACTTTGAAAAAGCTCCAAATCACCTGAGCCTGGCTGAATTAACCGCTTTATCAATAATACCAAATCGCCCTAATTCATTGATTATAGGCAAAGATAACGACACTATTATTGCATTGAGGAATAAATGGTTAAAAAGGTTTGAAAAGGCAGAATTGTTTTCAAAACAAGATATAAAAGATGCCATAAATGAGCCTTTATTTGCCAAAAGGAACAATGCTCCTAAAATGGCACCACATTTTTCACGTAGGATAAAAAATATGCATATTGAAAAAGCCAATATTTATACCCATTTGGACCTAAAAAAGCAATTAAAAATTGAGCATCTTGTTAAAAATTATATTATCAGATTATATAACAGGAATATAAAAAATGCTGCTGTGTTAATTATCGATAATAATAAAAATAAGGTAATTACCTATGTAGGGTCAGCTGATTTTAATAATGTAGAAGATGCCGGACAGGTTGATGGTATTAAAGCAATTCGTTCACCCGGAAGTACTCTTAAGCCATTTTTATATGCGCTGGCTTTTGATCAGGGAATCATCACACCAAAATTAAAAATAACCGATGTGCCTGTTAATTATAGTGGTTATGAACCACATAATTACGATTCTGAATATCATGGTCTTGTTTCAGTTACAAATGCACTCACAAATTCATTGAATGTAGTGGCAGTTAAAGTCTTATATCAATATAAATCATATAAATTTGTTAATGAACTTAAAAAAATAAATTTTAAACAAATAAAAAAGGATGAGAAAAAGCTGGGACTTTCTGTAATTTTAGGAGGGTGTGGCGTTACACTCGAAGAACTGACAGGCTTGTATCATGCTTTTGCCAACAACGGTGTTTATACGGAATTTAACTGGTTACATAATGACAGCCTTAATTCAGGGTTTCATATTATTTCAAAAGAATCCTGTTACATGCTTACAGAGATATTAACACAAGTAACCAGACCGGATTTACCACTTGAATGGCAAAATAGTGCTGATCTACCGAAAGTTGCCTGGAAAACAGGGACTTCATACGGGAGAAAAGATGCCTGGAGTATTGGTTACAATAAAAATTATACAATTGGTGTTTGGGTTGGAAATTTTTCATCAGAAGGTGTTCAAGAAATGAGTGGAGCAGAAACAGCAGCACCTTTATTGTTTGAAGTATTCAATACCATTGATTATAAATCGGATGCTGAATGGTATGATGTCCCCGAAAAGCTTGAATTCAGGCTTGTTTGTTCTGAAACAGGTTTGATACCCAACAGTTTTTGTACTAATCTTACTAATGATGCTTATATTCCAAATATCTCATCTAATAAAAAATGTGAACATTTACTAAAAATACAGGTATCTGTTGATACAAGTATTTCGTATTGTACTTCATGCCTACCTGAAAGTGGATACATTAATGTTTTTTACCCCAATTATCCACCGGAAATAATTAGCTATTTTGAAACAAACCAGTTAAAATACCGCAAAGCACCCCCACATAATCCTCAATGTGAAAGAATTTTTGCTGAAAATAAGCCAGATATTACCTCGCCGATAAATAATGTGGAATATTTTATTGACAGGGCTGATACCACCCAAATATTACTTACTTGTAATGCTGCAAATAATGTTGATATAGTTTACTGGTATATCAACGATAAATTTTATAAAAAAGCCAGACCGATACAAAAAGTTTTTTTTAAACCTGGTGAAGGAATGGTGAAAATTTCCTGTACGGATGATAAAGGACGTAATGCGAATGTGCATATAAAAGTGAAAATGATTAATTTCTAGTATAATTGAAGATGTTTTTGTTCGTTATATAGTAGGAACTTTAATGTATTCGTTAAAAATATTTGTAATATCTATGATTACTAATTTAATTCAAAATAAGTTTTTTTTATTATTTATTTTCTTTCTTTTTATTAATTGTAAAACGGAAGAATTTACCAGAACAGGTGTAAATAGCAGGGATGATTTACTAAAACCTACTTTTCATTATTCTTATAAAGAAATTATCAAAGAACCTGAGTTTAAGAATCTAAAAATGTTGGGTTCAGTAAAAAAATCAGGTGTTTATGGTGAAAGATTGTATGGTCAAATACTAAGATGTTTAAGGTTTAAAAACATTACAAAAAAAGTTGAGAAAAAATATCATTTACCTGATAACCTGTTACTTGCTATGATTGTTCAAGAGTCAGGTGGTGTGGATCTTTTACCTAACAGTACAGATGATGGAGGAATAGGTTTAATCCATATGCAAGCTAGTCTTGCTAAAAAATTTGGCTTAAAAACCTATAAAAATTGTAATAAATTAGTTTGTAAAAAGCATGGAAAAGAGCTTAGGCAGTTGATAAAAGAATATAATTATGATCGAAAAAAACTTATTTCTTGTGACGATCGGTTTCATCCGATATTAAATATTGACGCAGCTGCAAGAATGCTTGTTTACTATAAAATGGGTAAGATGACTCAAAATACGCAAATTGAAACGGCCATTTATGGATATGCAGGATCTTATAATTATAAAAAGTATTATAAAAATGTTTTACTTTACATGGAGAAGTTAAATGATAAATCTTTACTTGATGATATTGAAAAAGAATTTAACAGACAAAACAAATCGTTAACAATAAATAATGAAAAGGGCGATTTTGATTTGTATATTGAAACTCATCAAAAGCAAAATATTAACTACGGTTTAAGAAAATATAAATAGCTGATGATAAATATTTTAAGGATATTAATTTCTGCTGTAATTGGATATTGGCTATCTGTGGAATTAGCATTGGACGGTTTCATTAGGTTTTTGTTCTTTTTTGGCATTTTCATTGCTGTTAGTATTCTGATTGAAATCATTAGAAAAATAATTGTAAGAATAAAACTTAAAAATAGAAAAAGTAAAAAGTGAAGTTATTTAGATTTATAATATTAGTTTTTTTTATTTTTAATTCTGTTAATATATTGGCTCAAAGGTCAAAAACGGTGGATAAGTCAACATATAGTGAAAATGAAATTTTGGCTGACAATGCACTTCAGGAAGAGAAATATGAAAAAGCGGTACTATTGTATAAAAAATTATTAAATGAAAAACCTGATAACTCAAAAATAAATTTTTTAGTAGGCTTTTGTTATTTAAATACTGATTATGGTAAAGAACTGGCTATTGACTATTTTGAAAAAGCGGTTTCAAATATGAAGAAGCGCAGTCAGGATAATGCACCCTTAGAGGCTTATTATTATCTTGCTGATGCCTATTATCATAATTATAATTTTACCGAGGCAGTTGATGTGTTAAATAAGCTTACAGAGAAAATACCAAAAAATGAAGACCTTTTTAATTTCAGGGTGAAAAGGTTGAAAGAAAAATGTGAGAATGGGAAAAATATTTCTTTAAGAAAATTGGAAATAAAAGTAGAAGATTTACTTGAAATAAATTCGAAATACTCTGATCATAGTCCCTTAATTAATAGTGATGAGACAGAACTAATATTTACCTCGCGTAGAGAAGGATCGAAATTAAGTGTGAAAAGTTATGATGACCAGTTTGATGCAAATATATATACCAGCGAAAAAAATGATTCAGTCTGGCAAACACCTTATAGCTTTGGCAAAACCGTAAATTCATCTTCTCATGAAGCATCAACCTTTATCTCGGCTGATTATAAAACTATGATTATCCATAAATATGATCGAAATAAAGGTAGTTTGTATATTTCAAAAAGAAAAGAATCCGGTGAGTGGGGTAATGCAGTGGCTTTAGGCTCAAATATTAATACGAAGTATCGTGAAACAGCTGGTTGCCTGACACCTGATGGTAGAAAGTTGTATTTTACAAGTGACCGAAAAGGGGGACATGGGGGCTTAGATATTTATGTTTCAGATAAATTAAATAATGGAACATGGGGGCCGGCCAAAAATTTGGGTGCAACAATTAATACAAACTTTAATGAAGAAACCCCTTTTATTCACAAGAATGGTACACTATTTTTTTGCTCAGAGGGCCATAATTCTATTGGGGGATATGATATTTTGGGAAGTTCCAAAAATAAAAAAAACAAATGGTCAAATCCTGTTAATATGGGTGTCCCGATAAATTCCGTTGATGATGACTTTTTTTATATTCCTTCCCCAAATGGTAGATTTGCCTATTATGCATCAAAAAGGCAGGGTGGAAAAGGCAATAGTGATATTTACCGAATAGGATTAAGTAATCCGGTAAAAAATAACTATGTGGTAGTATCAGGGAATATCATTATTTCTAAAGAAAATGTGACTCAGAAGGAGGTTAAAATTTACATTTCTGATTTGAATGGCAAAAAAAATCATTCATATAATCCAATTTTGAAAAAAAATAGCTTCACTTTATTCCTGGAAACAGGAAAATCATATATACTTCATTTTGAATTTCAAGATTTAACAATCCATAAGATTAAGATAAATGCAGGAAATAATGGTTCATTTTTAGCGCTGGAACAGCATATTATTCTTGATGATATTAATATTAAATCACTTAAAGACTCAAAATATCGGCAAAAGCTTGTACAAGGCAATATTGAAACAAAAGAATATACATCAAAACCAAAGTCAAAAGATATTTCTTACGATAAAATAATTGCTGGAAATACGGATACGAATGCTACTCTAGATACTGATGTAGATAACACGAATGAGGAAGAGGGCAAAATATTCTCAATACAGTTGTTGAGCTCAAAAACACAACTTGATGAAAATTATTTTGATGATTTAGAGGAGGTTAAATATTTTCAAGATGAGGATGGTTCATATTTCTATTACTTTGGTGAATATATTTATGAATGGGAAGCTACCATAAAACTGCGCATGATTATAGATAAATTCCCTAAAGCCCATATTTTTGTGAACACCATCAATAATAAAACAAGAGCTAAAAAGAATCAATGAGAATAGCTAAAAGTTATTGATATACACTTAAGTAGTTTGATTTATGATTTTTGTTTCGAGTTATAAATTAACAATATAATAAACGATCAGTTGCGTTAAAATTTATGCATTTTTTTGACAGCAACTTTTTTTGAGTTTATAAATCTATTGTAAAACACAGCTAAATATTATTAGGTATGCATAATATTTCTTAATTTGCATTCCAAAATATGAAAATATAAATGGATATCTTTTTAGACTTTTTTCTTAATAATTATCCTTATCTTATTATCCCATTTATTAGTGGTTTTGTAGGTTGGTTTACGAATGTTATTGCTTTAAAAATGACATTTTACCCACTTGAATATATAGGTATTCGACCATTTGGGTGGCAGGGAATTATCCCTTCAAAAGCTACCAAAATGGCAAAAATTTCAGTTGATATGATGACATCTAAACTGGTAAGTGTAACCGATGTATTTTCAAGATTATCACCTGAAAGGATAGAAGAAGAAATCCAACCTGCCATAAGGGCGATGGCAAAACAGATAACCAACGAAGTAATGGAAGCCCAGGCATCTGTTTTATGGAATAGTTTACCTGATAAATCAAAAAAAAGTGTAATACGGATAATTGAAGCTGAATTACCACGTGTAATTAAAGAGTTGATGGAGGATATTAAAATTAATATTGAAGATATCCTGGATATTAAATCATTAGCAATTTCTGCTTTAATGGAAGACAAGGCATTAATCAATCATATATTTTTAAGTGTAGGGAACAAGGAGTTTAAGTTTATTGAACATTCCGGCTTTTATTTTGGTTT
>Ga0164315_10003946_pt1 | contig 11529 bp, 10 predicted proteins | sample GuaBasSedimGuay6_FD_113737 | JGI IMG/M metagenome (GOLD analysis project Ga0164315, IMG submission 113737) | Subseafloor sediment microbial communities from Guaymas Basin, Gulf of California, Mexico - Guay6, Core 4569-2, 0-3 cm | ecosystem: Environmental > Aquatic > Marine > Hydrothermal vents... | reverse complement strand
TAACCATCTTCTGTATCTCCAACCTTCGTTTTGATATCAAGAAGACCATCTCTCACTTTTACATTAGCTTCATTTGTCTTTCTGGAAAGAAAGTATGTTTCCTGGGAAGTCCTGATTTTAAAAAGTGTCGCTTTAGCTTTCCACATTGCAACAGTAACTTCGTCGATAAGACCCTGTCCAAAAGCCCGGAACTCCGCTCTGGGAACAATTTTTGCTGCGTCTTCCGCGTTTGTCACCTGATTTTTAGAAAATACATCTGCCATGAGTTTCTCCTTTGTATTACTCCCCCTAAGCTTTTAAGCTGAGAAGGGTTGACTATAATGATTCTCTTGTAAAACCTGCTTTTTGTACAATCAATTTTCTTTATTCCCTTTATTCGGAATACTAATAATTGCTCCTGATATTCAGTTCTCAGCTAACGAGGCTTAGACGATCTGCAATATAAGCAATGTGACCATTAATCTGCGAAAAATATGAAATCAGATCGAGGTGTACAGAAGATGTGGCAATAGATTCTTCCATACCCTTATGCAGCCGCTTGATATGAAGTTCCTTGTATTTTTCTTCTTCCTGATCCCGGTAAGTGCTCAGCAGACTTCTGGCAGTGTCAATATCATCATCCCTGAGTACCATCATCAGTTTATCAAATCTCCAGTTTACCTTGTAGAGAAGGTGTTCCAGCTCATGAAAACCTTCTTCGGAAAACTTCAGGCTCTGCCTGATTTTCTTTTCTGCCAGTTTCATGATATTCTTATCAATTACATCACCGATAGATTCCAGTTCGTTCTGTATATACAAATAATTCACACAAATTTCAGATTGTTTTTCAGACAATTCCTGTTGTGAGAGTCTTACCAGAAATGGAATGATTATCTTATGCAAAGTATCTATTTTTGAATCAAGAATACCAACCGGACTGATCACTTCCGGATCTTTGCTTCTAAAAGCACTTTTCATCTCTAAAAGCATAATCTGTACAAATTCTGCTACCCTGAGAATCTCTTTTTTTGCCATCATCAAAGATAACTCTACACTTGTTGTGATGAGCTGATCATTAACAAATTCAGCTCCGAAAGGCTTAACGGTTTCCCGCTCCGGAAATACTTTATTAAACAGACGAATAATCAGATTAAGATTCGGGAAAACGATAAGGTGATTGATAATCGGCATGAAAGTAAAACCCATGGCTATCTGCCGGGCAATACTCTCGGTTCCCATTGCATTCAAAGTGAACCATTTGATCCCCCAAATATAGAAGCGTTCTCCCCGGAAAGGAATCAGAAGAAGAACAAAAATCCAAACAGCCCCGATTAATTGAAAAAACACATGAATATAGGCCGACCTCTTTGCCTCCCAATTCAGTGTCAAACTCCCAAGAACGGCAGTGATACATGTACCCACAGCTGCTCCCAGATTGATGGGAATTGCTTGCTCCAGAGAAATTGTGCCTGCCATAGCCATTGCAATAGTAATACCGGCAGTTGCCCCGGACGACTGAATAACCATTGTAAAAAGAAGCCCGAAGGATATTCCAAGAATAGGGGTTTCAACATTCTTCATCAACTTGATAAAAGGCTCATAGGATCTCAAAGGTTTCAGAGCCATCGACATCATCTCCATTCCCATAAAAAGCAGTCCGAAGGTAAACACCGTCATCCCGATGTGCCTACCTTTTTCTGACTTTAAAGTGAGAACCAGGATAAACCCGACAGCAACAATAAAAGTTGAAAATTTTGAAATTGATGGAAATGCTACCAGCTGAGCAAGAAATGTAGAGCCGAGTTCCGCTCCCAGAGTAACAGCAAGACTCTGCTGGAAGGTTAAAAGGCCTGCTCCGACAAGAGCGGCCTCCAAAACCGTTGTTGCCGAAGAAGATTGATTAACAATGGTAATCCCCAACCCAGTCAGGTACCCTCTGGTACGCCCCCTGGTTAAAGCCATCATAATGGACTTCATCTTTCCACTGGCAATTGAGGTTAAATGCTTATTCATCTCCATCATCCCGAAAAGGAAAATGGCCAACCCTCCGAACAGGGTAAAGAGATTCCAGATACTCATTTTTCAGTCTCCGGAAATCTTGATAGAGTCATCAATCTGCCGCAGAGCTTTTCATTTTTGCGGCCAATATCCGTAAGTTTCTTCATAATCTGAAGAATCGTAAGATTCCCGGAATGAAGCACTTGGTTCTGTTTCAGACCTGCCATTAGAATACGGTACTCATGAGAAGCATCAAGAAGCGCCATATTACTGTTCTTAATACTTTTTGAATCCTGAGAGTTTTTAGTACAGATCCTCCTGATGGATGAAAGGGCTGTCTCAATAACTGCTCTTTCACACACAAGAGCTGAAGAATAGCGGGAAAAATCACCATGGATTTGAAACAAATCCTGAAGTGCCAGTAAATCTGAATGAATTTTGATAACCATCTGATATACGGAAAACATACCCCCCCTGTCATCATACGAAAGAGAAAGGCAGGAATCCGGCAGTAAAGGATCCATCTCTGTCTTTTTGATTTCCAGTTGCGTTTTCAGATTAATATCATGATTCCCGATATCCGGTTTGAGAGCAAGAATATCATCAATATACCTGACCAGGATATCAAAACTATCAAATAATGCCGATCTATCAGGATTCTTTTCCCGGAATATTGTTCTCTCATTCAAGCCTGCATAAGGGTTTTGGGTATTGAACCCTGAAACACTATTCCAGTGATTTTTCAAACCTGTAAAAAAACTGTGACGGGAAATGTGGTGAGAATCTACTTTAATACTTATTCTATCAGCAGTGCTCTGATAATTACTCATTTCAGCCTCCTACTCATACGTAGCAATCTTCATGCCAATAAGAGCAGTGAGATTTGATTTCAACAAATACATACAAAACAATAATTTAGTGAAAATGAAGATTAGAAAGGAATTATAAATATGAAGACTATTTTACATTAACCGTAAAGATTCTTTACAACCCCATGTGATTCATTTTCTTGGCCAGAGTAAACCGGCTGATACCCAGAGCTGAAGAAATGCGGGTTTTATTCCCATCATACTTCTCTGAAAGTTGTTCGATCATTTTCCTTTCAACAAGCTCTACTGCAGGGAAAAGGAGTCCCTCATCAGTCTCATTTTCTTCCAGATAGTTTGAAATGAACCGATCCAGACAATCAACTGATCCACCAGGCCCCTCATCTTCTAATCCATAATCCGGAATTGAAGAAGAACGGATAACAGTTCCAGGTGTATTAATGCACATATTGGTAATGGTATTTTCAAGTTCACGGACATTTCCCGGCCAGTTATAGTCTATCAGTTTCTTAACTGCATGTTCCGATGCACCTTCTATTCTTTTATTCAACTTGGAATTCGCTTCCTTGACAAAATGATGCAGCAGCAGCGGAATATCTTCTTTCCGCTCTCTTAAAGCCGGCACCCTGATACGTGCCACATTCACCCGGTAAAATAAGTCCTGACGAAATCGGCCTGAATCCACCTCTCTCTCCAGATTGGCATTTGTGGCTGTAATGATACGTGCTTTAAGCGGTATACTCCGGACCCCACCAAGACGGTGAAACTCTTTCTCCTGCAAAACTCTCAGAAGCTTTACCTGGAATGAAAGAGGCATCTCCCCTATTTCGTCAAGAAAAATAGTGCCCTCACCTGCTGTTTCAAATTTCCCTATCATCCTGGAATCTGCCCCGGTGTAGGCCTGTTTCTCATGACCGAAAAGTTCATTATCCAGAAGGGATTCCGTTAAACCGGAACAATTGATGGCGACAAACGGTTCCTCTTTCCTATCACTATTATAGTGGAGAGCTTTGGCAATCAATTCCTTACCGGTGCCGTTCTCTCCGGATATCAGCACCGTGACATCCTGATTCAGCAACAGGCCAATCTGTTTAAACACCTCCTGCATAGATTCAGAAGTGCCGATTATTCTATTCAGGTTGTAATGGCTGCTCTGTTCATCCGCAATGAAGTTGATGACATGGCTGAGTTTTCTGGATTTTTCCGCCCTTTTCAGCAGGAACTGGATTTTATCAATATCAAGTGGTTTCTCCAGATAATCAAAAGCACCTAACGCCATTGCTTTAATAATCAGTTCGAAATCTCCCTGACCAGATATAATGGCGACATACAGGTCTTCCTGAAGAGTCCTAATCTCCTTTAAAAGATCGAGACCGTTCTGCCCTCCGAGATTGTAATCAAGAAAGACAAAGTCAACCCTGTTCTCCTCAAGATATTCCAGTGCTTTCTGCCGGTTGGTAACACCAGACACCTCATGCTCTGAGGAGAGAAGAGACTTAAAACTCTTAATGATATTAATCTCATCATCAATTACAAGAATCATTGCCATACTAACCTATCTCCCCGGTAACAGAATTAACTGGAAGCCTGATATCAAAACAGATTTCCCCTTCCTTTTGAAACACATCAATCTTTCCCTGATGCCTTTCAATTTCCAGCTTCGATATTGCCAGTCCCAATCCGGTACCTTCCTTCTTCGTTGTAAGAAACGGCTCAAACAGGTCTTCAGCAGAGAGGCTTTCATCCGAATTCCAGGTATTACAGATTCGGATCGAAACCCATTCATGCTCCGATCGAGTTGAAACAGAAAGTTGACCGCCATCGGGCATAGCCTGAATGGCATTGACAAATAAATTCATAAAACAGATTCTTAATTTCTCACTATCAACATATAATTCAGGTAAGTTCGAATCAAGATTTATGGATAAATCAATACCATTCTGTTCAATCAGATAGCTCAACAGTTTTAAGACGCCTTCAATAATCGGGTGAATATCCTGATCGGTAAAATCCATTCGAGTTGTATGAGAAAACTCAAGCAGCTCTTTAACTTTGTCATTTATCCTGTCAATCTCTTCCAGGATAATCGTCATTTCTTCTTCGCCGGCTGATTCCTTCAAATGTCTGGCCCGGACAATCTGGGCCATCATCTTTATAGAACTGAGGGGGTTACGTATCTCATGGGCCAGTCCGGCAGCTACCTGCCCGGCGGTGGCAAGCCTTGCTGACTTAATTAAATCATCCTGAAGCTTTTTAATCCTCTGATTGTACAGATCTATACGATGGATCAAGAGATTGTAGTGAGACGCAATAATACTGAAAATATCATTCTTACCAATTGTAATTTCATCATTCGGATAGTCAAAACTGAAATCTGAAAAACCGGAGATTATTTTCATAAACGAAGCATTTATACTGCGAGCCAGAAAAAAATAAATTAATAGTGCAATCAGAACGCCGAGAGTAACGATAACAGCAATCTGATGGTTAAAATACTTAAACGCCTTATCGCTGCTTTCAACAGAGATTCCCAGGCAAACGGCACCCCAGTAATCACCTTTCAGAATAATCGGTTCGAGGATAATGGAATATCGGCCATTATTAAGAATCTGGTTCCGCCGGATAATAGTCTCTCCCGCTTTGAGCCTGGAAATTGTTTCCCCATCAAGATTCTCCAATCCCTGATAGGTAGCAATAATCTTGGATTCTCCCCGGTATATACCGTTATCCATCAAGGTGAGCGTTTTTAAATAGTTAACAAAGTCCCTGGAAAATAAAGACCCCGCCATAAAAGATCCGATAACCCGTCCATTATACTCAATCGGCGCTACAGCCCGGATGGCAAACCCCGATTTCCCATGTTCAAAGCTGACGCCTATTTTACCCTCCAGCCCTTCCCGTATCAGGGGCTGATCAATCTTTACATCCCCGGAAATCGACGGGTTATGTCCCCGGAAAATCACCTTGCCATCGGTATCCTCTATTTCAATAATATCGAGTAGGTTCATCTTATAAAAATCGATAATCTCATTCTCAAATTGCTCACTGATACCATGTAACAAACTATCAGTGATAAAGCTTTTTTTTGAATAGACCGAAGCAACCGCCAGACATTTTTCTTTAATTGTTTCAAACTCGTTAAAATACGCTGATGCCCCATCCCTGAGGCGCAATTCCGTCTCGAATCGGACAGTTTTATATCTTGTATAGTAATTTGCCCAGAACGAGAAAACACCGGGAATTAGAATAATCAGAAAGAAAGCGAACAGAATCTTCCGATTTAACTTGTAATTAAGAAATCTGAACATCATAACTCCGGTCTTCCAGCGGGGAGAGTCCAGGTGTAACCGAAATTTCCGGATGTTAGAACATAACTTTTAAATTGATAATCCATATCTTGATAATCCCCGGAGAATCATCATACTTGAATTATGAGTGAGCTTATAAAGAATAACAAAGATAAACAGAAACAGCTGAAAAACATCGTTATGGAAATCCATGCGGGTAAAAACCCCAAGGAAGTTAAAAAGAAATTCGACAAACTCATCCGAAATGTCAGCCCCGAAGAAATAGCGGAAATGGAGCAGGGCCTCATACAGGAAGGAGTTCCGGTAGAACAGGTTCAAAGCCTCTGCGATGTCCATGTTTCGGTGTTTAAATCAGCAATTGAGCAGGCTCCAAGGGGGAAAGTTCTCCCGGGTCATCCTGTACACAGTTACCGTGAGGAGAACAAAGCGGCAAAAAAGTATGCCCGGATTTTAGTGCGGGAATCCCGGTATGCCGGCCGCAGCGGAAGCAGATTCTCATCAGCAATGGAGAATCTGGAGGCCCTGGAAATCCATTTCAGACGAAAGGAGAATCAGCTTTTCCCCTACCTGGAAGCGGTAAACTTCACAGGACCTTCCAAGGTGATGTGGGGGAAACACGATGAGATTCGTGAGGCATTCAAAGATGTCCGCAAAGCGCATTCAGCAGGAGATAACGGAGATCTGCGCCGGAAGGTAAGAACTCTGACCGGTGCCGTCAGGCGGATGATATTCATGGAGGAGCGAATACTCTTTCCCACCGCATTGAGAAAGCTTTCCGAAAAATCCTGGGTGGAAATCAGGCGGGGCGAGGCGGAAATAGGCTATGCCTGGATAAGCCCGGGAAATCTCTGGGATGCCAACGTTGTCCAATCGGAAAGTTCAGCGCCATCACCTTCCCCGGTGAAATCCAATCCGGATTCCCGGATTCCCCTTGAAACCGGAGAACTTCTCCCCTCCCAATTGAACATGATGCTCAAAGCCCTGCCCTTCGATCTGACATACGTGGACAGCGAAGATAAAGTTCGCTATTACTCCCAGGGTAAGGAGCGTTTATTTCCCAGGAGTCCGGGTATCATCGGCAGAGACGTCTCCAACTGCCATCCCCCGAAGAGTGTCCATATTGTAGAAAAGATTGTTCAGAGCTTCAGGAATAAAGAGAAAAACGTGGCGGAATTCTGGTTTACCTTGAACGACAGGTTCATTCATATCCGATATTTCCCGGTTTACAGCGAACTGGGTTTATACAAAGGAACCATTGAAGTCAGCCAGGATGTAACAGATATCCGGAATCTCAAAGGTGTGAAAAAACTTCTGGATTGGGAGTGACATCTTTATTTTCATCCACATAGTCAGTCTGAAACGGAGGATTCGCCAAACTTCCCGGCCTTTTCAATAAATAAACCCATAAAAAGAACCAGAACCACCGTCAGGCCAAGGCGGAGGGCCATGAACTTAAGGCCGAGAAACCTCAACTCCACCAGCTCCTGGGGCAGCTTGATACAGGCCCAGGCCGAAAGGAAGATAACGACATTGGCCGTTCGGGCGCCCTTCTTCAACAAAGATGCTGCCAAAGGGAAGGCCACATACAAGGGCCCGGTGGGAATCATTCCCAGAAAGAAAGCCAGAGCAAGACCGCTGATTCCGGAGCTGTGCCCGAGATACTTTATCACCGTTTCATTTTTTACCCACACCGAGAAAAGCCCCATGAGAACCATAACCCCGGGAAGAATCTGAATAATCTCAACAAAAAAACTCCAGGAAGCTTTGTATGTCGGTTCCCGGTTTTCCGGATAAAGAACAAGCAAGACCACAGCTGCTGTCAAAACGAGAGCGAGAAACAGGATTCCTTTCAACGGCTTCTGCTTCTTCATTCCGGGTTTCATCATCTGCCCCTGCTGCCCGCCTTTGCCAGGCTTCATTTCCTTGTTTTCCATCATCATAGTATCACTCCCATAATCAGGGCTATCACCACAGCAACTACCAGACTGAGGCCGTTCCGTAAGTATGTGAACTTCCGACCCATGATTTTAATCTCTATGGGCAGTGTCACAAACCCGATCATGGTAAGAGTCGTGATAAATGCCGCGGCAACTGCAATGGAAGCTCCGGAGTCAACAATGGATGCTGTGAGGGGAAAAGCAATCAGCGAAGGAATCATAAGAATCGAACCGGCGATAGACGCCAGTACAATACCATAGATACCGGACTGTTCTCCCAGCAGTCTTGAAATGGTTTCCGGCTTGAAGAAACCCATCATCAACCCCACCAGTATCAGAAGAATGAGAATGGCAGGTGCCATCTTGAAAGTGCTTTTCAAAGCCATTTTCAGGGCTTTCATCGATTTCTCTTTATTCCTGGAAAACGAAATTATCAATCCCAGCAATGCGGCTGCGTTTATAAATATTACAGTAATGTTCATTTACGAGATATCCTCCGAAGGTTGTGAACGTGTGATTTACAACGATCCTATCTGAAATGGGCAGGGTTGTCATTATCCGGTGTATAATGTCACTGTTATGATATTCACCATAAACGACATAATTCTTCACATTATAGCATTAATAGCCCTCTTCAGCCCTATGGCGGCCATATCCCCCTATATAGCCCTTACGGCTCATTATCCGAGAAAAATCCAACGAAGGATCAGTTTTAAAGTTACAGCATATTCGGTAATATTCCTCGCCGCAGGAGGATGGACCGGAGAATACCTTTTAAGATTTCTCGGTATCACATTGCCGGCCCTTACAACCTCAGGAGGATTGATACTGCTCATGTCATCAATCCCCATGGTGATGAGCGGCACCAGCTCACGGCAGAAGTCCGTTATTTCGAACCTCCAGGACAGTGACTGGAAATCCATCGTAATAGTCCCCATTCTTTTTCCCGTAACCATCGGTGCAGCCACCCTCTCATACATGATAATGCTCATGGGTCAGATGAGCACTTTCATTAATTATCTTGAGTTATCAGTTATCATTCTTCTGGATGCCATTGTCATCTTCATTACATATTTTTTTGCGGGTCCTATTGGTGAAAAGCTGGGAACCACCGGAAACAGCATACTCATCAGGGTAGGGGGAATCATCGTTATGGCCATGGGCATCAAGATATTAACCGACGGTCTTAAACAACTGCTCCCCGGTTTGGCCGGATAGCAGATTATTACAAGAATATCATCAAATTATTGACACCTTTACGCTTTCGTTTTATTGTGTATAACGAAAGCACAAGAAAGTGCTGTTTATTGGAGTCCCCATGGCCCTCATCGACCGTCATAACAAGATTATCAAGACTGTGGAACTGCTGCGAACAGTTTCGGTTCAGGAACTCAAAGAACGCCTTGAAGTATCAGAAGTTACCATCCGTAAGGATCTTAATTTCCTGGAAGACCAGGGTCTGATACTCCGCACCCACGGCGGTGCAAGACTGGCTCAGGACAGCAACCGGATGCGCACCCTGAATATCAGGAAAAGGGAGAATCCGGAACTCAAGCGTAACATTGCCCGGAAGGCTGCTACCCTCATCAATGAAGGCGATACGGTCTATCTGGATTCAGGATCTACCTGTCAGGCCCTGGCGGAAGAACTACGGGATAGTAAACGCTCAGTCCGGGTTATTTCCAACGCCCTGCCCATACTGAATATCCTTGCGGACTGCGAAAGTATCAGCCTCCACAGCATCGGCGGCTCTTTCCGCCGGGAGGCCGGCTCCTTCGTCGGCCCCCTCTCCCTGTCCAACCTGACGGACTACCAGATTGAAACCGGCTTCGTCGGCACCACCGGCTACGACGCCGAGGGAGTATTCTCAAGTCAGAACGTTATCGAGAGTCAGCTTAAAAAACAGGTCCTTGAATCATCCAAACGCCGGGTTATCCTGGCAGATTCCACCAAAGCCGACATCCGGGCATTCAGCATTTTCGCCCGGCCCGGTAAGGTGGACATACTTATTACAGATTCCGGCTGCAGTTACTGCACCCGACTCAGAAAGCTGGGTGTTGAAGTACTCATCGCCGAGAAAGAGGAAAACGAATGAAAGGAAACGCCATTGTCGCCCAGTCCGGGGGACCCACCGCCGTTATTAATGCCTCGGCCGCAGGGGTAATCCATGCGGCCCTGGAAGCCCAGCAGATAAACAGGATTTATGCCGCCCACAACGGCATACTCGGTGTACTCAACAACGAGATTTACGATCTCGGCCTGGAAACACCAGAAACCCTGGAAGAACTCCGCTGGTCGCCCTCCTCGGCCCTGGGCTCCTGCCGGCACAAGGTGAAAAGTGATGAAGATCGGCAGAAAATCATCGACATCTTCAAGAAACACGACATCCGATACTTCTTCTACATCGGGGGCAACGACTCCATGGACACCGCCGATAAAGTCTCCAAACTCGCCCAAAAAACCGGCTATGAAATGCGTGCCGTGGGTGTCCCCAAAACCATCGATAACGACCTGGCGGAAACCGACCACTGTCCGGGCTACGGCAGCGTTATCAAATACCTGGCAACAATAACCATGGAAGCCGGCCGGGACACCGAGGCCATGTACACCGCCGACACCGTGAACATCATCGAAGCCATGGGGCGCAACGCCGGTTGGATTGCCGCCGGAACCGCACTGGCACGGCGAAACAATGAGGATGCACCACACATCATTCTGCTTCCGGAAGTTCCCTTCAACCGTGCAGCCTTCTCGGCAAAAGTTCAGCACTACCTGGATACCATCCACCGCTGTGTAATCGTCGTTTCCGAAGGTACCAAGTATCCAAACGGATCTTTTTTAAATGAAACCAAAGGCGACTTTGCCAAAGACGCCTTCGGCCATGTACAGCTGGGAGGCGCCGCCCAGGCCCTGCAGAGCATCGTTCAGGAAGACTGCAGGGTAAAAGCCCGGATCGCTATGCCCAGCACAATCCAGCGCGCCGGCGCCCATTTTGCCAGCCTCACCGACAACGAAGAAGCCTACGGCGCCGGCCGCCAGGCAGTGAAGGCCGCCCTGGAAGGAGTCACCGATAAGATGGTAACCCTTGTAAGAGAATCCGATGCTCCATACAAGTGCCACTACGGCCTGACAGACCTGAGCAAAGTTGCCAACGGCGAAAAGTTCTTCCCGAAAGATTGGATTACCGACGACGGATTTTTTGTAACTGAAGATTTCACCCGCTATGCCCTCCCGCTCATACAGGGGGAAACAAAACCGCCGATGCAGGACGGACTGCCCCGGTACATCCGGACATCAAAACATTTCATATAAAATAGGAGAAATAACATGGTCCCATTCAAAATCGATCTGAAAAACAAAGTTGCCGCAGTTACCGGAGGCGGAGGCGTCCTCTGCGGAGCCTTTGCCGAAGCCCTGGCCGAATGCGGTGCAAAAGTCGCCATTCTCGATCTTCGAAAAGAAGCCGCCGACGCGGTTGCC
>Ga0164315_10003945_pt1 | contig 11529 bp, 22 predicted proteins | sample GuaBasSedimGuay6_FD_113737 | JGI IMG/M metagenome (GOLD analysis project Ga0164315, IMG submission 113737) | Subseafloor sediment microbial communities from Guaymas Basin, Gulf of California, Mexico - Guay6, Core 4569-2, 0-3 cm | ecosystem: Environmental > Aquatic > Marine > Hydrothermal vents... | reverse complement strand
TTGTTTCTGGATATAATAGCACCACATTTTGATGAAGGGTCTTTGCTCCATAGGCCAATATGTTTAGCCATGGTTAAGAATCGAATATCCCAATTAGTTAATTCAGGTGGTGGTTCTTTAGATGGTTTATGTTTATTACATTCATTGTTAGGGCATAAAGGATTATGACAATTTATCGTCATAGTCATCATATTCATTTCACACTCATCGCAGAGCATTTCTTTGTTTGGTGGATGTACAGCCATTATTTCACCTGTGTTGTATATTTTTTCTTATCCCAATGATGCAGATTATCAAAAAAGATACCAGCCTGAATCTCAGACATTTTCTTTTCATCCATGATGATTTTGAGTACCTTCTTTCTTCTTTTTTTATTCAGTTTAGCCATTATTCTTTACCCTTGCTTTATATGCTTTTTGATCCTTTATATCTAAAAGATAGAAATATATCCTAGCCTCAACTTCTGTCATGTTCTTTTCATCCATGAGAATTTTGGTTATTTTGTTTCTATCTTTCTTAGTTATCCATATCATATGCAGCCTGTAAAATTGTTAAGTGATGAAGAACTTAATAACTTCTTATTAAAAAATCAACTTTTATTTGTGAGCTTGCCCTTTACCTGTGCTATCTTATTGATTTTGCGTACATTAAATATTTTTGTTGCTGCCTGTAGCAGTTCATCCTCATGTGTTACTATGATCATCTGTATATTGAATTCCTTACTCAATTTTCTAATAAGGTCAGCAGCAAATGGTTGTCTATCCTCTGACAGATGCCTCATAGGTTCGTCAAAACATAATGTTCTACGCTTTGATCCAAGTAGTAGATAGGCTATTCTGAGTGTAAAGGAAACTATATCAGCCACACCGTAACCACAACTACCTAATGGTGAATATTCAAAACCATCCTTAACCAGAATAATATCACACTCAGTGCTATTCCTTCTTTCAACAAATTCAACTTTACATTCATAAGGATCATCAAATACAGAGGCCAGAGCTTTTGTGACAATACCAGAAAGATGCTGTGCAAGATAATTCTGTGTAATGGCAGCAGCCTTTTGAATGATAGCTCTTGCCTTTTCATGATCCTTAACATCAACAGCCAATTCCTTGTCTCTGGATATGTACCCTTTCTTTTCCTCAATGAGTACATTTCGCTTTGTTGATAATACACCTAAGACTTTAGTATAATCCTTCATTAATAGTCCTCAAGTAGATCGGCAAACTTCTCTGTAAATGTATCAATCTTTTTCTTTATAACAACTCTTAATTTGCTGCGTTTTTTTCTCATAAGCAAAGTATCAGCCCTTGCATTTTCAATGTTATTATAACCCTCTTCTTTAAGGCGTTCTGATAAGGTTTCTATACGACCTTCAATTCTTGATTTCTCTGCTTTCTTGTCATTGACAATGTCCTGAATTTCTTTTAGCTTATCTAACATGCGATACTCTCCATTACATCCGACAAGATGTTTTTAACATTATTGTTTGGCTTAACTTCTTTGACTACTAATTTAAGTGTACTATCGAACTTTACCTTTTCAACTTCATTCAGTGAGAATGATTCCATCAGTTGATCAATCTCTTCTGAAAAATCTGACTTCTCAGATAGTTCCATTGCTCTTAAATCAAAAGCATATTTTGATGGAGATATTGGCATCATTAAAGCTTCCACAATATCTTTTTCTATGTCCACAAAATAGACTCTTGGTTTATGTTCCATCTGATCTTTATTCTGCCTGACCATTGATCCACAATTAATTATCCATCTACCATTGATCTCAGTAACATGAGGAATATGATAATCACCAGCAATAATGTATTTGAATTTAGGAAACTTCTTTAAGGCATGTTCAGCAGATACAGCATCCTTTAAAAAGAATGGAGGTGCTTCTGGTGTTATTGTTTTATGAATCAACAGGATCTTGTTATCAGTAACATCATCCTCTTGTAATTCTACATCATCACCCCATGAGCATCCATACAGGTTATCAAAACCCTTTTCATCTATGATAGTAATAATACCAGCCACAGACAGTGCCTTTAATGGAGAGTTCACAAGGTCTTTCTGGTGATACGATTGATCATGTTGACCAGCAATAACATATATTCCATGCTTACATTTTTGTAAAACAATGGCTACCTTATTGAATACTTCCCAAGACACCTTTATATTATCGAAAGTATCACCAGCAATTATCAGACAGGCATCAGCATTATTGGCTTGAGTAACTATCCATATAAGTTTTGGTACAATTATATCGTCTAAGAAATCCTCTTCTGATCTGAATTGTGGTTTCTTTTTACGGATATGTAAATCAGCACATGCTATAAATCGGTTCATGTCTTTGCTCCGCAGGTAGGGCATACGCCACATATTTTAAGTCTGTGCTTATAATCCTTTTCATATTTGTTTATTTCTTTCTGGACACTATTAGCATTTTCAGTTTCCTGTTCAATGAGTTTTATAATTTTGCTCACCATCTGTAATCTATCTTCCAGATTTTCATATTCAATCCTTAGATCATCAGCATTAAAATCTATGGCATCAGTAAATTCATTAATCTTGTCTTGGTTACTATCAATCTGTTTGAGTATATCTGAAACGGTTGTTATAGAAATATCTAAATTTTGATATTCTTCAGCCAGTACACCCATAGCATCAGATAGTTTTATTGCTGCATTTGGTAATGTTGTTTTAGCCTTTTTGCTATAATGGACATAATCACCTATTAATTCTTCAATTTTATGTAAACGATGATCACATTCAAGTAGTGTGTCCTCATCCTTCTTAATTGATTTATGCAGACTGTTTGCTTTAGGAACCCATCCCATCTTTGCAATTCTTGATCTCAGATCATCAATAGTCTTACCAAGTGATTTCCTTTCACCAACTAATCTTCGTACCCTTGAATTGATTTCCTTTAATGCTTTATCCATCTGTTCAAGACCTGCAACCATATTTAATTTCTTGGCTACATTCCCTGGAGATAGATTCAATAGAAAATAACTCTGATCCTGAGATTGAATATTTTCTTCACTCATATTATGGAGCAATTCAATCTCTTCTGGTACATCTGTACGGAGAGCTTTAAGATCATCCTTCTGACCTTTTATTTTATAGACATTTTTGGTATTGGATTTAATTCTGGAAGCACCAGAGTTATTAGCGAAGATTACATCAACTGCGGTTTTGGTGGTATACTTCTTTTCACCATTCTTTGAATAGTGCCTACGATCTTTATCACCCACAGGACGGTTTTTGACAAACCAGAACAAACCTCTTATTATGGATGACTTACCGTTATCACTTGATCCAGTAAATATATTCACCCTTTTGCTGAGTGTAACTATCGTATTCTTATGATTTTGGAAATTAAATAATCTAAATTTTTTTATCATTTTTTATCCTTAAAGTAAAGGGGGCTATTTCTAGCCCCCTACCTTTAGCTGGATTACATTAAACTCGTTCAGGTTAAACGAGTTGGAGCGTGGTGTTGGAAATGTGTGAGATTTCATGCCAAGAAAGGCATAGGATTCAAGCAAAGCTCAAAGCTAAATAGTCACCACTAAACACATCCAGATAATGCCTCACCTTTTTAAAGGATATATTATTTACTTTTTATATATCCTTCATTCTTTGCAATGTTGGTCAGCTTTCTTTTAGCATAAACTAACATTGATTTAACTTCTATAAAATTTGTCGATGTATTTGGGGACACATCATTTGGGTTCCAATCAGTATCATCTAACAGTGAAGTTAAATCATCCTGTAATTTACCAACAACATCTTTTCCATTCATACTTCGTATCCCTCTAATTCATTATCTACCACAAACCACTCTGGCAATGTGATAGTTGATTCAGTCATATCCTCAATTACACTTCGTGGAACCCAAACAACATCATCACCAAAGGCAAAGAGTATTGCTTTTTCTGTGGCTGCTTTTTCCATATCATAATTAATTTCCATGGCCTCTCCTCATTAGTAATTCTTTCCAAGCATCATAACTGGCATAACCATTATCCTCATACCAATCAATTTTAATACCTCTGAAATGATCTGGTTGAGCATTTGGTGTCTTTATCATTAATCGACTATTACTGTGAATACAATGTATGACATTATTGTTTAGATTGATTTTGATTTTATCATGCCATTTTTCAGGTATATAATCATATAAACTACTTATTGCTTGTTTACTTGATACAAAAATTAGGTTTAATTTATCCTTATTATTCAAAGCATGAAAAAGCATATCAAGAAATATTAGTTCTGTTCTACTCATCGTTCTAAAATATCCTTTAAAGTATCTGCTTCATCTTTATCGAATCTGTAATCAATAAAGCGTGGCAGAAATAATGAATGTTTCTTTTTTGTTTTCGATTTACTTACTGATTCACATTCACATTGAATGATAGCACCTTCCTGCATTTCAACATCCTCACAGGCTTCTTCAGCTAAATCCATATCAATAACCATCGGGTCAATAATCTTCATGGTGATTTTATCTTTGATTGGATGATATCCCCTGAAGTCATCACTAAGACCTATACCTGTACCGAGGTTTACTTCAATCTCACCACAGGCAGATTTTGCCATAAGACCACCGATACAATGTTCATATTTCTTACCAACTTTACCGTGATACCATCCAGTTAATATCAATTCAACATCAATGACATTCTTCATCTTGACTTGAGTAGGTGATGTATGGGATTTCCATATAGTTTTTCTGTCTTTAAGTATTGCACCTTCACCACCAGCCAATCGAATCTTTGAATAGAAATCCTGTGCTTCTTCGAGAGTATGAACATATTTTGTTAATACCAGATCAACAGCTTTTTTGTCACCAATACAGCTAACAAATTGTCGTGTCTTAAATAATCTGTCACTATATGTTCTATTGTATATACCTTTCCAGAAATCACCTAAAGGTACACTATCCCACAATCGTATAACAACACACTTGGCATCTTCAGGTGATGCAGTTCCTTGAATACATTGATTAAGTATACCATTGCCTGTTCCTCTTGACAGTAATTTACCTTTCTTCATCACCATCATTTCGCCCTGAAAGGTCATGCTATAAAATTCATTGACAGTAGAATTTTTAATACCACGCCTTGTTCCATAGCGTTTAACTGGTGGCCTGTCAGTCATTTTCTTTTTAAGCGATGTAAGCTGCCTGACCGTTTTACCATTTCTGGTAAGAAAACGAATCTTACCATTACCATTGATTAGGACATTGCAAAACATACTGTCTGCTTTTTCCTGTATGATTATATCAGCTAAAGACTGTTCAGGGTTGTTATCAAACACTATATTATCAATCTTTTGTTCAGTGTGACACCGCATATAGGGCATGATTAAAAGTGTGTTTGGCAAAGCCCTATTAATAAGTTTTGCTGAAACACCACAACGCAAATCTTTATTAACTATACGCCTGACAACCTCAATGGTTTCTTCATCAATAACTTCGCAGAATTTGTATAGTTGGTATTTATCAGTATCGTTAGCACCAGTAGCACCACGAAGATAATCAAGTTGATCAAATACAAGTTTGAGAGGATGGGCTTTTGAATCTGGTGACTGAAGGAATGTGTTCTTTGCTTTTGGTGGGAATTGCTTAATATTATAATGATACAATCCATGAAGGGCATATATTACAGTTTTTAGGAATAACTTATTCTCAAGATATCCTTTTAACAATTCAACCTTATCATTGGTTGAAGCTGTACCATTTAATACTTCCAGCTTTGCTAATACATTCTTCAGTGACATGAATCTCTCCTAGTTATCCGAGTTGTGAATTAATAGAATACCATTTTCTTTTATATCTGGATCACACCAGCAGTCAGGTGATCCTATATGTTTTGTTCCAAACCGTGGTGAAACATTTACAAATTCAACCTCTTGGCCTGTTCCAGTATGTTTAGCTTTTGATTTCCAAACTTCCCAACCCTGTCCTTTTTTAATCTTTTTAGAAGTCATCATGTTCATCCAAAAATAAAGGCACATCATCACCAGTGGTGGGTACATAGTATAACATTTTTAAGGCTTCAAATAAAGAAGTTCTTTTATGTTTATCACCAGCAACAATTTTTCTTATATGCTTCAGCTTGCATATCCTTTTCATTAACTTAGTTGCCTTGCACCACAGCCTAAAATCAGAATCATCGTTGAACATAAAAAGATTCAGTATTGCCCCTTGTCTTGTTTTCACATAGATGGATGTAAATACTTCATCCCTGTATTCACCACCTACATACACCATGTATTCCTCAAAGGTTCTTTCACTGAAATGTCTAATCTCTCCAAATTGATTTGTGTATTCAACATTGCTGGGTAACAATACATCTATATCCGAATGGTCAGGGTCATAACCACCAAAGATGAATGATCCACATATAACACCTTTCTCACGAATAATATCTGTGAGATAGTTTGGTATAGATTCCCTTACAGTTATTAATTCTTTTCTGAGTTCTCTGTCCATTCTAACCCCAACTCAAGCATTTTGGCTGCTGTGTGGAAAGTAACAACATCCTTTGTATAATCTTTCACCATGTATAATCTTTCACCATGTATATTGCATCTGGCATTAGTGCATATATTACATTGCCTTTGTAATACAAACATAATTTCCCCACCACAATTACCACATATTAACTTTTTCTTTTTAAAGATAACATCATATTTATTCCTGTAATTATTACTTGGTATGTGACAGCTTGCATTACCTTTCATATTATCCCTCAGCTATACTTTTTTCAATCACCCACTTTGAAGATACTAACCCCAAGATTAATTCCATATCATCATTATTATCTGGGAATTTATCTCTACGGTATCTCTCGGTTAATACTGCAAAGGCTTCAGTTACATCCTTAACTCTTTCTGGATCAAAATCAGCAAGCACACCTTTAATTAAAATTAATTGTGTTTCTTCATTAATTGCCATAACTATTCTCCATTTTTTCTTCAAGTATATTTGCAATACCCCTGAGAGCTTTTACAAATTCGTGTGGTGTTCTATATGATGCTGATATTTTATACATACCATCAGATTTAATTACACATACACAGGAGTATTCACCATTTTCATTTGGTCCAACATTTCCTATGACTGCTGGAATACCATTCAATTTTACTGTTTCTTCGAATGTCCTTATAGCAGATTTAATTGGATCAATTTCATTATTCACATAGGGCTTGAATATTTTCTCAACAGGCTTATCATCCTTATTGTCATTAAAAAACTCTGGATGTGTTTCACTTAAACTCATTGCAATCCCCTATATTCTATTTATATTTTTACGAACTTCTCTTTCAGCTTCATAGCGTTGTCTTTTTCTAGTACCTTTTAGCATACCATCAGCCTGTATTAATCGTCTTGCTCTTGTTAAAGATTCTGGTGTTCTAGCTTTGCACATGATCTTTTTTAACTTTCTGTAATTGTCTCTACCTATGGCATCAGAAAGGCCGTGAAATTTATTTAGATAGATGCAATATAGAAGTGTATCATTATCCCTAGTTTTAATATGCCATTTAAGGATATGCCTTACTATTTCCTTAACAGCTTTTATTGACTTGATCATTTGTAAAACTCTGGTTCAATATTATATTCCGCAAATAATGTTTTAAATCGTTTTGTTAATGTTTGTACATTCTTATTTTTCCGTTTCCTATATTCTGGAAACTTTGCTTTTCCATTATATGCTTTTTTCAATTTGTTGTATGATGCTTTTGTCAGCCTTGGAATGGGTGGTGCTTCAGATGGATGTATCAATGGTATTTGTTTTCTGTCAAGGTAATCAGCCATACCTCGTAATATACCAGATAATTCTTTATTGCTTATAGCATAACGGGCTGAATTATTTTCTGCTTTGGCTAGGAATACATTACAGTTAGAACAAAGTACACCACGAATAAGACCAGTACCTTTTACTTTTTTCTTATGATGATGGTCAAGGCAAGGACGCTTAATATCCTTTTTGCATATTAAACATTTTCCTTTTTGTTTTCTAATAAGGTAACTCCTGAGTTTTTTAACCTCAGATGATTTTAATTGCCGTGGTGATTTCATTAACCTAATCCTAACCGTGTTTCCATTTCTTTCATCATATTGTAGAACTCTCTTATTGGAATGTTCTCAATAGATCCACCTTGTGGTAATACAATACAGAAGCATTGTTTATCAAGACCTGCCAATAATTTACCAACGGCTTGTACACCATCATTATCCCACGCACCTTTTAGTACAAGGACATCATTCTTTGATACATCCAATTTCTCAATGGTCTTTTCCCAACTCATGCTTTCTCCATTAAGTTTGAAGATGAATTATCTTCCAGATTTTCAGAACCATTATGAGTAAAGTCATGTTTACGGTTCCATTTGAATATAATATCCAGTATTTTCAACTGTTCATTGTTCATTGCTTTTAACAATGATGTTGTGCTTGCGTTTACCTCAATGTATATCATTACAAAGAGAAGCACCATTGCTGTAACACCACCAGTTTCTTGTTTTATGAAATAACATAGTGTGGCATAGATAATCAACCTGATTGCTGTAAAGAAAAATTCTTTAACTGTCATTTGGTTCTTCTGATTCTGGCTCATTTCCATCTCCTCTTTCATATGCTTTGCCCTTGTACCGTGAAGGATATTTTTGTTTTCTTTTGATTTCCATAGCATCTGCTATCTCATATGAAAGTGAAGTAATATCGTCAATGTCACTTTCACTGATACCGCCACTTGTTTCCATATTAGATACTAATGCTTTCATTGCGTTCATCGCAAATAAGTCTCTTGATTGCAAAATGTGTTCTCCATAAAATAAAGGTGGGGGATACAATTAACCTATTGTATCCCCCTAGAAGTTCATAGAAGGATTTGAACCTTCAATGCTTGTTAGCATAGCTCCATAAGCTATTGCCCTACCATTGGGCGATATGAGTTTTTGTTGTCCTTTTAAAAATTTCAATTTATTATAAAATTTCAGGTTTATAATGTCCACTCTACCTCTGAGTTACTCGCTCATAAATTTTAAGGGGTGTGTAAGAAGCGGGAGGGTAAAACCAATGAGCAGGAGAAGATACCTGAGTTTTACACACCCCTTAAAATTGGTGAGCGAGAAGGGATTTGAACCCTTGACTGACGATTATTAGAATTTTATAATATTTACTCCTTTTAAAATAATGAACATTAGACTGTGGATGCAATAAACTAGGTTGTTGTATTAATCTGGGTTCCCATCAACGCCTCAAGCATTGAAATTCCAGCACAACATTAAATTAAAACTAAAGCTAATAATAAGACTACATCCAATATATAAAAACAATCTGTAATCTGTGTGGAAAGTAAAAGTGGTCAAGCGGTGGAGTTTGTGCATGGGTGCAAACTTTTACAGCGTGAGCTCGATCTTTGCGTCCACCTATCATTAATGACCTACCCATTAAGTTTTTACTTTTACTCTCCACACAGATTACAGAATTTAATAAAACAAAAGTCAGGGTATCTAGCTCTGTACATGCAGGTGGTTTCAAATCAACTACATAGCCATCGCAGAAAGGGTACAAACCTCGCTACCGCATTGCACACCAACAACAAGTTCATTGTATGCTGTATTGTGTACGCTGCGTACCCCAACCTCCTCGTGGAGTTACCTTATTGAGTATCGTTCACAAGCTCGGCAAAAGCCTTTTGTGGTTTAAAGGTAACAACGGTCTTTTCGGCAATGTCAAGGGCTTCACCAGTAGCAGGGTTACGTCCTTTACGTGCAGCACGAACTTTAGGTTCAAACTTTCCAAAACCATTGATAGTGACTACTTCACCACTGGCAACAGTTTCCATGATAGTATCAAGCATGGCATCGAGAATTTCACCAGCTTCACCTTTTGACAATTCCTGCATATCAGCAACAGAGCCTACTAAATCTTTTTTGGTCATCATTTTCTCCTTTGGTTTTATTTGACCTGTAAAATAAATTGGGTGTATATAATGTTTTTAAGGGTTACAAGATCACTATATACTTTAATCAGCGTCCCAAGCCATACCCAAACTAAAAAATAAAGAATACTGGCTGACATCTGGACCTTATCACAAGCATCGGTCATCCTCTTGCAATTAATCATGCCAGCCAGTAAAATCATTAACCGTTAATGTAATCCATGAACACACCACCAAGACCACCACAACGCTGTACTTCTGTGGTATTGGCTCGTTGTCGGGCTTGCTTAACAGCTTTAATCAATATATCAATCCGTCCAAGCATTTTTGCCTTTTTAGATGATGGCATCATACCAGACCAGATAGTTTTTACAAACTTTCCTACATTCTCAACTTCTTCCCATTTTTCAATCTGGGCAGGTAAAGAATCACCACGCTCTCCATCCTTTGGAAACTGAGCAGGAACCAGAACCTTTGATTTGAAGGTACGGGATGTTTTCAATTTCTCTTCTGGATGCTTGGTAACAAAAACAGATTCACCAACCGCAGGGGCTTCTTCCCAGCCAACATTAACAGGCAGAGTAGGGATTGTTTCATAGACACCACGAATATATTTGAGCCGTGACTCCATACCAAGCAGAAATGTTGCTGGCAGATCACCAGTAAGTTCAACACCATCAATGATTATCTTTGCTGTAGCTTTCTGATTGGTGCTTTCTTTCTGACACAGGGCATTGATATAAGAAGATATTGAACCTTGAATGTAGCCAAGTTTATCAGCAACCGTTGTTGCCATTTCTTGCTGTTCTACAGGGTAGTCAATACCATCATCGCTGAACATATTGAGTTCACGAGTATAACCAATGAAATGTGATGGTTTATCTTTGAATACTTTCTTTGCTTCGTCACAAACCCGTTTATACTTTCCTTCAAGGTCTGATTCAACAGCAAGCACTTCGTGTAGCTTTGCCATTTGATTCTCCAAACTAAAATTAAGATTAAATAAAAGAGAGGGCAGCAAGATTCCAACTTGCGTACTGACCGCTTCCAACCACTCAGTCAATCCCTATTCTTGGGTGTGGTGTAGGCTCTTACCTACAAGCCCCCTCTCAGTCTGTTAGTACAATAGTATTAAGAAATGAAGAAGTCAATAACTTTTTAATGATATATTCATTATTATTTCATACGCAGTAAAGAAAACCAGTCTTTACGCATAGATAAGATACTTTCAAAACCGTACCTTTTACATATTGCTACTAAACCTTTGCGTGAAAAGTGGTTCGGTCTTATTTTAAAATCAGGTGTACTCTTGTGTGGCAGTATTACAAGTTCCTTATTAAGCTGTAGAATCTTTTTGTTTTCAGGAACAATAAAGGCTTTGTATGCTTTGTAATGCTCTGGAAGCTCACCCTTAACAAACTTCAGGGCATAACCTTCACCAATACATTTTACACTGTCTGGTATTGGTAATCCTTTTACACAGTCAGAAGTACAACCACCATATGCTTTTACCCTCTTCCACATCTTTGGTTCAATCCCATAGTCACGAGTGAAATCTTTTAATGTATAGA
>Ga0164315_10003943_pt1 | contig 11530 bp, 8 predicted proteins | sample GuaBasSedimGuay6_FD_113737 | JGI IMG/M metagenome (GOLD analysis project Ga0164315, IMG submission 113737) | Subseafloor sediment microbial communities from Guaymas Basin, Gulf of California, Mexico - Guay6, Core 4569-2, 0-3 cm | ecosystem: Environmental > Aquatic > Marine > Hydrothermal vents >... | reverse complement strand
TATGTACGTAATACAATGAAGTTTGTATTATAAGCACATACCATGTTGTCGAACGAATATTTATCGGGTGTAATTGATTCTCAGAAGGGCGCCTTATTGAGTCAAAATCCTGGAATCCAGGGAGATGGATTAGATGGGGTAGAGTCCTTTAATTCTTCTGGATTGTTTGTCCTGGGGGTCAGGGGAGCAGGTAAAAGCACCTACGTCAGACAACTTCTTTCAGGCAGATTCTCGGATCCATTCCTGCTTAATCTGGAAGATCCCAGGTTGTCGGGATTTAAATCGAAGGACTTCTCCCGGCTTGATAGCCTGCTTTTTGGAAGGGCAAATGAATCCCTTGCCTTTGATGAAATCCAGGCTGTTGATAACTGGGAAGCTTACATCTATTTAAGGCAGTCAGAGGCTCGAAACATAGTGGTGGCGGCATCTACTGCTTCCATAAAGCACAATGGATTTAGCGAGGGTTTTCAGATCAGAGAAGTCTTTCCCTTCTCCTACGGAGAATTTCTGAAGGTGATCCACCAGGATCCCTCAGCAGAAACCATACAGAAGTATTTAAAAATTGGAGGCTTCCCGGAGTATGTTAAAACCAGGAGTGAGGAGGTTCTTCTCCGACTGTTTGATGACATTATTTACCGGGAAATAGTTGTCAGGCAGGGAATTAAGCAACATGATGTGTTTCGTCAAATGGCTATCCATTTGATTGGCAATTTCTCCAGATACTACTCACTGAATAACCTGAAGAATTTGTTTGGTATAGGGTCGGTCAGGTCGGTAGCTGATTATATAGCCTTCCTGGAAAATTCTTACCTGATATACAGCGTTCCAAAGTACAGTGAGTCCATTAAAAAACAGATTGCCAATCCGAGAAAGGTCTACTGTGTGGACACTGGCCTGGCCAGAGTTGTTTCACTCTCACTCCAGCAGGGAGAAGACCAGTTGTTGGAAAATATGGTCTATCTGCACCTGCGCAGAAGAGGGAATCCTATCTACTACTATTCCGGACTTTTTGAATGCGACTTTATCACAACCAGAGATGATAAACCCCTATCAGCCATTCAGGTTTGCTCCGATCTAAATCAGAACAATCTGGTGAAAGAGTTAAAAGGGATTGAATTGGCCATGAAAGATCTGAATCTGGAGGAAGGCATCATAGTCACATTAGATCTGGAGGAGACCTTCGAAATAAAAAACAGACAAATAAAAGCAATTCCAGCCTGGAAGTATTTATCTTGAAACACTGTTATTCATTGTTGTTGCTAAATTTATCGATCTGTTTTTTCAATTGAAAGATCAGTTTTTCATCCAAAGCGGCGTCCAATCCGCAGATCTGCTCCAATACAAGGTCAAGGTTATCTGAAACCCTATTATGAAACTCTACATCTCCCGGGAACATTTGTTCGTTTTCATCTTTGGCCTTAAACATAAATCCCATGGCCATGGCTTCAAGGATCATGCCATATGCCACCTCTTTTTCAATGGCCAGCTTAATGGTTGCCATAAAGCGGTCATCAGGTCCAAGTTTCCTTGTTAAGTCACTCCCTACCCTGTAAATGGTATCTCCAAGACTCCGGTTCTGAAACCTGGATAACAGGTCATTAATGTGGTGTGTAAGGCCCTTAACAGTAAATTCATGGGGATAGACAGACATAAGCAATTCAGCAGCTTCCTTCATCACCTGTCTGGTAAATTCGAATACCCTGTTGTCGGCAAGTACCTCATACATGTATCGGGCTCCCGGAAGCAAGTAGTTCCCACAATATGAGGCTGAAGCATGACCCAGGTTATGGATGAAGGCCTTGCGATCCACCCAGGCTTTTATATTGTCCTTAAGGGCCAACCCCTCTATCTTCGGGATTTCACCTATGAATCCCTTCCTGTCCAGGATCAACGAGTTGTATGATTCTGCAAATACCTGCAAAGGATCCTCCTCCAGGTCCTCCGTTGTCATAATAGGCACCATCTTTCCAATACTTGTCTCCACCAGGCCAATCCTCTCTTTCAACGGATAGGAGCCAGGCAGGGTCTCCATAAGTTTTTCTTCGAAAAATAGATCTGCAGATCGCATGTTTTCGGCCAGAATGATGTCCAGGACCTTTCCGGGATGGTCATGTTCCCTTTTTATCAATCCAGCCCCAACCACCGATGCCACTGCGGGTAACGCATTTTTCCCCACTGATATGGCCACGATTCCGGCATCACTGATGGCCTCCACCACACCATTCTGCTCCAATGCATGAATGGCCCTAATATTTTCGATGACCTGGCGATCATCTTTATCCGGACCTTTAATAACAACCGGGTAGCTCCCTCGCCTGTTTAGTTCATCCACAAGGGACTGGTCCATATCCACAAAGACAACTTCATACCCTGCTTTGCCAAAAAGCTGTCCGATAAAGGATCTTCCGATTTTGCCGGCACCGAAGATGAGGATATTCTGATCAGCCATGGATCTGATTCAAATAGTGATTGAAATAAGGCTTTATGTTTTTTAGCTTCTCTCCGGACCTGTTTTCTATATGGGTTCCTCCCAGATGAAAGCATCCATATCCACCCGATACGGTGCCCCATGCAATGCATTCCTCCAGGTTAAGGAGCTGTTTTCCCCCTGATAATTGCCAGGCCATGGATGCCAGCACTCCTCCCACGAAATTATCACCGCAACCGGTGGTATCCCCTCCTTCATAATCTTTCAGATCGTTGATCAGGGCCTTTGATACCGGATAGCCCTTCTGACCAGGTGCCCGAAAGAGTTTTCCATCGCTGTTACATGTTGTATCCACGGTTCCATTGGTGATGATATAACTCGAAACCCCCTGATCCATAAAATATCTTCCAGCTTCAGCAAGATCCTCCTTTCCGCTCAGGTGCTGAGCCTCTTCTTTGTCCATTATCAAAAGGTCTATAAATTTGTAACTATCAGTAGTGCCTCCTAGCTTCCATTGCTGACCTGGATTTTCCAGTTCACTGCGAAAATCATATACTGTATTTACCACCGTAGTGCATCCTTTGGATTTCGACAGCTCCAGCGGACCCGTTAATCCATCGTGCAGCTTTGGCACCAGGGCGGTTCCACCAAATACGACAATATCCGCATCAAAGAAATGATCATCCAGATGAGCCGGTCCGAAATTCCATGCAGCTCCAATATCATTGATAAAGATCCGTTCACCATGTCCGCTGTTATAATTTGGGTCTGAGAGAACAATGGTGGATGGGGTGGATCCTTTTGCGGTGTTAAAATGTTCCAGGTTGACAGGTGTTTGTTCCAGTTTTGATTGAAGGTATTCACCCGATCTATCATCTCCCCTGACCCCGTAAAAACATACGTTTGCCGGAATATCCTGCAACAGTTGTGCCGCATGGATCAGTGCCACAATGGAGGGGCCACCTACATTAAATACGGGTTCGGCCCTCTCCATAGAAATCTCATTAACTGATAAGTTCAGATCCATCCCTGAAAAGGCCTCAAACTGCTCTGAAAAGACCAGTCTGCCCGGGTGCAATCCACCGTCTCCCTTCTTGTGTGACATAAAACGGTCTACCTTAGGATCGGAGAAATCAATATCGGGATATATTTGATCAACTAAACAACATCCTGCACCAGATATCTTAATTGTTTTCTTCATTGTGGTATTGAACGTGACACTAGTGGAACGGGGGTTTATTTTAATCCTTAATTGAGATACAATAGAGCGACTTTACGCCTCTTAAGAACAGAGTGTTCCCCACTATAACCGGAGAGGCATAAAAGTTGTCTTCAAGTATATTCTGTGCCAGTAGCTCAAATGCTTCACCCTGTTTTACAACGCAGCATGTGCCATTGGTACCAAGCACATAGATGCGATCTTTGACCCCCAAAGGAGAAGTAAAAATATTTTTTATTCCCTCAAGCTTTTCACTGGAGTAGTATTCAGTTCCATCTTTAGCATCAAGACAGGTCAGGTAACCATTGTTGGCTTTGAGAAAGTAGAGTTTGCCATCCATTAGAACAGGGCAGGGGGTATAAGGTGTATTCTTCTCATATTTCCAGGCGATGGCATCGGTCTCTCTGATATCTCCGAGGGCTTTTGCAAGATGAATGGCTATAAGTGCATTCCCTCTGAACCCACTCATCAGATAGAGCATACCGTCAGCAAATACAGGCGAGGGAATTACGTTTCGGGTCAGACCGCTGCATTCCCAGAGCTCTTTCCCGGTGTCGACATCATAACTTATTATCTTGTTTGTGGCACTGGTAATGAGCTGAGCAGTTTCGTCATATTCAATAACAGAGGGTGTGGACCATGAACTGACTTCATCTCTGTTAACTTCCCAGATGATTTCACCGGTTTTCTTATTAAGTACATGAAGCATGGATTGACCCTGATGATCCCTCAGTACGATTAATTTATCATGATACAGTGTAGGAGAGCTTCCTTCTCCAAAGCTCATCACCTTTTCCATTCTTCCTAAATCCCGTTCCCACTGAATCTCTCCCTGAAAATTTAAACAGTATAACCCGTGTGATCCGAAATAGGCATAGATATTTTCACCATCAGTAATGGGGGAGTTGGAAGCCCAGCTGCCAAATTCATGGGTGTGACTATAAGGCAACTCCTCTCTGACTATGGTTTGCCATTGGATTTCTCCACTGGTTCGATCCACTGATATGACCACGAACTGATGAATATATTCCGTTGATTTGGGATTCATCCAACCGGCCTGTTCTTTATTTTCAGACGGCTCCTCAGGTGCAACTTTCTGATCTGTTTTAATGGCCGATAAGAGGATGATCTGATCTTTCCAGATGATAGGTGTGGCATGGCCAATCCCGGGTATTTCTGATTTCCATTTGATATTGGATGTTTCACTCCACTCCACCGGAGGATTACCCATGGGTGCGACTCCTGTTTCATAGGGCCCCCGCCACTGGGTCCAGTTATTCTCATCTACTGTAAGATTCGCCTGGCCCATAAGAAGACCTGAGAGGATAAATAGAAGTGCTGAAATGGTGGTGATGTTTTTCATAAAGAGTTCTCCTGATTTATGATGAGCAAATATACATTATGAATTTGACCCGGAAAAATTAGTCCGATTTTCGAACTTTACTCAGAATAAGAGTATAAATTTGAAGGAAACGGGTTTCCATGAAAAAGTTTATTCTTCTCACCACGGCACTATTAGCATATAGCTTATCTATTCTGTCCCAGCAGCATGGCTGGCAGGAAGCTGCCCCTGGTGTTTGGCATCTCAGGGTGGGACAGGTACAACCGATAACTTTACTTGATGCAGCTGCAGTTGAACCTGATCAAGAGGCACTGGGAAGACTCCCCTTTCCTGAGTTTCCCCTGGATCCTGAGAAAATCAGTGCAGAGATCATTGAAGGGAAGACCTACCTCAGGTTTCCACTGGAGAGGAATGAAGAGATATACGGGCTGGGTCTCAATTTTAAAACCCATAACCAGAGGGGACGGATTTTAAACCTGCATATGGATCATTATGGAGGGAAAGATAATGGACGAACTCATGCCCCGGTACCTTTTTATGCTTCCACCAGGGGATATGGAATTCTGATCGATGCTGCACGGTATATCACAGTCTATGCAGGGACTGCCATCAGGGTGGATGCAGATGACCCGCCTGAGCTTCAGGACCGAAACACAGATCCCAATTGGAGTGCGCAACCCTATTCAGATGCTGTGGAGATCCTGGTGCCAGCTGATGGTGCAGATGTCTATGTTTTCGGCGGTCCCACCATGCTGAAGGCAGTTCAACGATACAACCTTTTTTGTGGGGGTGGGAATTTGCCGCCCAAGTGGGGTTTGGGATTTACCCAGAGGGTTCCTACGCTCTACAGCGATAAAGATATCATCAAGGAGGTGGAGGAGTTCGAAGCGCACGATTTTCCGCTGGATTTTATTGGGGTGGAACCCGGATGGCACAGCATGGCCTATCCATGCACATTTGAGTGGGACACTACCCGTTTTCCCGATCCGGAGGGTTTCATTCAATCCCTCCAGGATAAAGGGGTAAGGGCCAACCTATGGATGAATCCATACATATCACCTGCTGGAATTCTGTATGACCAAATAAAACCTTTTTCTGGTAGCCATACGGTTTGGAATGGACTGGTGCCTGATTTTACCATGGAAGAACCAAAAACCATATTCAGGGAGCACTTTATGGAGCATCACATAGGATTGGGTGTAAGTGGATATAAAATTGATGAAGTGGATGGCTTTGATCATTGGATCTGGCCCGATGTGGCTACTTTTCCTTCGGGAACAACGGCAGAGGAGATGCGGCAGATCTATGGATTGCTTTTCCAGAGGATGAGCGCCAACTGGTTCAGGGAGATGAACCAGAGGACCTATGGTCTTGTGAGGGCTTCCAATGCCGGGGCCAGCAGTCTGCCCTATGTGATCTATAATGATTACTACAGCCATCGGGATTTCATCACTGCTCTGATTAACAGCTCCTTTATTGGTGTACTGTGGACCCCGGAGGTACGTTCATCCGGTGATGCCGTGGATTGGCTCAGGCGGATGCAGTCGGTCTGTTTCTCTCCCATGGCCATGCTTAATGCATGGGCCGATGGGACCAAACCCTGGTCTTTCCCCGAGGTGGAGGAACAGGTGCGTGAGGTGGCCCAGTTAAGAATGCGATTGTTACCCTATCTCTATTCAACGTTTGCAAAGTACCGTTTTGAGGGAATCCCACCCTTCAGGGCCATGCAGCTGGAGGAGGGACTGATCCTCACCTCTGAGATTAAGTACCAGTATATGATGGGTGAATCCATTCTGGTGGCTCCCATGTTTGCAGGGATGGAGACCAGGGAGGTACTCTTACCACCTGGTCGCTGGTATGATTTCTACACAGGTGAGCTGGTGGGAGAGGAGGAGGTCATTACCATCACCCCGGGATTGGATAGAATCCCTCTCTTTGTAAAGGATGGGGCCATTGTACCCATGCTGAAAGAAGAACGCACACGTATGCCGGTAAAAGGAGAGATCCTTTCTCTGGAGATCAGGCATTACGGTAAGGAACCTGGGGTTTTCCAGCTATACGATGATGATGGCACCAGCTTTAATTATGAGCAAGGAGACTACGCATGGGCGGAGCTGAAAGTATCCATTGAACGAAATTTGCTGATCCCTCAAATGGAAGTATCCAATAAAGAATTCTTTAGTTACGGTCAGGATCCGGAATGGCTATTTATGACTGCTTCAAAGTAAATATCAATTGATCAGGACACCATTCTTTCGATATACACCTGGCGAGATATTCATGGTTCGGGTAAAAATGCGGGTAAAGTAATACCTGTCTGAGAATCCGCAGGTTGAGGCAATCTGGTCAATGGATAGATCACTGTGATGAAGTAGATTACATGCTTTTTCCACACGCATTTTTTGAAGGTATTTCCGAGGAGAATAGCCGGTTTGTTCCTTGAATATTCGGGCATAGGCATTTACAGACATGCCTCCTATTTCTGCCAGTGTTCGATTGGCAATCTCAATCTCCTTGATGTTCTCTTCCATATGGAGAATTCCTCTGATTACCCGTGAATCGAGGATCCTGTTCCTCCAGGCATCCACCGGAATCTGATGTAGCAGGGAAAATAGCAGAGAATAGAGTTCCAGGCTTCCAGGCTGGTTAAATTTTACCCTCCCGTGAATAAGTTGTTCTGTGATGGAATGAATGAGTTGTTTCTGGTCTTTTGTAGCCTCAAACAGAAAGATCTCGGGAGAGATGGTGTCAAAGGGATAACCCAGGGTAAAATGGATAAACATATGCAGTACGGTTCCATCTCCGATCATCTTCTCCTCCATTTCCCTGCTTTCTACCCGTCCGCCTTTCAGTGAATAGGGTTGGGATTGATCCATTGCAGAACCCTCAATATCAGTGGCAAATGGTGTATTTGGCGGGATCAGGATTAGCCGGTGCGGTTCCAGGTAGATCGTTTTATTGTACACAACCTTTGCCTTGCCCGATCTGTTCCAGTAAAGTCTCCAGTACGGGAAGGACATCTGCTGACTTCTCCATTCGGCCATCCACCAGTATCTGCAGCAGAGAAGCCGGGGGAGCACCTCCTGGAATTCCTGTATCCTGCTGGAGGGATCTCCGTCGGGGGGTATATCCTGGAACCTGAACATTTGGGCTAATGTTTGTTTTGTACACAAATCTAAGAGATTATTCCATTTTACTGAAATGGTTTCCTCCATAAATTGCAATCGCATTCTAAATGCTACCTATGAGTTCACAACAGAAGAGGTTTTCGTGCATAGCAGTGGATATGGGTGCGGGTAGCATCCGGGTGATGCTTGGTGTGGTGGACGGGGAGGGGATCTCGTTTACCGAGGTGCACCGCATCAGTAATGAGATTGTGGAACACGATGGACACGATCGCTGGGAAATTGAGAATATAGTCAGGGAGATCAGAGTGGGTATTTCAAAAGCAATTGATCTATCGGAGGATCCACCTGCAAGCATTGGAGTTGATTCCTGGGGTGTGGATTATGTTTTGTTGGACGAGCATGGTGAACTGGTTGAGACCCCGGTGGCATACCGGGACGGTCGGACGGAAGGGATGCAGGAAAAGTGGCGAACCCTGATGCCTGATATGGAGACTTTCCGGAAGACAGGCATTAATTTCTATATATTCAATACCCTTTTTCAGCTGCTTTCAAGCCGGGAATCTACAGCAATGAAACGTACCTCCAGAATCCTTTTTATTCCTGGCTATATAAATTTTCTTTTATCGGGTCGGGCATTTAATGAACTCACCATATCCTCCACCTCTCAATTGTTGGCTGTTAAGGGTAATCAGTGGGATCAGGAGATCCTTCAGAATTTGAATCTAAGTGAAGAACTCCTTGGGGAGGTAATCCCTCCCGGCACCCGCCTGGGACAGGTCAGCCTACCTGAATTTAAGGATAGCAGGATGGAGAGTATTGCAGTTTGTGGGCACGATACGGCATGTGTGGTGGCAGCGATCCCGGTTGAGAACCCCAACTATGCTTTTATATCGGCAGGCACCTGGTGTTTAGTGGGGGTAGAGTCAGATCAACCCCTCCTGAGTGAGGAGGCATTAAGTCTGGGTCTGACCAACGAAAGGGGATATAACAATACCTACAGAGTCCTGAAGAATATTGTTGGACTCTGGTTATTGCAGGGACTGAAGAAGCATTTTTCGGAAGATATTACCTATTCGATGATGGAGAAGATGACCCAACAGGGGGGCTCTGTTGCCCAGGTAATTGATCCGGATGATCCGGGTTTCTATAATCCGGGGGATATGAAGGAAGCCTTTGATCACTATTTTGTGAAGACCGGTCAGCCCCTGCCCGATAAGTTTAGTGCCTATCTGATTTGTGCTTACGACAGCCTCTGCTTCTCTTTCAGGTACCACATTGAAAAACTGGAATCGCTTTGGGGTAGAAGCATCGAAGTACTTCATCTGGTGGGAGGGGGGAGTCAGTCCGACTACCTGAACCAGCGAGTTGCCACCATATGTGGACGGAAGGTGATTTCAGGTCCGGTGGAAGGTGCTGCGCTGGGAAATATCATGATACAGGCCATTTCGATGGGTAGGATCGATTCTCTCCAGGAGGGTCGTGGGCTTGTGAAGAAATCGCATTCTGGAAAAACTTACTATCCTGAGAAAGAGCCGGATGGGGCTAAAAAGAGGTATGAGCAGTTTTTGAAATTTAAAGAAATTACAACTTAATAAAACAACATGACTACAAAAAGAGTAATCGGACAGGCCCCTAAAGTGGGAATCAGACCCACCATTGACGGCAGACTGGGAGGGGTAAGAGAATCACTGGAAGAGCAGACCATGAATATGGCACGCAATGCGGCTGCATTAATTGAATCAAACCTGAAGCATGCAGATGGTTCCCGGGTGGAGTGTGTAATTGCCGACAGCTGCATTGGAGGTGTGGCTGAAGCTGCAGCAGCGGCAGATAAATTTTCAAGGGAAGGGGTGGGGGTAAGTCTGACCGTAACACCCTGCTGGTGCTATGGCAGTGAGACCATTGATATGGACTCCCGGCTTCCAAAAGCCATCTGGGGATTTAACGGCACCGAGCGCCCTGGTGCAGTTTACCTGGCTGCAGCTTTGGCCGGCCATAACCAGAAAGGATTGCCGGCATTTGGAATATATGGAAAGGATGTACAGGATTCGGATGATACCGAAATCCCTGAAGATGTGAAGGAGAAGATCCTCACATTTGTAAAGGCTGGACTGGCCGTAGCCACTATGAAAGGAAAATCTTATCTCTCTATGGGCAGCGTATCCATGGGAATAGCCGGCTCCATCGTGGATGCCAGCTTTTTTGAGGAGTACCTGGGGATGAGGTGTGAGTATGTGGATATGTCCGAATTTACACGTCGGATTGAGGAAGGAATTTTCGATCCTGAAGAGCTCTCTGTGGCCCTTGAGTGGATTAAGGATCATTGTAAGGAGGGCACAGATGTAAATCCGCCTGAGATTCAGAAGCCGGCCGAAAAGAAGCAGGAAGAGTGGGAGTTTGTAGCAAAGATGGCCCTCATCGGGCGCGACCTGATGGTGGGGAATTCAAAATTGAAAGCACTTGGTTATGGGGAAGAAGCCCTTGGACACAATGCCATAGCAGCCGGATTCCAGGGACAGCGTCAGTGGACCGATCACTTTCCCAATGGTGATTTTATGGAGGCGGTACTCTGCTCCTCCTTTGACTGGAACGGCATTCGTCAGCCCTATATGCTGGCCACCGAGAACGATAGTCTGAATGGTGTCTCCATGTTGTTTGGCCACTTGCTCACAGGGGCCGCACAGGTATTTAGCGATGTGCGAACCTACTGGAGTCCGGAGGCTGTAAAACGAGTCACCGGATTTGATCTGACAGGAGATGCTAAGGATGGATTTATTCACCTGATCAATTCCGGCCCTTCTGCCCTGGACGGAACCGGAGAACAGTCCATTGACGGACAACCGGCCATGAAACCCTGGTATGAGATCACGCAGGGGGAGGCGCAGCAATGCCTGGATAAAACCACATGGGGAGCTGCAGACCTCGGTTATTTTCGTGGAGGTGGGTTTTCATCCACTTTTAATACTAAGGGAGGTATGCCCATTACCATGAGCCGCATCAATATCATTAAGGGACTTGGTCCGGTATTGCAGATTGCAGAGGGCCATACCATTGACCTGCCCGAAGATGTACACCACACATTGACAGAGCGCACCAGCCCCAGCTGGCCCACCACCTGGTTTGTACCCCGGTTAACAGGCGATGGCAATTTCAAGGATGTATACTCGGTGATGGCCAATTGGGGTGCCAATCATGGAGCTTTCTCCTATGGCCATATTGGATCACAGTTGATGGCAATGGCCTCCATGCTGCGGATTCCGGTTTGTATGCACAATGTGGCTGAAGAGCAGATCTTCAGACCCAGTTCATGGTCAGCCTTTGGAATGGATAAAGAGGGTGCTGACTATCGGGCATGCGAAGCCTACGGGCCATTGTATAAATAACTACTTCTCAATATATATGTAGTAGGCAGG
>Ga0164315_10003942_pt1 | contig 11532 bp, 20 predicted proteins | sample GuaBasSedimGuay6_FD_113737 | JGI IMG/M metagenome (GOLD analysis project Ga0164315, IMG submission 113737) | Subseafloor sediment microbial communities from Guaymas Basin, Gulf of California, Mexico - Guay6, Core 4569-2, 0-3 cm | ecosystem: Environmental > Aquatic > Marine > Hydrothermal vents... | reverse complement strand
CCGTATGGTATCCCATAGTCGATTATACCATCTTTCTTTATTGAACATATTCTGTAATGAATCAAAAAATGTATTTGCAAATAGTGTTTTCATATTTTAATTAAATTAATAAGGGATCGTAATATAGTAACATTTTTTCATTTGCGTTCGAAAAAATCTTGGCAAATATCAGAGACATCGTTTCTTTATCTAGCATCCAGCTCCAATTTGTTGGATGATATATTGAGAAATCAGCTTCGTTACTTATATATGATTCTGCTATTTCTAAATAACCCTCAACATCAGGATGATTAGTTCTTGCATTAAATCCATATAGATCTTCAGCGTTTCCTGTGGGTACATCAATATTAAATAGATCCCTAATGAAATCTATCTTTATTCCTTCACTCCACAGATAAAGCTGTATAACACCTTCGTCGTCCCACCAATTTATATCTAGTGCTTCTTTTTCGTGTAATCTCCATTTATCAGTATCAAAAAGGGTTTTATCTAAACCATATAAGGTATTCCAGGTCCACTTAACATCATTTTTATCCAGTATATCCTCTAATGAGTTATCCTTATCAAAACCAAGGTTCTTATTTCCCTCCCAATAATCATATATTGTTTGATTCTCCACAGGTAATCTTGAACCTTCATGAGCTATATCAATTCTTTGTAAAGAATACCAAGCATCGTCTGGGGCTGAACAATAAAATCCAGGATCAGCTTTTAGTAGATTATAGAGGTTTTCAAAGAGTGGGTATTCCTTCCCTAGTAATAGGGTATCAGAATCTAACATCATTTGATATCTTTCCTCCTGTTTAAGTATTATAGAATATTTAAAACTAAAATTCATTAAAACTACCTCTGCTCCAAGAGGTTCAAATATAGCTTTAGCTATTTCTATTTTATTCCTAGCCTCCTTGTCATCCTTAATTAATATACGGATTTTAAATTTCCCAATATCGCTGTGTGTTAAAGCAGAAACTAAAGAAATATAAGCCCATTTATAAAATTGCCATCTGCCCCAAATAACTATATTAACAACAGCATCCTCAAATTTAGATTCTGTGTTTTCTATAGTGAGAGTAGGTGGATGAAATTCTTTAATGACCTCATACCTACCGGATTTACTATTATCATAGATACTGTCATTCATAAGATTTAGTAAATCCTGTGCAGTAAATCCTTCTAGTTCTCCAGTTCTAACTTTCATTAGGGCTTGGGATAAAATGTATTGTTAGATTTGTCAATTGTCCGTCATCTTGTTTTTGCCAACTAATGGCATCAACAGAGCATAGATTAATCCCCATTTTATTAGGAATTACCTCCAGTGGTAATGGACATTCCTTGTCGTTCTCTATTAGTTCGTTTATTGTTTTAAATGTAGTTTCCATTATTTCCTTTTTGTTATTATACTGTCTATTATACCATAATCCATAGCTTCCTTAGCACTAAACCATAGATTCCTTTCTGAATCTTTCATTACAGTTTTTGGTGATTTCCCGCAGTATCCTCCAAGTAGATCAAATAACTGCATGTTTAGCTTCTCCCATTCCTTCATATCAATTATAGCATCCTGTATATTACCATTAAAACCACCAGAAGATTGGTGTAGCATAGTCCTTGAAAATCTCAAAGAAGTTCGTTTACCTTTTGTTCCTGCACCTAGTAAAATGGATCCCATAGATGCCGCTAAGCCGGCGTTAACGGTTGATATATCAGATTTTATATAATCCATAACATCCACCATAGATAGTCCAGATCTGACACTCCCTCCTGGTGAATCTATGTACATACTTATGTCTCCCTCACCAAGATTATCAAGGAAAAGAAGTTGTGCTTGCACTATTGTAGCCATTCTGCCATCAACCCCTCCGGAAACCCAAATAATCCTATCCATCATAAGTCTTGAGAATACATCCATCTGGGTTACATTCAAATCTCTTTCCTCCAAGATATATGGGGTCATATTAGATTCAATCTGTTTATTGTGATAATGTTGATCTAAACTTGATATTCCTTTATCTTTAGCATATAAGCTAAATTGGTTAATTTCTTTCGATATACTATTCATATAGTTATTTTTTACTTATACTAATTAAATATAGATTTCTTTCGGTCTATAACAAAAAAGATAATACTTTTTCTTTTATCCCGCACTGTTTTATTCCTTCACTACTTTTAGGGGTTAATACAAAATTCTTTAGTCCGCTTCCTATATTACCTGAAATCTCTCCTATTTTCTCAGACATATCAAGGTCATCTATCGCAACCCAATGTGTAACTTCTGGGTGTTCATCTAACCATTTACGAATTTCCACTTCCCTTAATATCTCATAATTTGGGTAATCCCACATAGAAGCATTCATATTTGGTATCTCATCTGTATAATCAATAGGGGATTTGGCTATTCCTTGTTCTTTGTAATATTCCTGCATATTCTCCAAGGAGGTTTTTAATCTCCAGTCTGAGGATACCACTATCTCTGCTCCAGTTTCTTCTAATATTTCATTGAGGACTTTGATTGCTTTTTTATCAAAGTCGTCAAAGCTTACACTTATCGGTCTGTCTTCAAATTCAATTTCTGGGTTTTTTTTAAAGAACCGTTTAATTTTCTTAAACCTACTCCCAAATTGTCCATCTAAACAAATCACATCATCATGGTCTAAAAAAATTACTTTCATAACTGGATATTTAAGAATTATCAGCGACTCTCTTCTTAAGATGCGTTAAAGATTTGTCTGGATAGAATTCTAAGATGCTATTAATACTTTCTAATTTCCAGTTTCCAGTATTGACCATATCTAGTTCTATCGGAAAATCCTCCTCTGAAGGTTGCTTGTCTTCATTAAGAATTCTTTTTATTTCCCTTTCAAGTCTGAGTGTCATCTCGTCTATTGTATCCTGATCAGCAGGTTCCATTGTATAAAGTTCAGCTACCTTATGATATGCAGCTATTAATTTCTCCTTTGTTATTTGTTCCATTTTATTAATTTGATAATTCAGCTTTTATTGCCGGATGTGATTCATAGTTAAATATTTCAAAGTCTTCAGGTAACCAGTTCTCTGGTACAAATGAAGGATCATTTTTAAAATGCAGATTTATGTTCAGGTTAGGTAAATCAAAAGGCTTTCTAGATATTTGTTCTTTAGCTTGTTCCATATGATTTGAATATAAGTGAGTATCCCCAAGATTCCCTATAAGTTCGTCAGGTACCATACCAACTTCTTTTGCTATTATCTCTAATAATAAACCATACGAAGCAATATTAAAAGGTAGGCCAAGAAATACATCAGCAGATCTTTGATTCCATATTAGTGATATAGCTCTTAGTGGGGTTGGTTCATAATAATCATTCTCGAAATCTGGGATATTATCATAATTTCTCTCCATTCCAGTTTCATAATTACTATTAAACCAAATATTATACCTTTCAATATATGTTAATTCTCTTGTCCATATTTGAAACCCATAATGGCATGGAGGGAGTGTCATCTTCTGCAAATCTCCAACGTTCCATGCAGATACCATAATTCTCCTTGAATCTGGGTTGTTTTTTAGCTGATCAATTGCTACTTGTATTTGGTTTATTCCCCCTGGATAATGAGATAATCCTCCACATACTTCCCATTTCATCCACTGCTTACCATACACAGGCCCAAGATTTCCGTGCATTGAATTAAACCAGTCATCTTCTAGACAAAGCCGAATGAACTCTTTCCTGTCGACTGGTCCGTTTGCAGGATTTTTGTCTTTAAATGATATTGGATTTGAAGAATATTTATAGGATGTCCCATATTTTTTGTATGCGTCCCCAACCCAAATATAATTTTTATGTTTAAGTAGGTACCGAATATTTGTATCCCCTCTAAGAAACCAAAGAAGTTCTGTCCTTATTTGCTTCCAAGCCATTTTCTTAGTTGTCAATAATGGAAACCCCTCTGACATATCATGTCTTATAGTTCTCCCAAAAACTGAAAGGGTACCAGTACCTGTTCGGTCTCCTTTTTTATGTCCGTTTTCTATGACATCTTTTAGGAGATCAGTATATTGTTTATCTAGACTATTCATTATCTTTTTCTTTAGCTTCATTAAAAAATAATATCTCTTTATTTTCCTCATCAACCGCTAAAGAAATAACTGGTTTGTCTAATCGGTATGAGGTATCTTCAGTCAATTCTCCTTCTTCAGAACTACATACAGCAAATTCTAAAAATTCCTTAGGTAAGCTATTTACCCATTCTTTGATATCTTTTAGTTGCATCATTATCTACGTCCCATTCCATATTCTTCACCCATACTAACAGAAATCGCGGCTATCTTCCTGAGATATTCCATCGTTGCTGTGTGCGGGGTTTTATTCAGATACCAAGCTTCTTTAGCTAATGTTGAATTATAATCAATAGCGGTTAGTGCATCACCAAGATTAAAATCCTCGACTATATGCGATTCCTCGTTTGTTTTGTTTGCTTCCTGATAGTCTCTTTCTTTTGAGATTATATCAAATACTTCTGATCTTAACATATTTACTTTTTATCTTATATCTATATTACCCTATATTCTTTCTGAGCTATTTCTATTGTTATTTCTTTTTTCATCTTAGCAAAAGTCTTTAGATACAGACACTCTTAGTCCATCGATTTCTAAATCAAAGTTAGCTTTATTACTTTCAGAATAAAAATTGCTTCCTTCTATATTATTTACGTAGTCTTGGTTGTATATAAATCCGTCAGGTTCCCCCCAATCTAGCGCCATTTTAATAAATTCCTCAGTATCAATCTCCTCATTATATTCATCTATAATTCTCCCTGCTCTTAAAAATATCAATAATTCCTTCTTATTACTAAAATAAATATTATCCTGGAAGTTCCATACGAATTTCCACCCGCTTGACCTTTTGCCGATATGTACATTTATATTTTCTATAAATTTATCCCATGGTGTATGTATATCCCAGGACGTTTCCCCGCTAGTATCAAAGCCTCCTCCAATAGAACTGGGAGTAATTGACATTTCCCTGACTGCTTCTTCGAGTTCAAATTTTTTATTTTCTACCTCTTCTTCAAGAGGGATTCTATAATAATTGGTTCCCATTATTTTATTTTAATTTCATATTCGTTCCCTACTTTTAATTTTTTAATATCCGTAGGTAAACTTTTATTACCAACATTATGAAGGGATATTTCAAGTTTAACATCTCCATTTGATAATTTAGCAACTATAAATGGTGCATTTCCCTCACTAATAGTTACTATACTGGTGCATTTATATTTCATCTTAATCCGTTTTATTAATTTTGACCTCACCAACAGTCTCATCAAAATGTATCTCTTCTTTATAACTAGCCATGATTTTCCTTAGGCTTTCTTTTACTTCCTCTTTATTCTTCACTTTACCAACGGGTATAATTAATTTTAGTTTTTTGGTAAAGTCACTAGTTTCTGCTGTTTGTCTTTTTGGATTTTCCATGATTTATATTTCCTCTTATTTATTTGATCCTGTATATGCTGGTCGAATAGTAACTATAACATCCCACGCATCTTCTAACGCATTATGGGTTACTTCTTTGTTTATCCCTACTCTTTCTTTACACAATGCTAAACCAGGAAGGGCATCATCTTTATTCCAATTTACGTTTAGTATTGCTGGGTCTAATATTTTTGCTCTCGGTCTAAATATCTGTTTCCAACGAGGAAGGGTTTCAAGGAATCTAAGGTCAAATGTTCCAAAATTTTTCCCTGCTACATTAAAATACATTTTAGGTATCTTAGATGTTAACATAGGATATACTTTACCATCTTCGACAGTTATCATCCTTCCGTCCAATAAATTGTCGTTATTAAATCCTTCCCTCCCTATATCATTATCCCAAAAAAATCTAAACATTGCTTCTACTATTTCATCTTCATAGTAAAATTCCATACCAGCTTCTTCTATGATTTTATCTTTCTTCTCTTTATCCTTGGTTTCCTGAAAATTAGATATTGTTTCTATCAAATCCCTATTAAGGTTTAAAGCAAAGAAACTTCCTGTTACGTCTCCTCTCCTCATTATAGCCCCGTGGAATTTTGGGGAATCTTCAAAGCTTAGAGGATTCTTAGTGTCCTCTATAATAGCACCTATTGAAAGGATGTGGTTATTTTCATAATCCAATCCAGTGGTTTCTATATCTATTGATACGTATTTCATTTTTTAACTTTTTTAATGGGTTTCTTCTTTCTTGGTTTTTTAGTAAGCTTCCCCTTTTCTAATTTTGCTCTTTCCTTTATAATATTTTTAGGTTCTCTATGGATTCTTAATATAGTGTCGTTACATAAGCACTTTTTCTTATCACAACACGGGGTATGATATTCGTTTCCTTTTAGTTCTTTTATACTCTTGTGCATTTTTACTGTTACCCAGTATGCATCATTTTCCAAGACTGAATTTAAACAAAAACTACATACTAGTTCATTAGGGATTCTTTTAGCCATCTGTTTTATCTTCTATAAATTCTAATTTATTTGTTTCTGGGTCCCAGTCTACGATCAATGGACGATTGCGGAATTCGTATCGCTCATTAAGAACTGAAGCATTTATAAAATGCGTATCCCCGTTAAATTGGTATCCCGCTCCTTCGTGGATATGTCCAAATATATGAAGCTTTGGTTTTATCTCTAAAACTCTTTCTAATAATTTTTCACACCCAACATTCTTAGCACTATATTTAGCATAATCTAATATACCAAAAGGTGGACCGTGTGTAATTAAAATGTCAGCATCTTCCGGGATTTCATTCCATTTGTCTTCTAATTCCTGTCCGTTTCGCGGAAGATTAAAAGCCCAATTTAGAAATTCTGGTTGCCATGGAGAACCCCACACTAAAACATCAGTGGTTCCTTTTATGATTAATTTTTCATCCTGTAAATAATTGAGCTCTCTTCCGTGATCATTTATAACCTCGATTGCTTTTTTATTATTGTCTTCGAGTCCTATGTCATGATTACCAGCAATAAATATTTTATATCTATAATTTTCTAGCTTGTGATACCATCCTGCAAATCCATCAATCTCATATAAATCACCTCTCCCACTCAAGTCTCCCGCATGTATTATCGCATCTCCTCCATCTAAAAAAGGAGTCACTTTTTTGTGCATTCCGTGGGTGTCTGAGATAATCGTCAATCGCATAATATATTCTTTATGTTGGTTATAGTATAGTTTAAATCGTTAGTTTCTATATAATAAGCAAAACTAATAATAATCTACGTAAATAAAAAATCCCAAGCATAATTAAATACTTGGGATTAAATATTAACGGGATTAGGGTTCGATATTATTTCTCTCCGTCGAGATATCATAGTTTTTTCCTTGCCAAGATAACTTTGATTTGATTCAGGATCTAAGTAATAATTCCTGGGACGATTTTTTATAGTTTGGAAGGAGTCCTGTAACCTTCCTTGGACCAAATTATACTCTTTCGAGTGTTTGGTGCCTTCTTCTATCTGAGTAGGTATAATTTGCTGTACTAATCCACCTGGTTTACGTTTTCACTTGTCTAAATTGTTATAGTTTTTAAATTTGCTGTAATAAACCAATAAAGAACGTTTCAAATAACTCTCGTTAGACCGGTTGTTATTTTTTTATATATCAAAAATGATATCAGTTTTATGCTGATATCATCTCATATCTCTCATTTAGGATCGTTCTGTCCATTATTTGAACAGGCGATTCAATCTCACCGCCAAGTAAACTTGTCATTATTGCTGGTGAGAAACCAGATACTAATGCAGTGCCCTTTGTATCAAATGACACTGGCACCCCACCATTTCTAGATTGTATATTCCAATAAACAATCTGTGGCATTTTATATCCTGCATCTTTATACATCTGCTCAATCATATCCTGTGCAGTTGGAGTCCATTTAGGAGTTGGTTCTGTATTCCAATATGAACTCCTGCTGCCTCCTGTGGCAGCATCAAATTCCATATCAGACAGGATTAAAATCTTAGTTGGCATTTCATCTGCCTTTAAGCTATGTATTTTAGCTTGATTTAGGATTAACTCAAAGGTTGCTTCTAAATTTGTATTCATAGACCAATCAGCTTTTCTTAACTGGATTAGTCTTGCTCCGAGATCTCCCTTTAAAACTTGAAGTTCAGGATTACCAGAGAATGTTATAAAAGCATCTTTGAATGGACCCTCGTTTCTTTCAGAAATATAAAGGCCTAGTGAAATTGCTACGTCCATACAGGTTACGTTTTTATTTCCTCCCGCTAATGCACCCATAGAACCAGATACATCAACTACGGGTAATATCATTTCATTCTCTGCATTTTCCATATAATTTGGTAATGCTTTCCATTGCTCTGCAGCAACTTCAGATTTACCAAGATTCATACTTTTAATTATATCGTAAGGATATACTGCACCAGCATTAATTTTTGCTTCTCCTTTTTTAAGAGATTCTACATAATCAGCATATCTTGTTTCGTCATTTTTCCAAAATGCTTTTTGGTATCTTGCTGCAGCAACAGAAGGGATTTTACCATAATCAATGGCGTTCCATTCTCCAGAACACATAGCAGTCTCAACTACATTTGTTAAATTAACGATAGTTTTTCTATATTGCTTAGGTGACATTTTCATATACTCCCTAAGTTTAGCTGAAGTAGCACCTTTACGAGGCATCCATTTAGCACATAATCCATTACCGTCTTCTAGTGCAGTTTTAATTAAATAAAATGCTTCACTTTGTAAAGTTGTTCCTTCAAGTGCTAATAGATCATCCCATCTACCAAATAATGGTATATAAGAAATATTAGGCGCTAAAGCTTCTTTATAATTATCACCAAGATATTTTATAATATCCCTGAAAATCTGTCTTTCCCCTGCACCGCCTCTAACATCTCTTACCCAAAAGAGGATTTTTAAAGCTCTAACCCGATCTTCTATAAATGCAATAGAAAATAAAGAAAGGAGTCTTTCCTTGTCTTGCCCCCTCATTGCTCCAGCATTAAAGAATAAATCTACACAAGCATTTAATGAAGATGAATTGGTTATCATTCCATTTTCAGTTGTTGTGTTTTTCGTCCGAAGTGCGTCTTCCAGTTTCATTTGGTGTTCCTTTTTAAATTATTACGATATTTATATATGCAAATATAAAAAAGTTTCTTGCAATTTACCGAAAAAATACAGGTTTATATTAATTTAGTTTCGAATTGATCAAGCATTGCTTTTATATTTACGTCAATCTCCCCTGGTTTATTATTGTGTCTGTTCTCAACAACAACACTAAATACATGATAACCATAACTCTCTGCAATCTTATAATATTCGTCTAATTCTCGCTCAAGTGTAAAATCATTAGAAACTATTATCCGATCAAATTCTGTGGTTTCTGCCTTAGTTGAAGCTTCCATTGCTTCCATAACAGAATTTAAACACCAAATCTGTGCATGTCTTAAGTCCTTTGGGTCGTAATTATAATTGCCCTCTTCGTCTCTAAAAAACATATCAGATTCGAAATTGAGTCCGATCATAGTATTAGCGAGGGTTGTTTTACCAGATCCAGGTAGACCACGTAAAAGATATAAAAGCTTTAGTCTTTCTTCCATGTCATTTATATAAACAAGAAATAGATAAGTTTCTAATGTGCCGCATTTAATTTCTGTGCTCTATAGCACACATTTATAAATTATTATTCTCCGGTAGATATTGTATCAAGGTCAGGAAGATTACTTGCAGGATCGACTGCACGTGCTTCTTCTACTGTATGTACTGCTGGATGTATATCATCGATATCTATTTGATTAGAATTTATCAACATCATTAATAGCTCCATTTTTCCATTAGTAGCGTCTACCTGTTCCTTTAGATTTGATATTTTTTCGTCCTCTAATTGGTCTAGCTTTATCCGCAAAATTTCTCTTTCCGCTGAACCGTTTTCGCTGCTTTCCGTTATTCTCTTATCAATAAAATAATAGGTTGTAAGAAACATTGCCCCTATAATTATAACCAACGAGACAAAAGCTTTTATATTAAAAGTAATCTTAGAATCCTGGGTATATTTTTTGTCTCCTATCTGGATCTCCTTTCCACTTGGGTCAAATTGATTAACGATAGACATAACCTCTAACTGCTATTTTTATATACAAATTTGCATTCTTAGAGTATAATGTATATGCTAAGGATGGGGTATTTTCTACAAGTGCCCAATATTCACTATAATTATCAGGAGATATCCACTGTCCTAAATTTACATCATAGTAAGTATAGCGTATACCAGAAATGTGAGTAAGTCTAAGTTGTCCATTTAGATCTCTTGAATTGGTTTGTAAATATATTGTATATCTAAAATTACCAAACTCGTTAGGATATTCACTTTTGACTGCACCAATAAAGAATGAAGAACAACCAGAACAGCTATTACCTACCTGTTGCCAGCTATACCCATTATTGGGAAAATGAATTTCTGCTGGGTTTTGACTGAAACCAATAAAGGAAACCAGCAAAAAAGATATTATTAATAGAAATTTCTTCATTTTTATATAAATCCATTTACTTATATATTTAAATGTCCAAATATTTTATAGGCCTCTTACTTCTTCTATGATACTTTCAAATTGTGATTGTGGCCTTGTTCCGGTAATGTTTTTTATAACATCTCCTTCTTTACTCAAAAAGAATATACTAGGAATGCTCTTGATAGAAAATTCGTCTGCCAATTCACTATTTGAATCAACATCGACTTTAATTAAATTTACGTCTTTATTAGCTGAATTTATTTCATCTAATATCGGACCAACAGATTTACAAGGTCCACACCATTCTGCCCAGAAATCGACTATATTTACCCCATCTTCAAGTTGCTCTAATAATTCTAATTTATTCATCTTTGTTTATTTTTTTGTATATTTTATTATAAATATTAATAATTGTTTCCAGTATAATGGATTAATAAAAATTAAACCTAGTAATATAAATGCTGTACCTGATCTGGTTGATTGTATACCATTTGTGGATCTGGCGCCATTATAACAGATATGCCGTCAGAAAGACTATATAATTCTGTTAAATAATTTCTGATTGCATCTCTTTTATCCTTATGTATTGAGAAATTATCCATCACATCAGTAACTATATCCTCAATAGACCCCGGGAATTTGTCTGAACTGTGTATATCTGCGAGGGACTCGTATTTTCTTAACCATTCCTTTATTTTACCCTTTAAGTTTGGTTCTATGTCTATGTTAACGAAATAATCAGTAAATTCTGTTAAATATTGCATATAAAATGAAATCTTTTTGTCTTAGTTATATATGATGAACTATAAATATATATTTAAATTAATTATTATGAACGAAGAAAACATGAACAACGAAGAGACTTCTGCAGAAGAAACTTTCACGACAGATACTTCAACTGAAGAAACTGGCGAAGAAACTACTGGCGAAGAAACTACTGGCGAAGAAACTACTGGTGAAGAAACTACTGGTGAAGAAACTACCGGTGAAGAGACTACCGGTGAAGAGACTACCGGTGAAGAGACTACCGGTGAAGAGACT
>Ga0164315_10003941_pt1 | contig 11536 bp, 8 predicted proteins | sample GuaBasSedimGuay6_FD_113737 | JGI IMG/M metagenome (GOLD analysis project Ga0164315, IMG submission 113737) | Subseafloor sediment microbial communities from Guaymas Basin, Gulf of California, Mexico - Guay6, Core 4569-2, 0-3 cm | ecosystem: Environmental > Aquatic > Marine > Hydrothermal vents >... | reverse complement strand
TAAAACAGTTCTAGATGTTCACTTAAAATTTTGGAAATGGATTGGCGTACCAGTCGCTATATGTACAAATAATCCATTAACACTCACAGCTGATATGACAGAAACAATAAAAGCTGCATATGTAAAAGAGCCAGATACTATTGCACCCTCAGCACCACAAAATGTAATAATAACAGAAAGTGAAAATGAGCATCCAATTATTTCGTGGGATGAAAATCCTGAATTGGATATGAGCACTTATAAACTTTACAGAAAACGTAATTCTGAAAGTTGGGATTTAATATGGACTATAAGCGGCACCTCGAAGGAGGATGATGATGTTACCACAACATATAGTCATGGTGATGATATTTACTATAAAGTTCAAGCCGAGGATATATGGAATAATTTATCTGATTATAGTAGCACTGTGGAAATTGAAGCTCGTTATCTAAAACAAAATAAAGGAGAAGAAATTGTTGAAGAGTTGCCAAAAGAATATGGACTCAATTCAAACTATCCAAATCCATTTAACCCTACAACACAAATAAGTTATCAGATACCAAAAGACGGCTTTGTAAGTTTAGTTGTTTATAATTCACTTGGGCAGGAGGTAGCTCAGTTGGTTAACTACCACCAATCAATCGGTAAATACTCAGTTCAATTTAATGCAATTAATTTACCAAGTGGAGTATATATTTATAAATTACATGTTTCTAAAGGTTTAACAACCAATTTTAGTTCAACTAAAAAAATGCTACTACTAAAATAGTATCAGATTTTGAGATTTGAGATACAAGATTAAAGAAATTGTAGAGACGTAGTGTGCTACGTCTCTACGTTAAAATTGAAAAAATATTTGGTTGTTACATGCCAACAATATTAACTTTTAATTTTCCGAAACCAGTTTATTGTCAGTATAGTTTTATAGAACTTTACTAATTATTCTTCGAATAATTTTCTACATCAGAAAAAACTCTCATAAAATTATTTCCCCAAATTTTTTTTATATCTTCTTCCGAATATCCACGTTTAATAAATTCAGTAGTAATATTTCCCATTTCGCTTGAATCAAAAATCCCTTTTAGGCCACCACCCCCATCAAAATCTGAACCAATTCCAACGTGGTCAATTCCAACTAATTTTACTATATAATCTATGTGGTCAACAACATCTTTTAAAGTTGCTTTGTCAGAAGGGAACTCTTTGCCGAGGCGCTTCATCTCAGAGTGAAATTCACCTCTCTCTTCTTTTGTCATATTTTCAAAATTAAAATTCTTTCTTAATTCGGCAAATGCAGAATCTCTTTGTGGGTTTTCTTCTTGTGTTTTTAAATATGAATTAACAAAATTAATATGAACTACACCTCCGTTAGTAGCAAGTGCTTTTAGCATATCATCAGACATATTGCGTGGATGGTCGCACAAACTACGAGCGTTACTATGTGAAGCAATGACTGGAGTTTTGGTTAAATTTAAAATGTCATAAAATGCTTTATCAGAAACGTGAGAGACATCTATTATAATTCCAGCTTTATTCATTTCGTTAATTACATCACTACCAAATTTGGAAAGTCCATTATCTTCATTATCATCTGTTGAAGAACTACACAGTTGATTATCTTTAGTATGGCAAAGAGTAATGTAACGAATTCCATCATCGTAATATTTTTTGACTAGAGTTAAATCTTTACCAAGAGGATAACCATTTTCCATCCCAATTAAAATTGCTCGCTTGTCCAAATCTACTATTCTATTAATATCATCTGTAGAATAAGCTAACTCGGCAAGAGATAGCGATTTATTTACACCCTTCTTGATAATCTCTAATATATTATCAGCTTTATCTTTAACTTTTTTATAACCTTCGGAATCAGTTACCCCTTGTGCTGTCCATACAATGAAGAAGCCAACATCTAAACCACCTTTTTTCATCCGTTGGAAATCAACTTTTGTCCCACTTTTATATGGATTGTGCTCTTCTTCCAAATTGTAATCTGGATTATCGACTAATTCAATTGGAATATCTATATGAGTATCAATTGTAAGAGCACTATTGTGAACTTGTAAAGTGTCCAGCTGGTTTGTCATTGTTTGTTTTTCACTTTTACATGATGCAAAGAAGAGATGTGTGAAAAGAACTACTAGAGAAATAATAAAATTTTTCATAGGTGCCTATTTAAAAGAATTAAAATTTTAAGAATGTTAAATACAAAATTACTATGTTTAAAATCATTAGATGAATAATCTTAAAACAGAGGTAAGTTGTAATTGAATATTATAATATAATATTTTGCCATAAAAATAATTTAATTTATTTATTTTTTATTCGATAGTAGTTATGGAAAGTGGTTTATTAATTAAACTTAGTTTGATAATTCTATTATTAAGTGGAGATTGAAAGATGGAAAACGAAAAAGATCCTTTAGTACTTACCGGTGAAGAAACGTTTAATATTTTATTAGACATTAAAAATTTACCAGCAATTCCTAAAGTTATGCTAGAGGTACAGGCTTTACTTAGAAATGAATCACACAATACTATAAAATTATCAGAGATAGTTGGTAAGGACCAAGGTCTTACCACAAAAATATTAATGGTTGCTAATTCACCTCTTTATGGCTTGCAACGTAAAGTATCATCGTTAGAGTTTGCAATTATGTTACTTGGTGTAAATGAAGTCTCAAATATAGTAACGGCACTTTCACTTGCAGAAGCTATTAAAATAGATAACATCAAAGGTCTTAACTTTATGGAATTCTGGACTCATTCAATGCTTGTTGGTACAGCTTCTAAAGATATTGCAAAAAGACTAGGGTTCTTCGATCTTTCTGGTGATGCTTTTGTAGGAGGTATGTTACATGATCTTGGTGTTCAACTTACTGGTAGATACTTCCTTCCACAATTTGAAAAAATAATGGAAACAGTTCTTAACGACGGAATTCCATTCCTAGATGCTGAAGAAAAATATTTAGGTTTAACACATCAGGAGATTGGAGGATTTATCTCACGTAGATGGAATCTACCTCCTCATCTAATTAATTCACTGATGTTTCATCATAACCCATTTGGTGCAATGGATTCTCCAATTGTACCTTACATTGTTCATTTGGCCGATTATCTTACTCAAAAATTTAAAGTAGCAAATACAATTTGGGATGAGGGTTTAGAGCTTGATAAAACAATTATAAATGTGTTAAAGTTTGAGAACGAAGATAAATTTAATGAATTTATTGAAGGGTATGAAGAAATATTTAGAGAAAGTGCTGCTTCAATTACTCTATAATTTTGTCGGTTTTTTTGCAATAAATTTTGTGCAGCTTATTCCTGAAGTGAGTTTTACTTCCATTGATGGGAGTTTCTTTGACTTAAAGTTCATAGCTTTACAACCGTAAGGAAAGCGTTTATCCCACGTAATATAAAAGTATTTACATTTTCTGCAATTTATTTCAATTTGTGTCATTTTAATAGAAGTTAATTTTTATTAAAAAATATTTATTATATAATTTTGCAAATTATTTTTTTAACTATTTGTAAAGTCAACTGAGTAAGTAAAAATAGCAATTATTTAGAATGATAAAAAACTGAATTATCAATAACATAAACTCAGTACTCCAACTTTTATAATTGCCCAATAATAATAGGTAATATATAAAATTCCCACAATTTCCTTATGCAAATAATATGTTGCAATTATCCACCGAATTAAATAATTAAAAATATGAAATATTATCTTCTTCATAATTTATGGGTACTTCTACTTTCTATGCCATAGGGTTTCGTTTTGTTTGTTCATATATAATGGTGATTTTTTTTTTGATAGAAGTAGATAATTTTTGATAGTAACAAAATCTAATATCATGATTCGTAATTCTATTAAGAACAGTTGGAGAATTAGGGAAACATAACATTTTTGTGGATTGAGATTGAAAATTTCATCTTGATTATAGAGATCAAATAAAGTAATTTTATATGCTATAATTTTAATTTTTTTTAGAACACATAATAGGAGAAGTGATGAAAAAGGCACTCAGTATTTTAGTATTAATTGGTATGGTTTTGGGACTTTCTGCATTTGCATGTTCATCTACAGAATTAACAAGTGCAAAGCTCTACGTACAGCAAAAGAACTTTGACAAAGCAATAGACGCCCTTGAAAAAGAGACTTCAAAAAATCCTAAGAGTGATGAAGGATTTTACCTTTTAGGCTATGTTAATGGAGAGCAAGGTAATTTAGAAGCAATGGTTGAAAACTTTGATAAATCTGTTGCTATAAGTAACAAATTTGAAAAAAATGTTGATGACTACAAAAAGTTTCAATGGCAAGATAATTTCAATAAAGGTGTTGGCCTTTTTAATAGAGGTACAAAAGTAACTTCAAAGGATAGTAGTAAAATGTTTTATAATAAATCAGTTGATAGATTTCAAAATTGTATTCTTATTCAACCAGACTCGGTTGGGGCATATCAAAACATGGTTTATTCATTGATTAATAGTGGAAGAGATGCTGAACTTGAAACACCGCTATTAAAAATAATTGAATTAAATAAATCTGCTGATGCTTATGTTGATTTAAGTAAGGTATATAATAATCAAGCTATTTTAGCTATGAATTCATTTAAAGATACAAAGAATATGGCTGATAGTGTTGAGGCTATGGCTATATATTATAAGGAAATTGCACTTTTGGAAGAGGGGCAAAAACTCTATCCAGAAGATTCCAAAATATTGGCTCAACTTTCTAATGCCTATGTAGATGCTAACAAAATGGATGTTGCTATGGCAACGTTCCAAAAAGGGATTAAAAGCGATCCAACAAACGAAATTTATCGTTATAATTATGGTGTGCTTTTATTAGGTGCAGCTGATTATAGTGCCGCTGTCGAGCAATTTAACAAAGCTATTGAAATAAAAGAAGATTATACAAGTGCATATTATAACTTAGGTGTAAGCTATCTTAAATGGGGTGCTGATTTACAAGAAAAAGCTATTGAAGCTGATTCTGATGATTTAACTTATAAAGAAAAATTTGGAATGGCTGTAGCTCCATTAGAAAAATATTTGAAAGATTTTCCAGAAGATGCAAGTATTTGGAACTATCTTGGCAAAGTTTATGCTAACTTAGGTGAAACTGATAAATCTAAAGAAGCATTTGATAAAGCTGATCAATACAGATAATTAAATAACTTATATTTTATTTACCCACAATTTGTTAAATTGAAAATGAATTGTGGGTTTTTTATTTTTAAATAAAAACGAGAAAATTATGACCAATAATAATCCAAAACAACAAATTAACATAGAATTAGGTGAGAAAGAAGCTGAAGGTATCTATTCAAATTTAGCAATTATTACACACTCCCCAGCAGAATTTATAATAGATTTTACACGTGTTGTTCCAGGTGTTCCGAAGGCAAAAGTCCATTCAAGAATTATAACTACACCACAACATGCTAAAATGCTATTGAAAGCATTACAAGATAATATTGATAAATTTGAAGCTAGGTTTGGTGAAATTAAAATTGAGGGACAAGCTAATCCACAATTTGGTTTTACTAATGCAAATAATGACGAGAAGGTTAATTAGTTTCGGTTATCAATTAAAAATTGATTGCTATCACATCAATCTATTTATTATATTTATAACTTAGTGCAAGTCAATTTTAATAGTTAGTAATGGGGTTATCATGAAAAATAAAATTAGCAAGTTATTAGTTGCTCTTATTTTTATTCTAGGGATTAGTTTATCTGCACAAGAAAAGGTTATAGTTCAACTAAATGTATTTGAACAATTACCTGAAATTTCTTTGGCTACTTTTATGACAGCTGAGGGTCTAGAGAATACGCCAAGAATTGCGCAAGTTATTATGATGCCCCATGGAAAAAGTGTTATTGTACAAGGTGTAGTTCGTTGGAGAAAAGTAAACGGAACTAGTTTTGAAGAATTATTTAGTTATACTACAAAACCATTTCTATCTAGGAATTTTTATAATGATGATTATTCTGCAGTCAACGGAATTGAAATTAAGGATAGTGATTCGAACCAAGATTTGATTGATGAAAACTTAAAGATTGGTAAAGCTTCGGGAAGTTATGAACTTATTATTGAAGTTTATGACGAAAATATGAATTTTCAAAGTAGAGATGAAAAATTTCTTGGCTTAGTGCTTCCAGCAAGTATTGTTGGAAAAGAGATTCCAATTGGTCTTGTAAATCCAACTCAGACTATTGCTATTATTCAACCTATTCTTGATGAAGAGTTAGACCTTGGGGGAATTCAGGTAACATGGTCTGAAGTAAAAGGAGTTTTTAATTATTTTGTGAAAGCAAATTTTAGAGATAGTAAGTTTCAGTCTTTAGAAGACGCTCTACAGAGTGGGACTCCATTTGTTAATAATGAAGACGTTGGATTTCAGACTAGCATAAATCTTCGCGAATATATGAAAAGAGAATTAGTTGGTGGGGAAGAGATAGTTGTACAGATAAGGTGTGAAGTAATTGGTGCAGATGGTCCTACATTTATTTATACTGATATTGTTAACTTTAGTTTAAAAAGTGCTGGAAGCCCAGTTGTTGATAAAGGAGTTCAGGAACTTGAGACACTAATTGTTGATGTACTTGATGAGTGGGAGCAACAAGGACAAGGTGAATCTGAAGCTTTCGAAGTATTAGAAGATTTACTATCTGATCTGCAAAATGGGAATATAAGTTTTACTGATATTAAAATTAGGTCTGATAGTGGTCAATTATTGACTTATGCTGAGTTCCAACAAATTTTGGAATATCTAAGAAGAAATCCAGATTTGCTAACTAATCTCAATTTTGAATCTAATTAGGTCGGAGGATAAAAATGAAGTATAATAGATTATTTATTGTATTAATAATTTTAATAGCTTTTACATCTATTGGGTTTGCCGTACAAGATAAAAATGAAACTCCAATTGCACTCATTAAAAAAATCATTAAAGATGTTTCTTATAAAACAATTGATGCATCAGATTGGGGAGATGCTAAAACTGGAATTCCACTTAAAAGTGGCGAACAGATAAAAACGGGGTTTAAATCTTTAGCATTAGTTCTTTTCACAGATGGTACTGGATTACTAAGAGTTAGAGAAAACTCTATAATGTATATTTATGGTGACAGAGATGGAGAGAAAATTAATAAAAATACATTTATTGAAAAAGGCTTAATTGGCTTTGATATTAATAAGCAAGATGCTGAAGAGTTTAAGTTTACAACTCCAACTGCAGTTGCTGCAATAAGAGGTACTGCTGGGTATCTTGAAGTAGGTGCAGATAGCACAACAACGGTTGTATGCGATCACGGAAAAATTGAAGTTCAATCTCTTATTGGAGAGAAAAAAAAGGCTGTTGTTGTGGGAGGTGCTGCACTTTCCATAAGTCCAGATGGACAGATAACCCAAAGTGAAATATCACCCAAAGAAAATATTAAGTTAAACAAGAGTAAGAAAACAAAAGTTAAAAAAATATCAATTGAAACTGAGCAGGGAACAATTGAATTTGAATACTATCCAGAAGAAGATTAAGAATTATAGTGGAATAGGGGGTTCAGATAATAATAAAATTAGGGGAAGAGATGCTTTTAATTAGTGAAAGTTTTGCGAAAAGGAAAATTCTTATTTTAGTCCTTTTTTTATGTACTTCAACTTTAATATTTGCACAGGCTAGTAATACTGTATCTTCAATATCATTTAGTGATATTAAGGATGGAAACTCAGTCGATGTAAAAGTATCATTAGTCAATTCGCTAGCAGTTTCAAGGGTACAAATTGTTTATAAATCATTTCAAGAAACTGATTTTAGAGTTAGGGAAATGGAGCTGCTGGGTGATATTTCAATATATAAAATTGATGCGGAAGATGTTTCTGCCCCAATTCTCTCATACTACTTAATTATAGAAATGAAAGATGGAGGTCGCGAAACCTATCCCTTAGGTGTTCCTGATGCAGCTCAACCAATTGATTTAACAGTGCTATCAAAAAGTGAAAAAGATAAAGAAATTTTAATATTAAGTCCAAGTAGTAATGAAACAATATCATTAAGCGATTTATTTATTTCTATTTCATTGGTGAAAGCATCAGATAATGTTGATATATCGAAAACAAAAATTATTTTGAGTGGAGAAGATGTAACTTCAAATGTATTATTTGCAGGTGAATTGCTTCTCTATTATCCACAGAATTTTGAAGGATCGCTTGAAAGTGGTAACCAAAGTTTAGAGGTTGAAGTTTACGACAAAGATGGTGCTCTCTATCACTCAATCAAAAGAGATTTTGTTGCAGTTGATGCAGCGATGGCTGTAGATATTGGAAGTGGACTTAGATATTATGGTAACGCATCTGGTGAAGTAAGAAATGAATCATTCGGTGGTGAGAATACGCTTTATCAAAATCTATCTCTTACCTTGAATGCTGGAGTGGGTGATTGGAAATTTAAAGGATACGGTTACATTACTTCCGAAGAGAATGGAAATGTACAACCTCAAAATAGATATTCTGTTTCTGTTACTAGTGACTGGCTTAGTTTGCGTGGTGGTGATAGCTACCCACGTTATAACAATCTACTCTTGAATGGAAAAAGAGTTAGGGGTGTGGATGGTAGAATAGATTATGGATTTTTCCATTTACAAAGTTCTTATGGAGAAGTTAGAAGGGAAATTCAAGGGGCATTAATTGAAACTTATTCAGAAGATGATGCTCCATTGGTTACAAATGTTATTAGAATAGATTCAACTAAACATGGTGCCCCATTTGGTAAGGTCGATTTTGGAATTCATTCTAGAGAATTACTATCTGGTAGGATTGGTCTTGGTTCAAAACAAGGATTTGAATTTGGGGTCTCATTTTTACATGCAATGGACGATGTTAACTCAGTTGAATTTGGAATTAAACCTGAGGAGAATCTAGTAGCAAGTACTGATTTAAGATTAGCACTTGATGATCAAAGAATTATTTTGAAAGGTGTGAGTGCAATCTCAATAATAAACACAAATATAACTTCGGGAACATATAGTGATGAACAAATTGATTCAATTTTTTCGTCTAGCGATGACTTAGGAAGTGATGTTGAGAATTTTAAAGATATAAAAAATAAAATTTCTCCTTTCTTTACTGTGAATCAATTTATTGAACCTATTAATTTTCAAGAGCTATCTTCGCTTGCGGCAGAAGGTTCGTTAGAATTAAATTATTTTAATAATAATTTAAAAGGTTCATACATTTATAGGGGTAATCAATTTACATCATTTGGTCAGGAATATACAAGAACCGACGTTGCGGGGTTAAATATAACCGATAGATTTAGAACTTTTGAAAATCAATTGTTTTTTACTGTAGGATACGAAAATCTAAATGATAACCTGCAGGGAACTAAAACAGCTACTACAACTTTCCAGACTCTGCGAGCATCAGCCTCGTTATTCATGAGAGCCGATGCACCAAACATAACTATTGGTTATATCAGGAATGAAAATCAAAATGGTATTGAGCCAACAGATACACTCTCTAGATACTTCAGTGTTAATGATATTACGAGTAGATATTCATTAAATTTAGGGTATGATTATAATTTTGCGGATGTTCGGCATAATTCATCCTTAAGCTTTAGTACTTCAGAGAGAGTTGACGAAAGTTTTTTTAATAATGATTCAAAATATTTTTCAACCTCTTTCACTTTAAACAGTTATTGGACAAGAACATTGATAAGTAATTTTAGTATTATTTATTATAATAGTGAAATTTCTACAGTACAATATAAATATGTTACTATTAATGCTGGCGGAAGGTACAGATTATTAAATAATAATTTGGAGCTATCTCTAAACTATGCTCCAAGTTTTGGTGATTTTAGTCGTCATGCAATTGATTTAGTTGCATCATATCAAGTAATTCAGAATTTGTGGCTCAGAGCTCAAATGCGCTACTATAATATGCCTGATAGTGGAACAAATACTATCTCTGGAGTAACTGTAAGATATAATTTCTAATCTCGGATATATAAAAAAATGAGTGTGAAAGAAAATAATTGAGTCTAACGATTTATTTATCAGGGGTTTATAATTTTTCAAATGTTGCGAAATATTAGAAGGTACAGAAGAAAGGCTAAAATTCTTTTACCCCTTTTTCTTATTCCGTTTAGCTCTGCAATTTTTGTATTATTAATTACTCAGAATTATCTTATTTCCATTGCTCCAATACAAGAATTGGAGTTAAAATATCTTGATATTCGATTTTCAAATAAAGCTGTAATTGATATTAAAGATAAAGCAGATGTAATAATTCTTGGTATCTCCCAAGATGATTATGACCAAATTCCAGAACCTTATAATTCATGGCCTTGGCCTAGGTCCATATTTGCAAAAGTTATTAACAATCTTAAAACTGCAGGCGCAAGAGCTGTGGGAATAGATGTGTTAATGTCCAATGATGATAAGTATTCTTCTGAGAATGACAAACTTTTAGAAAAGGCAATTCTTGAATCTAGAAATGTGGTAGTAGCTGGTATGCTTGATGTTGAAGCTGAGTTACTAATGGAGGAGGGAAACTATTCAATTAAGAAGGATTCTTATAATTATAGGAATAAATTTTTTGATGTAGATAGTTCTGTTGGAATAGTACAAATTGGAAGTGATGAAGATGGGATTTACCGTCGATATGAACCGCTAGTTATTTCGGTTGTTAATGAATCTGTTTTACCAACCTTTGGTTTCGCATTACTAAATAAATACTTTGGACTGAAATCAAACAATATTGTAAGAATTTCAGATTCATATTTTAGACTTGCTGATAGAAAAATTCCTCGATATGATAAATCTTCAATGTTGATTAACTATTATGGGCCAAACGGAACATTTGAATATTTGAAACTTACTGATGTTCTGGATGATAAAGAATTTAAGACAAAAGATGAACTCTATTACGAAACAGATATAAATGCATGGGATGATGAATATTCTGGGCTTTTACAATCTGGTAAATTCAAAGATAAAATTGTTCTTATCGGATCCACACTTCCAGAGGATAAAGATTTTCATCCAGTATCTTATAGCCAAGGTAAGCGGAAAGGGGATAACCAAATGTGGGGTGTAGAAATACATGCCAATGCTATACAAAATGTAATCTGGAATGACTTTTTAATAAAAGAATCAAAAAGTATTGAAGCAGTATTAATCCTCTTTTTTTCGTTTTTTGCTTTCTATATTTTTTCATTTTCTAAGTTGAGTAAAAGGATAAATTTAATTTGGGCGGAAATAATTAATCTTTCTATTCTTTCATTTTTGTTTGTAGCATTTTACTATCTCGGAATTTATCTTTTTGTAGAGCATAATTTTATTATCTCAATTATTAGTCCTTCTGCAACTTTAATTGTTGGATACTTTTCCACTACTGCATATCATGTTGTAAAAGTAAGAAAGCATAATGCAATGATTAAAGGAATGTTTGGGCAATACGTTAGCAAATCATTGGTAAATGAACTATTAAATAATCCAGAAAAACTTTCACTTGGCGGAGTAAAAAAGAATATTACAATTATGTT
>Ga0164315_10003940_pt1 | contig 11540 bp, 13 predicted proteins | sample GuaBasSedimGuay6_FD_113737 | JGI IMG/M metagenome (GOLD analysis project Ga0164315, IMG submission 113737) | Subseafloor sediment microbial communities from Guaymas Basin, Gulf of California, Mexico - Guay6, Core 4569-2, 0-3 cm | ecosystem: Environmental > Aquatic > Marine > Hydrothermal vents... | reverse complement strand
TTAATTATCAGTCTCTCGATTCTACCATATTATGGGCTTGCCATTGGTTGCTCCATATGATATCTTTTACCTCCACAATAAGAATGACTATTGAATCAATAGTTAACTGAATAATTTTTAGTAACCAGAGGTGTGTATGCAAAGTAAAATTGATTCTGTTCTCAGCTCAGAAAGTAAAGCCGATGCTATGCTGGTTGAAGCTCGTGATGAAGGTGAGAAACTACTTCTTTCAACAAGAAAAACCATAGAACAAGAGCGGGAAAAGCTCTCAGAGGAAATTGTTGAAAAAAAGAATAAAACTCTTAAAGAAGCTCAAAAATCAGCGCAGGCTGAAGTTGCAAAACTCAAAGAAGCTGAAAAAGAAGATGCCGCAAAAATCGAAAAGTCAGGCAAAGGTAATGTAAAAGCTGCAAGCAAACTAATTTTGACTGCACTAATGGATTTTGCCTCCCCTGAATAATATATGTAATAAATTAGTCCTGAAACTTTAAGGAGTGTAATGGGACATCTCAAACTTACAAAAGTACAGATTCTCTCGCACAAAAATTCAGTCAGAGATCTTCTTGAAGATGTACAAAAGTACGGCTCGTTTCATGCAATAAATGTTGACGAACCATATGAAGGTACCAATCGCCACAACACAGAAGAACTTCTCTCTTCAAAAAACAAGCAACATGATGTTGAAAAAGCCTTAAATCTCCTTGAGCCATACCGTGTAAAAGGTAATTTTCTTGATGAGATGCTTCCTGTGAAAAATGAACTATCACAGGAACAGGCTACTAAACTGATTGAAAATGCCAAGCCTGATCTGGTCATAGACCGAATCATTAAGCTTGATGAGACAATCAAAAAACACGAAAAAGAAATTTCAACAATTGAGGGGCAAATAAGTTCTCTCCAATTATGGGAGAACTTTCCACTAACAAGAAGAGCTTTTTCAAATGCGAGAAAAGTACGAATTGAAACGGGAAATGTACCGTATCAAAACATAAATGCTCTTATGGAAACTCTTTCCAATGCCGGTGACAGATGGGAACTGGAACTTGTACCTATTAGTACAGTAACAAACGAACAACAACCGGTTCTGTTTTTCTGCCTCTCAAGCGAAGCTTCAACTTATATTCCAATACTTAATGAAGCAGGCTTCCAGGAATATCGCCTTCCTGAAAGATTTACTCCTGAAAAAGAAATCTTAAGATGTGAAGAAAATGTAAGTAAGCTAAAAGCTGAAATCAAGCATTGTATAAGCACTATGGTTACAAAAGCTAAGTATGTAAAAGTTCTAAGACTTACTTTAGACAATATTAAATCTTTAATCGCCAGGCTTGAAAAAGAAAATGAAGCTCTATGTACCCGAACAACAGTAGTAATCGAAGGCTGGCTTCCTGAAAAAGATTTCCCTGAACTCAAACATAAATTTGAAAAATCAGGAACTGTTCACATTGAAAAAATCGAAAAACTAAAAGATGAAGAAGAACCTGTTGAGCTTATTAACAATTCCTTCTCATCACCTTTTGAGGTAATAACGTCTTTGTATTCTATGCCAAAAAACACAGAATACGATCCAACGCCGTTTCTTGCCCCCTTCTTTGCAATTTTTATTGGACTCTGTCTTACAGATGCAGCTTATGGATTAATCATACTCATTGGCTGTCTGGCCTTACTTAAGAGGTTAAATCCTAGCGGAGCTGCAAGAAAACTTCTCATAACATTGAGTATCTGCGGTGTATCAACAATTATTATTGGTGGACTTGCCGGTGGATTTATGGGCATTACAAGCAGTGATCCTGAGTAAGAGAGACCTTCCCCACCCTCAATCGCATAATGGTATCAATACAGGAATCCAAATTTGGTTTTGACCCGATTAAAGATTCTATGTTCTTTTTTAGATTAGCTCTAATCTTTGGTGTTATTCATATATCCTTTGGGTATTTGATTAAGGCCTATGCTAATTTTGAAAAAGGCAAGGTAATGGATGCTGTATTTGACCAGTTCTCGTGGCTCTCAATCATTTTTGGAGCACTCTGCCTTATTGCAGACTCAGTGAAGGTCTTCCCCAACATACCACTAGGTATGATTGGTAAGGTTATGATGGCCTTTGGAGCCGTTCTTATCTTCCTCTTTGCAGGAAGAGAAAACAAAGGGATATTTGCCCGACTTGGCGGAGGAGCCTTTGAGCTTTACGGCATAACAGGTCTTTTCGGTGATGTTTTATCTTATGCAAGGCTATTGGCCCTGGGGCTTGCCACAGGTGTTATTGCCGGTGTTGTAAACACAATGGCATTTAAGACTCTTGCTATACCATATGCAATTGGATATATCCTTTTCATCTTTATGTTTGTTGTAGGCCATCTTGGTAATCTGGCAATCTCTGCTATGGGTGCATTTATTCACTCACTGAGACTACAATTTGTTGAATTTTTTCCCAAGTTTTATGAAGGTGGCGGAGAACCATTCGCTCCTTTGACAGAAAATAGAGAGTATACATTTATTAAACAGGACCACGTTCGGTCCGAACACTAGGAGGTAAACTTCGTGACAACAGGACTATTTCTCGCAATGGCTGGCATTGCAATGGCAGTAAGTATTGCAGGTATTGGATCGGCTATAGGAATCGGCTACGCAGCGTCAGCATCAGCTGGAGCAATGAGTGAAGATTCAAAAGGCTTTGCTAACTATCTAATCGTTTCACTTCTTCCAGGAACACAGGGAATCTATGGATTCGTTATTGCTTATCTGTGGCTTGGTAAACTTGAAGTACTGGCAGCTGGTGCAGGCTTAACCGCATACCAGGGCTTACTTGTATTCTTTGCATGTCTTCCTGTAGGACTTTGTGGTCTTTCAGCTATATATCAAGGTAAAGTTTGTTCTGCAGGTATCAATCTAATGTCAAAAGATTCTTCCCAGTTTGGTAATGTTCTTATCTTTGGTGCTCTTCCTGAATTCTACGCTATCCTCGGTTTGTTGATTTCATACTTTGCTATGGACAAAGCTGACATTCTACTTAAAGTAGTAGCATCAGCTTCTTAAATTAACAGCTCAAATACCTGTTAACTTAAACAGTAGTAAAAGGTCTGTTAGCTAAGACAGTAACAAAAGACCGGTATAATCCATGAATTAGTAATTTTGGATAAAACCGGTCATCTGGAGATAGAAATTATGGGAATTGAACAAATAATCACCAAAATTGTTGATGAAGCCCGTGAAGAGACATCCAAAATAAGGGATGAGTACTCTAAGCAGGTTAAAGAACTCAACAGTTCGTGGGATAATGAAAAGAAGATGCGTCTTGAGACTCTTGAAAAAGATCTTAAGACAATTACAGCTCGTGAAATGGACAGACAGGTTATCGCGGAAAAGCTTGAAGCTAAAAAGCGAAAACTGGCAATAAAACGCACTGTTGTTGACGAAGCTTTTAAAATAGCTCGAGAAGAATTTCTGAAAACCCCAAAGGACAAGTACCTCCCTATCATTGCAAATATTGTAGCCACTTCAGCACTCACTGGAAAAGAAACAATAGTATTAAGCAAAACTGACAGCAGCAAAATTGGTAATGATGTAGTTAAAAAAGCCAATGAACTTGCAACTGCCAGAGGTTTGGAAGGTTCTTTTACACTTGGAAAACCATCTGAAACACTTGAAGGAGGAGCAATTCTCAAAGATGATAGTGTTGAAATCAGACAGACAATCTCAGAGCTTGTAAATGAAGTAAGACAAAACACTGAAGGACGCGTACTTAAAGCGCTTTTTGAGGAATAACAATGGCACAACTTAGTGAACAAACACAGTTCGCCTATGCAGTCGGCCGGGTAAGAGTCATGGAAAAACTCTTAATCGACAAGGCTACAATGTACAGGCTTCTGGAAGAACCTCTTCCAGGTGTCTGTCGTATTCTTGAGGAAAAGGGTTACCCACCGGCAGGAGACTACTGTGGTTCAATTCCTGAATCAGGAGATGAAGCTTTTATTTCTCCTGCTTTTGCAGACTTGAAAGATACTCTTTTAGCGAGAACCTTTCATGAATTGAAAGATCTGAGCAATGATTCTAATATAACAAAATTATTGCCACTGCGCTATGACTGTCTCAACCTTGCCTGGGTAATGAAATCAAAGGCTATTTCCGAACCTGTACCACGACTTTTCAATTGTGGCACAGTTGAGCCTGAGAAATTACTCTACATGATTGAGCAAGATGGTGCCGGCCTTAAAGGCTGTCTTAAGTATGTATATAAAGAACTGTCAAAACTGGTAAATGAAGAAGCTTCTCCAAGGCTTATTGGCTCAAAAGCTACAGCCTGTTACTGGAGGCACTTCCTCAATATTGCTAGAAGTGAAAAATTACCATTTTTAAGAGAACTGGCTGTTCTTCATATTGATGGAATTAATCTGTCAACTTTTGCCAGACTAAAATCATCAAAGAATGCTCAATTGTCAATTCTTCTTGAAGAGCTTGTACCTGCCCCTGCCCGTACAAATGACAAAGGGCCGAATCTGTGGGAACCATCCAATATGGAACATTATCCTGCTTCCTGGTATAGAAGGCTTTGGGGAGAACCAATTGAGTCTCTTGCAACAAGCCTTGCCGGAACAAGATATGACAAAGTTGGTGCTGCAGCTGCTTCCGGTGAACGATTCAGTGGTCAAATATTTGATCGTGAGCTTGATAATCTTGTTGCAAAGCACATTAGGGAAGCCAGAATGGCGACATTCGGGATTGAACCAATTCTTGCATTTGGTATAGCCAGAGAGCTTGAAATTACAAACCTGAAGATTCTCATTGGTGGCAGAGCCGTAGGACTTGATAAAGACATCATTTTGGAAGAACTGAGGTACTCATATGTCTAATGAAAAAACTGCACAGAAACATGTAGTTTTTATTGGTGACAGGGTTTCCCTGCTTCCATTTAGACCTCTTGGCATTAACTGTATCATCATTGATGATGCATGTTCGTCTAAATCACCTGTAGAGGTTGAAGAAGAGCTAAGAAGTAAATGTGAGAATGCGAAACTTGTTGTCGTAACTCATGAAGCCAGATTACAGCTCGGCGAATCCATAGACAATGTAACTAATCCTGAAGGTTTACCACTGGTCGTTGATATTCCAGGGGCAATTGGTTCCCGTGGTGATGGTGGAACTAACATCAGGCAACTGGTTATACGTGCTATGGGTGCAGACCTGTTTGGTGATGAAAACTAGTTGGCAATGCAATTAAACTTAAGAAAATAACGAATATTACTAAGAATATAATTTTATAACGAAGACTATTAATTTTTTTATAACAGAACTACACAATAAGTGTTTACAAAGGGAAAGGTGAGGCATGAAGCCATCTGGAACCAAAAATGACGGCTCCTCCGGTACAATCGTTAAGGTTGCCGGTCCTCTGGTAATTGCAGAGGGAATGGACAATGCCCGTATGTTTGATATGGTAATCGTGAGTGATAAAAAACTCATCGGTGAAATTATTGAACTGAAAAACGGCAAAGCTTCTATTCAGGTATATGAAGAAACCAGTGGAATTGGACCAGGCGAACCTGTTGTTACAACAGGAGCACCATTGTCTGTTGAACTAGGACCAGGACTTATTGAATCTTTCTATGATGGAATTCAACGTCCCCTAAAGGCTCTGTGGGAACTGTCAGGACATGAAATTGCCCGTGGACTAAACATTCCAGGCCTTGATCGTAAAAAGAAATGGTCTTTTGAACCTGTAGCTAAAAAAGGCGATAAGCTCGTTGGTGGAGACGTAATAGGGTCAGTAAAAGAAACAATTCTTGTTGACCACAAAATTATGGTTCCTCCACTTCTTAGCGGAAAAATCACTGAAATTAAAAAAGGTGACTTTACTGTAGAAGAAGTAGTTGCAGTACTGGAAGACGACAAAGGCGAAAAGCATGATCTCAAACTTATGCAAAAATGGCCTGTTCGTATCCCAAGACCAATTAAAGAAAAACTTGCTCCTAAAGAACTTCTTATAACAGGTCAGCGAGTTGTAGATACATTTTTCCCAATCGTAAAAGGCGGAACAGCTTGTGTTCCCGGACCATTCGGTTCAGGTAAAACAGTTATTCAGCACCAGTTTGCAAAATGGGCAGATGCTCAGGTTGTAGTCTATGTTGGTTGTGGAGAACGTGGAAACGAAATGACAGACGTTCTCATGGAATTCCCTGAACTAAAAGATCCTCATTCAGGTGAACCTCTAATGAAAAGAACTGTTCTCGTTGCAAACACATCGAACATGCCTGTTGCTGCCCGTGAAGCTTCTGTTTACACAGGAATTACATTGGCCGAATACTTCAGAGACATGGGTTATTCAGTTGCAATTCTTGCAGATTCAACATCACGATGGGCTGAATCAATGCGTGAGATGTCTGGTCGTCTTGAAGAGATGCCTGGTGACGAAGGTTACCCAGCATACATGGGAACAAGAATTGCAGAATTCTATGAACGAGCAGGCAGAGTTAGTACACTTTGTAATAAAGAAGAAAAACGTTTCGGTGCAATCTCTGTTGTTGGTGCTGTTTCTCCTCCTGGTGGAGATCTCTCCGACCCTGTTGTACAGTCAACACTTCGTGTTGTAAAAGTATTCTGGGGTCTACAGGATAAACTTGCATATAAACGGCATTTCCCAGCAATCAGCTGGCTTGATAGTTACAGTCTTTACCACGATGATCTTGTTGAATTTTTTGCAAAACGAACTGGTCCGGAATGGAGCAACCAACGAAAAGCTGCAATGCGTATTCTTCAGGAAGAATCAGAACTTGAAGAAATTGTTCAACTTATCGGTCTTGAGGCCTTAGGTGACAGAGATAGACTTAAAATGGAAACCGCCAGAACAATCAGGGAAGATTTCCTTCATCAGAACGCCTTTGATCCTGTTGATACTTATACATCAATTGAAAAGCAATCTGCTCTGTTAAAAATAGTACTTCACTTCCATAAAGAAGGTACAAATGCCCTTGACAGACATGCAAATATTGCAGATATCATCTCTCATCCATTAAGAGAAGAAATATCAAGAGCCAAATACATTCCAGAAGATGAAGTAAAAGAAAAATATGCGTCCCTTACCGGTCGTCTTACAGAAGCCTTTGCAGAACTAGGAGGTGTTCCACGATGATTAAGGAATACCGTACAATAACAGAAATTGCCGGTCCCCTACTAATGGTTGAACAGGTCTCCGGTGTAAAATATGAAGAACTTGTAGATATTGTTCTGCCAGATAAAAGTAGACGACGTGGAAAAGTTATTGAACTTGATGGCGATAAAGCACTCATTCAACTTTTTGAGGGTGCTGCAGGAACTAACCTTACACAAACATCGGTACGTTTTGAAGGAAAGGGAATGGAATTAGCCCTTTCTCCTGACATTATCGGTCGTGTATTTGATGGTCAGGGGCGTCCAAAAGATGATGGCCCTGAAATCATTGCAGAAATTCGTAAAGACATCAATGGTGCTCCATTGAATCCATACGCCAGGGATTATCCATCTGAATTCATTCAGACAGGAATCTCAACAATTGATGGATTGAACACAATGGTTCGTGGTCAAAAGCTTCCGATTTTCTCAGGATCAGGTCTTGCTCATTCACAAATGGCAGCGCAGATTGCCCGTCAGGCATCAGTTATTAGTGCTGATGACGATGATAATCAATTCGCCGTTGTTTTTGGTGCTATGGGAATTACGTTTGAGGAAGCTAACTACTTCATCAATGATTTCAAAAAAACGGGTGCTATTGAGCGTGCTGTTTTGTTTATGAATCTTGCAAATGACCCTGCAATTGAACGTATAGCCACACCTCGTATGGCTCTTACAGCTGCAGAATATCTTGCTTATGAACTTGGAATGCATGTTCTCGTTATTCTTACAGATATGACGAACTACTGTGAAGCTCTTCGAGAAGTATCCGCTTCCCGTAAGGAAATTCCCGGTCGTCGTGGATATCCCGGTTACCTCTATACTGATCTTGCAAGTTTATATGAACGAGCTGGTCGTATTAAAGGTAAACCTGGTTCAATTACTCAAATGCCTATTCTTACAATGCCTGAAGATGACAAGACTCATCCAATACCCGATCTCTCCGGCTATATTACAGAAGGTCAGATTGTATTGATGCGTTCACTCCACAAAAAAGGTATTTATCCTCCTGTTGATGTTCTTCAGTCTCTTTCAAGATTGAAAGATAAAGGTATTGGCGAAGGAAAAACAAGAAAAGATCATGCTGATATTTTCAATCAATTGTTTGCCGCCTATGCCCGTGGACTTGAAGCCCGTGAACTTGAGAAAATTCTTGGTGAAGCAGCATTAAGTAAAATGGATAGTCTCTATTTCCAGTTTGCAAATGAGTTTGAAAAATACTACATCAGTCAGGATGAGTATGAGAATAGAACTATTGAAAAAACACTCGATTTAGGATGGGCTTTGCTTGCCAACCTTCCAAAGTCCGAGCTGAAACGTATTCGCAGTGAATATCTTGACGAATATCTGGAAGATGCGATCAAAAGAAGAGAAGATTATCTCCGACGAAACCCTGGCGGTAAAGACTTTAGTCTTGAAGGTCAGCAAATCTAAAAAGTCACCATAGCTATATCATTCTGGAAAATGATTCTGCAATGATATAGCTAAGAATACATATATGACTATAAAGAACGATGTAAACTAAAGTTTTGAGCTTTAGTTGAAAGGATGTTGAAATGGGCTCAGCTGTCAGTGCAAATAGAATGAACCTTCTTCGTTTGAAGAAGAAAGTAAAAACTGCAGAGCGTGGACACAAGCTTATGAAAGATAAGCAAGATGAACTCATTCGTGTGTTCTTTCTGCTTATTAATGAAATAAAAGGTGCGAGAAAGAATCTTGAGGACAAACTTGCGGAATGTTACCAGAACAGCAGGCTTGCAATTGCACTTTCTGGTACAGGGAATGCTCAATCAGCATCATCTGCACCAACAACAACAGTTAAAACATCTGCCAGTCTTGTTCCTGTTCTCAACCTTCGGGTTCCAGAACTCGAAATTAGTATAAAAGGTGAGGTCAGGTCGTGGTCTGCAAGTGAAGCTCCTGCAGCTTTAGATGAAGCAGCAGAACAAGCCATTGCTTTACTGCCTAATCTGGCAAAACTTGCTGAAATTGAACATAAGGTAAAACTTATTGCCATGGAAATTGAGGCAACAAGAAGAAGGGTTAATGCTCTTGAATACAACCTGATTCCAGGTTTGGAAGAGAACATTAAAGAGATATCTCTTAAACTCAGTGAAATGGAGAGAAGCAATCTTTCAAGACTTATGGCAATTAAAGAAATCGTCAGTCATCAAAAAGAGGCTTAGGCAGGTAAAGTAAAAACCTCCGATTTATAGAATTATTCTATAAGACGGAGGTTTTTTCGTACAGTGAAGTTTTAGTCGAAATTTTGGTCGCCTTCACCGTTAATCGGATAGCATTTTACTTCTTTGATGAAGTGATAGAAACAGGAATGGTAAACCACTTGAAAAATTTCTTTACCTTAATGTTACCTTTAAGTTTTGCAGAAGTTGCAAAACCAACCTTTGGGTCATAGAAACAAGTTCCACCGAGATTAACCTTAATCTTTCCACCAGCTTCTTTAAAACTGATAGATATTTTTTCAAGACCACTTTTTTGAGTTCCAAGATATTTGTAAGTTCCATTAAGCCTAATGCTTGATGGCATACTTGCTCTGGTCTCAGGCAAGTCAATAGATCCCATATCTGGAGCGAGAGCCTTTTTACCTGATGCAGGAAGATAAAGAACTTCAAGAGAAGACCATGAAGCCCCTGCCCTTACTACATTACCTGGAAGCTTTGGAAAAACCATTCCAACATTTTTAAGCAGTGGGCCGATTTGAGGATCGTTAAGTTGATCACTTGAAAGCTTACTTACTTTGCCATCGGAAGCTAAACGAAAGTTCGCATCAACAGGACCGAAAGTACTACCTTCAGAGGTAACTTGAGGAACATGAATACTAACTGTTGCACCATCTTGATCAGAAGCAGAACAGGAAAAATCATAATCGGCCTCAAGGTGTTTGTTTCCCACCATAGGTACCTGAGCATCTATAACCGAATGCATTGTCCAGGCACTATTTGCCTGCAAATTATAAGATAAATTAACGCCTGCAGCACCTGCAAGAGATGAAGCAAATACAAACATTACCAATACCAACAAAGGTCTTACTTTTCTCATTTGAGTCTCCTGATCTGTAGACTTAATTACTTAAAAAACGAAATTAATTGTTTCTTATTTTTGTTCTGAAAAACATTTATTCAGTTCACTATTTCGACAAAGAATAATGAATTAAATAAACACTGTCTACCCCACAAATAAAAAAATTTAAAAAGCAGTAGAAAACGCCTACCCAAAAGCCTAAAAAATAGAATCGTTAGAAGATCTTATCAATGATTTCTTTTCCACACATAGTACAATTCGCTGTTGCAATAACAACAGGTATAGCTTGAGGCAGGATGGTTCCATTGCATTCAGGACATTTAGGCAGATACAGTTTTCGATATTTTTTTATTATATGTAAAAACCAAAAAGTGTAAATAAATGCAAATCCCAGATAAACCCCACTCATCCAGATATAGTCCGGATGAGTCTCTTTCAGCCATGTGAACAATGAGAAATTACTAAACACTATGCTCAAAAGAACTATCGCATATTTAACTGAGGCGAAATCCGTTTTCTTTTTCAGTTTCACCAAAGAATCATTTAAATCATTAATTGTCATTTTTCACCTTTTAAATTGGCCTCCGGGAAGCCCTCCTTGGCTTTCTTTATCGCTACGAGAGATTCACCTACTTCACAGACAGCAATAATAGGGCATATCCACCAGCCATTCCTAAATAGCCAGACAGAACTATCTCTTGCATATAAAAATAATAAAAATGCGACTGTTATCCATGCAATGACTAATACAATCTGTAATTTTACATACGCTGGATACTTCAAATTAATGAATAGATATTTTACTTCCATTTCGTCATACATCTTGTTTTCCTCCCATTCATTGGATCTTCACAACTGATTAGAATATTAAACAATGCTCATAAGACGCAGGCTTGCTACTTTTGCTTTTAACTTTACACTATAACTAACATACATCACTATAAAAATGTCGTTAGAAAAAAGGCTAAAGCTACGTTAAATGACTTCTAAAAAGCGTGCAGGCAAAGGACCAAAGTTTATTGTCCACTATCACATGAGGACTATAAATAATTTGATTGATGATATGGCTTCCATTAATTCGCCTTGACCGCCTCTGCCCCAACTCACAATTTCCACAGCACATTCAAACTTTTACCATATATCTATTTTACCTATTACAGGTCGCAGAAAATTTTTGACTACATACTTTGGCACTTGATGAAAGAGAAAACACATCCTATGGACCACCATTTCGACGAACCCATACTCGACTTGACATAAAGTAAGCTCGATATGCGATATTACGGATTTTTGAGGACCAGCAACTTTAGTTGCCTCCGCAAAAAATCTAAGTAATAGAAGTATATTGAGTGAAGCTTTTG
>Ga0164315_10003938_pt1 | contig 11542 bp, 13 predicted proteins | sample GuaBasSedimGuay6_FD_113737 | JGI IMG/M metagenome (GOLD analysis project Ga0164315, IMG submission 113737) | Subseafloor sediment microbial communities from Guaymas Basin, Gulf of California, Mexico - Guay6, Core 4569-2, 0-3 cm | ecosystem: Environmental > Aquatic > Marine > Hydrothermal vents... | reverse complement strand
GCAGGCTTGTTGGAAAATCTGCCGGATGCATTACTAATACTGGTACCGCGCTATCCGGAACGCTTCTCCCGCGCTACCCAATTGGCAAAAGTCGCAGGTTTGAGAACCGAACTTCACAGCCAGGGCGAGGCTTGTTCCACCAATGCGCAATGCTTTGTCATTGATACGATCGGTGAACTGATGACCTATTATGCCTGTGGTGATGTGACTTACGTGGGTGGCAGTATGGGCGATCAGGGTGGCCACAACCCACTGGAACCCGCAGCACTCGGCAAACCGGTTCTACTGGGTCCGAATATGGAAAACGCCAGGGAAATAGCCGCTTCTTTGCTGAAGTGCAATGCCGCCAGACCTGTCACAAATCAGCAGGATTTTCGGGAAACCGCTGAAACAATTCTGACTGATGGCACTTTGCGGGACAGCATGGGGCAAGCAGGACGGGATTTGGTTGAGAAAAACAAGGGTGCGCTGGATTTAACCCTGGCTGCGGTCAAAAAGTTGATTTAGAACTTCATTTCATAGAAAGCACCGTCATCACGGAATTTGCGAAGCAAATATCCGGGACCTCATTACGATTACCGTGATGCTAAAAATGACGTCATCCGAAAGATTGTGCTATACGCACAAAGGTCCCGGGTTCCGCTACTCGCGGCCCCGGGACGGTGCAATTAGTACGGTTCGTGGGTCGCTTACTTCAGAATAGCATTGACCTTTTGCAGGTCCTCTTCGACCAATGTACCTGCTGCTGCTTTTAAACGCAGATGATCAACGACATAAGTGTGGCGTGCCAGTGAGTTATCACGTTGTGCCTGGAAATACCGTTGCTGAGCAATCAGAACATCCACGATGGTACGTGTGCCAACCTCGAAACCGGCCTGGGTTGCCTCAAGGGCACTTTCTGCGGAAATCATTGCCTGGTTAAAAGCTTTAACCTGTTCGATACCGGCAATCACCGCGCGATAGGCGTTGTTGGTCGCCCGGACAATAGCTCTTTGCGTTTGGTCCAGATCCTCGTTGACGGCATTGAGTAAACTGCGTGCCTGCCGTGTTCTGGAATAAACATAACCACCCTGATACATATTCCAACTCAACTGTAAGCCAATGCGAGTATCCTTATTGGTCATGGAAGTAGTGCCAATGAAATTCCCGAAGTCATCACGAATGACCAACTCATTATTGGTAAAGTTACCGTAACTCGCGGTCAGGTCCAGTGTTGGAATGCGGGCGGACCGCTGCAAACGTGTGTTTGCGTCTGCAATTTCTATTTCCTGGTGGGCCGCAACGATGGCCGGGTTGTACTGCATCGCTATATCAAGCCATTCATCAGGGTTTTCCGGTAGGGGTTTAACCAGCGGCAACTCATCCTGCAATGGGTCAATATCATCAAAATATTGACCGGTCAGTTCATAAAGCCCTTCCTTGGTATCGGCCAGGTTGTTTCTCGAAACAATGGCGCGGGCGCGGGCATTGTCATAACTCGCGCGGGCTTCATGAACATCTGTTACTGCTGTCAAACCAACTTCAAACCGTTGTTCAGCCTGTTCAAACTGTCTTTGCAGGGCTTTCTCTTCTGCCTCGGCAAAAATAACTCCATCTTGCGCAGTCAATACCGCGAAATAACTGCCTGCTATCCTGACCAGGAAATCCTGGTAGGCAATATTGTAAATTGCATCTGCCTGGCTGACCTGGCCACGGGCGATATCCAGTTGTTCATAATTACTTTGTGCATAAAGGGACTGACGCAGATCCAGACCCCAACGTTCTGTATCGACATCTCTTTTATCATCATCTACCCCAGGATAAGAGACAGAAGTTTCTGTGTTACCACGGGTCGTTCCTGCTGAACCGCCAAGTGAAGGCAAAAGATTCGACCAGGCCTGACGTGTATTTTCACCAGTGGCTTCTCTACGATATGCGGCAGCTTGCAATGCCGGGTCACTTTTGATTGCCAAATCATGAACACCGACCAGATCAACAGCAAACACTGGTGATGAGATAAAAAACGCGGTCGCCATCAAAACCACTTTCTTGGTATTGAACTGCATAACTAACTCCTAAAATCCCTTAAAATTCAAATTCCGGTGCTTTTTCGGCATTGATCAATCTTGCCAGGTCTGTTTCAAACAGACTTTCTTCACGCCACTCGGTTGCATTCAGTTTTGTTAATAACTTTGCTTCCATTGCAGGCTCTTCACCACAGATGACAAACAAACGGCCACGTGGGTTCACCCAACCACGGAAATGATCAGGAATATCTTCCACTGAGCCGGTCACAACCACCACGTCATGAGCCTGCTCAGGCTGCCAACCGGTCATTGCATCACCCGTTTCAAGCTCGACATTGTCTATGTCTTTTTCTTTTAGTATGGACGCTGCCCTGGTTGTGAACTGTTCATGTATGTCAACACTCACAACACATTTGGCCATCTGTGCGAGACAGGCGGTAACAAAACCGCTACCCGTTCCAATCTCCAGTACCGTTTCATCCGGTTTTAATTCGAGTGCCTGTAATAAACGGCCCTCGACAACCGGTTTCATCATGTTCTGATCATGACCCAGCGGTATACCCATGTCTGAAAATGCCATCTTCCGGTATCGCACTGGAACAAAATCTTCACGGTGGGTTGTTTCCAACAATTCAAGAACACGTTCATCCAGAACTTCCCAGGGTCTGACCTGTTGCTCTACCATGTTGAATCGGGCTTGGTCGAAATTCATACTCATCCTTTTCTACTCCCACCGGCGCTTGTTTTTTGCTCGCCTGATAAATTTGTGGTCCAGATTACGGTTAATCCACCGGTGAGGCAAGGCACAGACTGCCGCTTTTAGGGGTCAAGCTCAAAGTGCCATTAGTCACAACGGGGTTTATTAATGTTATATATTGACGTTCCGAACGTTAATTAGGTTTCCGTTTGTTTAAACTGTATTATCCCATATGAGGGAGTCTCTGGCTTGAATAAAGGTTTAAAAATAATTGCTTTGGTCTGAAATAAATCACCGTGGAATCCGGTCATGACTAATGACACGGACAGAACTGCCCGGTTCAATGAACTGGCAGAAGCCTATTCCACGGATTTATATCGCTACGCCATGTGGATTTGTGGCAATGATGCGCTGGCAAAAGACCTTGTTCAGGAAACATTTCTCAGGGCATGGCGGGCGTTGGATAGTCTGAAAGATGTAAAGGCAGCCAAAAGCTGGTTAATTACGATATTACGACGGGAATATGCACGCACTTTTGAACGCAAAGTTCCCAAATTCACCGATGTGGATAAAGTCGTTGTTGTTGAAGAGGTAGAGCTGGAGCCCGACGCAAAGACAGAACGTGATTTGTTGCGTAGAGGGATTATGAAACTGGACCCAAAGTACCGGGATCCCTTGCTGTTACAGGTGGTATTTGGACACAGCTGTGAAGAGATTTCCAAACAGCTTGGTATCAGCAAAAGTGCGGTAATGACCCAGTTGTTCCGGGCCAGGGAAAAGCTGAAGAAACTAATGCAAAAGGATGGAGTAACGGGTAATGTCCATGAACTTTTCTGAGTTCAAAAAACTGATAGGTGCAGATCCCCTTAACCGGGATAGCGAGACTTTGCGTGCGCGTAATTCAGCACCGGAATTTGAAGACGCTGCAGCGGAAGCAGAAGCATTTGAAGAAAAACTCCAGTCTGCCTTGTTAATCCAGCCACCTGCGGACCTGTTGGACAGTATCAAAACAATCAGCCAACAACCCGCCAAACGCCGGAACTGGATACCGCTGGCACTGGCAGCCAGCCTGTTGATCACCGTTGGTGCGGTCACCTTGGTCTGGAAACAATCCCACCAGTGGGAAAGTGTCGAAGCCTATGTTGCGGATCACTATTCACATGACGGCAGCAAACTGGTTGCGCAGGCAACGGATATCGTTGCTCAAGAGGATATTGACAAAATCATGGCAAAGCTGGGGGCTACCGCCGGTGAACAATTGTCGGGTCGTATCAAATTTATCAAGTTTTGCCCAACACCAGAGGGGCGTGGTGCACATATGGTGGTCAGCACCGATCAGGGTCCGATGACCATTATTTTTATGCCTGAAACACAGGTTGCCGATGGTCAAATGCTCGAGTTTGATCAGATGCACGCCATGTTGGTTAATCTTGAACACGGTTCCGCAGCCATTATTGGCGAGCAGGGTCAGGCAGTCGAAAATTTACAGGCCATGGTCAGAGAATCTCTGAAAACCGGCCTCGTTGGTGTCTGATTATTGACCTGAATCAATCAGATCACTTCCGGCACATGCATCTGGCTCAAAATCTGTTATCTTCACAATATGAAACGTATAATTTTGATTGCGGTGCCTGTCGCACTGATCGTTATCTGCCTTGGCATGATGTGGTGGTACAACAATGAACCTGATTTATTTGATCCGGTTGAGCGCGCAAAAGCGCATGCGATAGAGCATAACCATACCGAAGTGATCGGTACAAATACCACCTCCACGCTGATTGAAGTGGTCGATGTCATGCTCAACAAGCGTGGTGGATACCTTTCCAACGATATCATGCCACCCTGGGTGTTTCTCGATAATGTACCCAATTGGGAGTTCGGTGTATTAACCCAGGTTCGTGACCTTGCCCGCACTATGCGGAATGATTTCAGTCGTTCGCAAACCCAATCGACCGAAGATATTGATCTTATGGAAGCCGACCCGCTTTTCCATTATTCAAATGACCGCTGGTTCCCCCCCGATACGGAAGGTCGCTACGAAAAGGCGATAGACAGGCTTGAGGCTTACCTGGCACGATTATCAGACCCCACCCAGGCTGATGCACAGTTCTATGCCCGTGCTGACAACCTCGTCGAGTGGTTGGGCCTGGTTGAGAAACGGCTTGGTTCATTGTCCCAGCGCTTGTCGGCCAGCGTTGGTCAGGATCGTCTCAACACCGACCTGTCAGGTGACAGTGCGGCAACACAATCCACTGTCGCACCCAGGGAGATGGATATAAAAACATCGTGGTTTCAAATTGACGACGTATTTTATGAAGCCCGCGGCACAACCTGGGCGCTGATTCATTTTCTCAAGGCCATGGAAGTGGATTTTCATGATGTTTTGAGCAAGAAAAACGCTCTGATCAGTTTCAGACAAATCATCCGGGAGCTGGAATCAACCCAGGATCCTTTACAGGCGCCGATGGTATTAAATGGTGACAAGTTTGGATTATTTGCAAACCACTCACTGGTCATGGCCAATTACATTTCGAGAGCCAATGCCGCCATCATGGATTTACGTTTTCTATTGCAGCAAGGCTAATACGTAGTGTTTTCCTTGCAGTGACTACGGATATTCTTCAACGGCCCTTATCTTATACGCAGCGTCTGGAAAGACGGCGCGTTGAAGACATCGATCTGGTTGTTATTCACTGCACCGAGCTACCGGATATGCCCATGGCTCGAGTATTTGGTGAAAAAATACAACACCCGGAAAGCCGGACCGGCAATAGCGGACACTTTTATATCGACCGTGATGGCAGTATTGAACAATGGGTGCCCGTGGACCGTGTTGCCCATCATGTCAGGGGTTTTAACCCCAAAAGTGTTGGTATTGAACTGGTCAATACCGGTCGCTATCCGGACTGGTTTAAATCCGACCACCAGCAAGTGACAGAGCCTTATCCCGATATCCAGATTGAAGCGCTGGCGACCTTGCTCAGTGAGCTTGAAAAAGAACTTCCCACACTCGAAAATATTTCCGGGCATTCGGATCTCGATACCGACATGTTGCCCTCGGAAGACCTGCCGGAAATCGAAATAAGGCGTAAAATTGATCCCGGCCCACATTTTCCATGGTCTGTGATCATGGATAGTATCTCTCTCAACCGCGTAAAAACCAAAGACTTATGAAAATCAAGAAAATCTGTGTGTATTGTGGCTCCAGCCCAGGCAAAAATCCGGCCTATTCACAAGCTGCAAGGAGTCTGGCAACATCACTTTGCGATCGGGGAATCGGTCTCGTTTATGGCGGTGCCGCCATCGGCGTCATGGGCGCGGTTGCAGATGCAGTACTCGAGGCCGGTGGTGAAGCCATTGGGGTCATACCCAAAAGTCTTGCCGTAAAAGAGGTCGCACACGATGGTCTGAGCCAGCTACACGTTGTCGCTTCCATGCATGAACGAAAGGCCATGATGGCCGAGCTATCCGATGGTTTTATCGCCCTGCCAGGTGGTTGGGGCACCCTGGAGGAAATTTTTGAAATACTCACCTGGGCTCAGCTTGGGTTCCACCACAAACCTTGCGGCCTGCTGAACGTTGAAGGTTATTACAATGGTTTGATTGATTTTCTTGAAAACTCTTTTGAACAACAGTTTGTTAACGATCTTTGTCGTCCAATGCTGATGGAATCTCGTGAACCTGAGGCGTTACTGGATCAATTCGCGGTTTACAAGGCACCTAAAGTACGTAAATGGATGGGTGAGGATGAGCTGTAATGACACTACACCAGGATAGATCATGAATTCAAAAACACCGGTATTACTCAGCTACGCCTTTCGACCATTTTTTCTGTTTAACGGCATCTATGCCATCATTATCGTTCTCGCCTGGCTAATGACCCTGCATGGTGTCGGTCTGCCGTTGGCCACACCGATGTGGCACAGTCATGAGATGCTTATCGGTTTTGCCATGGCTACCGTGGCCGGGTTCAGCCTGACTGCCGTTGCCAATTGGACAGGCCGGCCTGCACTTAATGGGATGACGTTAGCCTTGCTGTTGGTTTCCTGGTTGGCGGGACGACTGGCGATGATGTTTTTCGGCTGGCTACCTGGCGGCCTGGTATTCCTCCTGGATATGTTATTCCCCGTATTGCTGGCTATTCTGCTCGGTCGAGAAATCATAAGTGGTCGCAGTCAACGCAACTACGTATTGGTCGCCGTCATAGTTATCGTGACATTGCTGAATGTTCTGTATCACCTTGGCGCCAACCAATGGATGCCGGGCTATGACCGACTGGCTGTTTACCTGTTAATACACACGCTTGTGCTACTGGTCACCATCATTGCGGGGCGTATTGTGCCGGCCTTTACAGGTAACTGGTTACGCAGCCAGGGAAAAACCAATATGCCGGTCAATAGCGATGTGATCAACCGGTCTGCGCTTTGGTTAACCATCGTGGTCGGACTGGCTGCCAGCTTCATGCCTTTTCACCCTCTAACCGGTGTATTGGCTTTTGCAGCCGCACTGGTACACGGGTTCAGGCTAAGCCGCTGGAAGGCATTCGCAACCACATCCAACCCCTTGTTGTTTGTCCTGCACGTTGCTTACCTCTGGTTGCCCGTGGGTTATATCCTGTTGGGTTGCGCCGTATTCGGTTGGCTATTTGCACCCACGGCTGCCCTGCATGCATTAACCATGGGTGCCATTGGCAGTATGGTCCTGGCAGTGACCACACGGGTAGCACTGGGCCATACCGGCAGACCTTTACAGGCTGCCCGTGCCACGGTGATGGCATACTGGATTTTCATGATTGCCGTATTGATACGGGTGCTGGGACCTTTTAGCGGTGATAACTATCTGCTGATGATCGATTTGTCCGCGATAGGATGGATGCTGGCTTTTGCGATTTTTACCTGGGTTTATTGGCCAATTCTGGCTCGAACAAGAGTCGATTAAATAATGCTCTTACAGAAGGTCGAGTTCTTTTTCGGCCACAACAATGCCGTTTTCGTCAGCATACAGATATTGGCCCGGTAAAAAACTCACCCCGGCAAAACTCACCGGTATGTTGAGTTGGCCTTCATTGCGTTTGTTGGATTTAAGCGGGTAACAGTTGAGCGCGCTGACACCAAGTTCGATGATCTTGAGAATTTCTATATCACGCACACAGCCATTGATCAGAACACCTCGCCAACCGTTTTCAGCTGCCATTGCGCCCAGAAGGTCCCCGAGCAACGCGCACCTTAGAGAACCCCCACCATCCACCACCAGGACCTTGCCATGGCCATCAGTGCCAAGAGTTTGTTTTACAAGGGAATTATCCTCGAAACACTTAATCGTGACGACTTCACCAAAAAATTTCTTACGACCACCAAAGGCTGTAAACAAGGGTTCAAGAACCTGCAATTGCGGCAGGAAATCATCGCAAATATCGGGAACTGTAAATTTCATAATGGACATTGTAACGCAGCCCTGACGGGTGCAGGGTGACCTTCGATGCTGAGGGACGGGTTACCCCTATCCAAACACGCTGAAAGGGATTCAAAGGTCATCCATGGCGTACTGCGTTGTTCATCCACGGTGGTCTTGCTTATATCCAGAACCTGCGCACCAGGCAAACCTGCCTGTTCCAGCCAGTTATGCAGCACTGCCATTGTTGGAATGGCGTGAACATTACGCATACGTGCGTATCTGCCAACCGGCTCGAGAACGCTCTCACCCTCGCCTTCGAGAACCAGGGTTTCCAGCACAATCTGACCACCGGGCCGTGTCAGTTGTTTTAATTGTTGCAGATGTTCGACGGGTTTGCGCCGGTGATATAACACTCCCATCGAAAATACACTGTCAAATCGACCGGTATCTGCTGGCAAATCCTCGATACCCAATGGTAATACAAAATTATTCAGACCGGGATTGAGTTTTTGCATGGCCAGCCACTGCATGACAAAAACGACTGTCGGATCGATACCCACCACCAGTTGCGCACCCGCTGCCAGCATACGTAAACCGAAATATCCATTACCGCAACCAATATCCAGTACCTGGTGACCCCTGAGATCAAGAAACGGTTTCAGACGGTTCCATTTCCAGTCTGAACGCCACTCGGTATCTATTCTGACGCCCCCTAACTCCAAAGGCCCTTTACGCCAGGGGTGTAATTTGATCAGTTGCTCACGTAAAAGTGCCGGGTTTTTAACCGGTCGTCCTAACCTGGGTGCATCACGATCAAGCTCGATACCGGTTTCACACTCAGGCAGATTCTCAATGGCTTCCAGCCAGCGTGACAGATCACCATGGGTGTTATTTTTGAGCTTTTGCCAACCCAGTTCTGCTAATTCCGGCCAACCGGACGTCCCTATCTGCAAATATGGGTTTTTCATTTGAATGCGATGTAACTGGCAAAACTGAAGCACTGAAACCATCGGCGTGGTCTGGAAAGCCCGGCTTGTTGCAGACGTTTAAAATGTGCTGCTTCAGTATCCGGCCGCAATACATCTTCGAGTGCATTACGCTTTTGCGCAATTTCAAGTTCTGAATAACCTTGTGCACGTTTAAAATCGTGATGCCATGCCGTTTGATCGGTCTGCTCCAGTTGGTCTTCAAAGCAGATTTTTTCAGAAAAGATTAAAACTCCACTGCTACGCATGCCTGCCGATATCTGCTTGATTAATGTCTGACGCTGGTCGCGGTCAAGAAACTGCAGAGTGAAGTTGAGTACGACGACCGATGCATTTTCAATCCGTGTATCCAGCATATTTTGCAAACGCACATCTATCGGTACCGAACCGTCGTTTTCAGCCAGGTTAGCCTTGCAACGCGCTACCATGGCCTTTGAATTGTCCACGGCAATGATTCTGGTACCAGTGGTTCTTACCGCCTGGCTCATGGCCAGGCTGGCTGCACCCAGCGAGCAACCCAGATCGAAAATCTGAGAATTCGATTGGGCATAACGACGTGCCAACATGCCAATCATCGGCACCACCAGTTCATAACCTGGTACCGATCGGGCGATCATGTCAGGGAATACCTTGACTACTTTTTCATCAAAACGGAAACCCGAGGTTACCGCACGACTTTTGGCAAATAAATTGTCCTGTTTATCATTCATATTTTTACCGTTGGCAGAACCGTTGCCAGTGACTTCTGGCGCATCCTGATCAATGTGTATTCTGCTATTCTTGCATGTGGGAGAAAGCAGTTCATTATGATGACTTCACCATCTTTGGTTCAAGCTTAATAGAGAGGGTCTGAAATGTTTAATGACACATTGATCTGGGCAGTAATCGTAGTATTTCTGGCGGTTATCGTTGTCCGCAAGGCCGTAATCATTGTCAGACAGGGTTACGAATACACCGTAGAGCGTTTCGGCAAGTACAGCACCACATTTCGTCCTGGCTTTCACGTCATGATCCCATTCGTTAACCGGATTGGACAAAAAGTCAACATGATGGAGCGGGTCCTGGATGTACCATCACAGGAGGTTATCTCCAAGGACAACGCGGTGTTAACCGTGGATGGTGTGGTGTTTTTCCAGGTTTTGGATGCCGCAAAGGCCGCCTATGAGGTTTACCGCCTCGAACACGCCGTCCTTAACCTGACAGTGACCAATATTCGTACAGTGCTTGGCTCCATGGATCTTGATGACGCTTTGTCAAAACGCGATACCATCAACGCCCAGCTTTTGAATGTCGTAGATGAAGCTACAACACCCTGGGGTCTCAAGGTCACCCGTATTGAGATCAAGGACATTACGCCACCGATGGACCTGGTCAATGCCATGGCCCGGCAGATGAAGGCTGAACGTGAAAAACGCGCCAATATTCTCGAGGCAGAAGGCTTCCGACAGGCTGAAATTCTGAAGGCTGAAGGTGAGAAACGCGCCATCGTCCTCGATGCAGAAGGCCGCAAAGAAGCTGCTTTCAGAGACGCTGAAGCCCGTGAACGGCTGGCCGAAGCTGAGGCCAGGGCAACTACCATGGTTTCTGATGCAATCGCTTCGGGTGATCTGCAAGCGATCAATTATTTTGTTGCACAAAAATACGTTGATGCACTGAAGGCGTTTGCCCTCAGTCCGAATCAGAAGACACTATTGCTGCCAATGGAAACCACCGGTATTCTCGGCAGCCTGGCGGGAATTACTGAGATTGCAAAATCAGTAGCAAGCGATAAAGGAACCGGGAGCTCCTGACCATGATGGCCTGGCTTGAACATATTGTATTCTGGCACTGGTGGATACTCGCCGGTCTGTTGTTAATCCTGGAACTCACGGCACCGGCGTTTTTCTTCCTTTGGTTAGGGATAGCCGCTGCTGCCGTTGGCCTGATCCTGTTGGTTTTTCCTTCTATTGGTGTAGAAACCCAGTTGGTGTTGTTTGCCATTGCCTCCATTGTTTCGGTGGTCGCCTGGCGCAAATACCGGGAATCCCGCCCGCTCACAACCGATCAACCCAACCTGAACCGGCGTGGGCACCAGTATATCGGACGCAAGTTTTCGCTCACCGATCCCATAGACAACGGTGTGGGTAAAGTGACCGTGGATGATTCCACCTGGAAGGTCAAAGGCCCGGACTTGCCTGCTGGCACACATGTAAAGGTTACTGGTGTCGAGGGTACTGTTTTTACGGTTGAATCTGCTGAGTAAGGGTTAACGAGCTTAATTACGGACACCGTCGTTATTACCGGCACTGCGTCATCCCGGCCTGCGCCGGGATGACGATGCTAATTCGTCCTGCTCACCAGCTCCGCAAATACCCTTAAAACCGAGTTTGCTTCCACTGTCTCAGTGACTTTTGTTAACAGTTCCTCAGGGTTCAAACCTTCTTCACGGATGGCATCCGACCTGTAACGGATGTATTCCG
>Ga0164315_10003937_pt1 | contig 11545 bp, 10 predicted proteins | sample GuaBasSedimGuay6_FD_113737 | JGI IMG/M metagenome (GOLD analysis project Ga0164315, IMG submission 113737) | Subseafloor sediment microbial communities from Guaymas Basin, Gulf of California, Mexico - Guay6, Core 4569-2, 0-3 cm | ecosystem: Environmental > Aquatic > Marine > Hydrothermal vents... | reverse complement strand
TCGCCTCTTTGTGTTACCAGAAAAATGACAAACCATTGAAAAATAATGAATTATTTTTTTATTGCCAATTATTTTCAGTGCCGCAATATGCTAAAAAGCCAATCCAAAAACGTCTGTATTTGCAATTTCAGTATTTGCAATTTGCAAATTGGCAACGCATCGATTGTATTCAAGGCCGAAATAAAGCACAAGAATAATTAAGAGAATTTGTTCCGCAGTGATAGCCACTTGGTATTTAAGAATGTGTGATAATTTTGCAGCGTTCAATAAAATCTTACGTGAGAAATTCGATTTTTGGAAAAATCAGAATTCTTTGACGCATTTTGGGCTGGAACTACTTAAGGCAACTCCCAAATAATAATATGACCCCGGGCAACCATAAAGGATTGCCCAGACTAGCTAGCGAATCTGGTAGGGGCAATCCCTTGTGGTTGCCCCATCGGTGGTATTTTAATTTTTGGGAGTTGCCTAAGTAAGTGCCATTAATTTATATATATAATCCCGGCGTTAAAAAATAAATAAAGTAAAATCAAGAATTAAGTCAAAATTAACGATGTCATCAAAAACCAATTGACATCCTTCCAAACTGAGGCGCATTTCAAAGCCTAACGTCCTGAATTTATCAAACTTCCCCCTACCCCCAAATGAATGGGCTAGAAACATAAGACGCTAACGTTTACCAAAAATTTTTTGAGTCGGTAAGCGAATATCCAAACTTAATTCTGGCATCGCCGTAAATCTTTCATCGTTAAATAACAGTCCTGATAATCTGCCAACCGCTAGACTATGGTTTTTTGACAGCCCTCTTATTTCACCATCCTCTTGTTGTTCTTGGTATTTTTCATTAATTTAGATTAAGTCAGGCATCGTTTTTTCCTTTTTTCAAAGGCTTTTCATAATTTCAAATTTGCGGTAATGATACTTACCAAAAATTTTATGGGTGCATTCCCATTTTCACGGACAGTACAACGGATACGCTTCATTGCCGGATAAAAACCAAATAAATAGATAAAAACCAAATTTACCATGAGGTTTTATGATTCATCGAAATTAAGAGCCAGGAACGAAACTCGCGACAATTTTCCCGGCGTTTTTGAACGTCAGAGCGTTCATTGTGGCTTCAAAAATGTCGTAGCGATGAAGGGTAGCCAAATTAAGACTTTGAACGTTTTTTAAAAGCCGGTATTTATCTAAAGTTGCAAAAGGTATTGAAAATAATAAATCTAGGAAAGCCTTATCCGTTTATTTCGAGTATCCGTTGTACTTAACTATCTGACTTAACTGTCTGTGAAAATGGGAATGCGCCCAACCATAGTTTACAAAAAGCCATAGTTACAGTTTCATCGTCAACTTTATAGACTAAACGATGTTCAGCAATTGCGGTTCATCCAAATTAACGGCCACAGGATTCCAATAATAAGCAATATTATCTATCGCCACTTAATTGACGCAATGTTCTGAAAAAACGCCAGTCATTTGTAAATGAATCTTGCCCATGAAATTTATTTTAGACTATATAAATCCCTCCATAATATTAATTGATGATGAGACAAAAAAACATTTGCACACACATCGGTTAAATTAAAGCACAAATTTTTTTGGCTCAGGTTATCAACAGTGTTATATCTATAGACTGAATTTTCTCGAAAACGTTACAAGAAAAATGACAAACCATTGAAAAATAATGAATTATTTTTTTATTGCCAATAATCTACAACACCGCAATGCGCTATGTACCATATATAATTATATGGACTGAAAAAACATTATTTATTACAAATAAATATTCAGACTTAGCAGAGCCAATCCCAAAATTCAATATTCGCAATTTGCAAAGCACAGTTGTCTTCAAAACCAAAATAAGACATAAAAATTAACTTGACAATGTCATATTATCATTCGTTTCAAGCGAACTTTGTACGAAAAACCAGATGAGAAGGAGTACAAAGCGAATTTTTGCCGGTTCGCCTGAAACGAATTAAAATCACGCCCGGTTTCGTACAAGGTTCGCCTGAAACGAATGAGCAAGAACAACGTTTTTTCGTACAAAGTTCGCCTTGTACTCCTGAGCAAGAACCAAGTTTTTTCGTACAAAGGGAGCGAAGTACTCCTGAGCAAGAACCAAGTTTTTTCGTACAAGGTTCGCTTTGTACTCCTGAGCGATCACACTTTTTTTAGAACTAAACGGATAAAGCCTAAACTACCTGTAGGGCAATCCGTTTATTCCCAAAATCCGTTGTACTATATTTAAGCATCAGAAAATTGCCAATTTTGTTACAAGGAAATTTTGTAATGATAAATAAGTTACTGAAAAATAGGCTATTATTTTTTTTAGTATTGATTGTTTTTGGCGCAACTGGCTGTAAAACTCCTAGCGTCCAAAATCAGCCGTCGAAGCGGTTTGGTGCTCCCCCATGTGAAACTGAGCCAACCATGGTAACCAAAAAGCCAACGCACAGAACTTGTTGGGATACGGCGGACGAAGGCAATGCGTTTATTTTGGCAATGGGGGCTAATACGCACTGTTTAACGGAAACTCACCGCGATGCAAGACGTTTTGCAAAGGCCATGCGTACACTATTTAATGTCCCAAAAAATCGGGTGTGCGTATTAGAGAATGTTTATAAAGATGAATTTGTGCAAGCCCTAGAACGTCTGAGTGATAAGGTGAAAACGGATGACTTGGTGGTCATTTACTATTCAGGGCATGGTGCTAAAATTGGAGATAACAACAAAGACAACAAAGATGAAGTAGATGGACAGGATGAAGCCTTTGTTCCTTATGACGCTACAGAGCTAGGAATAAAATATCTGCTAAGGGATGACGATTTTTCCAAACTGATTGAAAAAATTCCGACCCAGCATATTCTGACTGTCATTGATGCGTGCTTTTCAGCATGAAGATGATATTGATGACAATTCAACGGGCCTTCTGAAGTTTTTGTGGTGGTGGCGGTGGATGAATTCCAATGTGGACAAACCGGTGATTACCCATGTTGGGGAACTTGACCCTGTGAAAGGTGTATTATTATCAGCGGCCGAAGAAGGTCAAAAAACCATAGAATTGCCGGGGCGCGGGGGACGATTTACCGTCTTTTTTTTGGATGAAAAATAACACGCCTATAGATTTGTTGGCTGTGTTTAAAAAAACACGCGACAGAGTTTGGAATGAGTCCAAAAAAGAACAAATGTCGGTGGCAAAGGGCGAAAAGGCCCTATTTGAAGGGATAAATAGTTTTATTGCTCGGAAAACAGAGAGTACAACGGATTGACGGAATAAACGGATTAAATTGACTGACTTGATAATTCGTATTTGACAATTCGATTATTGCGTTAACTTAACAATGTCATATTATCAGGAGTACTTCGCTCCCTTTGTACAAAAAAAACGGCGTGGCGTGATTTATCATTCGTTTCAGGCGAACCTTGTACAAAAAAAACGGCGTGGCGTGATTTCTCATTCGTTTCAGGCGAACCTGGTACGAAAAAACGGTTAAGTTCTCATTCGTTTCAGGCGAACCTTGTACAAAAAAAACGGCGTGGCGTGATTTATCATTCGTTTCAGGCGAACCTGGTACGAAAAAACGTTGTGAATTCTCAGGAGTACAAGGCGAACCTGGTACGAAAAAACTGCCTGATGATTGAAATGTGATCGAGGCAAAAGTTTGCTCCGCAAACTTTTGCCTCGATCATTGTCAAGTTAATTCGTTTGACTGACTTGATAATTCGTATTTGACAATTCGATTAATTCGTTAATAGGTTGTACTTAACCGATAGGCTTGATAAATGAGTACAGCGGATTGACGGTATAAACGGATTAGCTTTGTTCCGGTATAAATAGATTAAATTGACTGGCTTGATAATTTGTATTTGATAATTCGATTAATTCGTTAATTCGTTGTACTTAACCGATAGGCTTGACAAGGTAAAAATAAACATGCCAAATAAAAAACTCAATAAAAAAAATCAGAAGAAAATTGAAGCACTATACAACGAGTATAGGCCACTTTTCCTTGGTTTCCTTAAAAATAAACTTCACATTCCAAAGCAAGATGCCGAGGATTTGTTACAAGAGACTTTTGCCAAAGTAACGTCAAGTATTGACGATTTTCGTGGTGACGGTTCTGAAAAAAATTGGGTGTTCAAAATTGCTAAAAACACCGCCTTCAATTACCTCAAAGCACGCAAAACATTGCCTATTCCAAGTACTCTGAAAGGTGATGAAGAGCAGGATGAAGAAAATGATCCATTGGAAAATTTTCAAGCGTCATTTGAAGAGTTTGAAAGAATGGAAAAAACGCTTTGTATACAGCGAGGTATGGTGAAAGCATGGCTTCAATATGAACGGGATTACCCCCATGTACTTTGTCCCTTGCTTGTAATATTATCTGACGAAAACTGTCCTATAGAAGAAATAGCTAACATTATTCATCGGACTGTGCCTGAAACCAAGAAGCTTTTAGCGCAGTGCCGTAAAAAAATGAAGCGCTATAAAGACTTGGATGAATACGAGAATAGGCATGGACAAGAATCTTTGTGCGGGTTAATTATTCAATTAGCATACTTGGGTTGGACTGCCAAAGAGATCGGAGAGATTATCGGCAAATCCGAAGGAGCCGTACTTACCGCGGCAAGTCGATGCCGACAGAAGATGAAGCCTTACTTTAAACGTTGTAAGGACGATTGTTAGTTACAACTCACTTTTCGGTTTTTTTTCAATTCGGAGGATATTGTTATGTACACTAAAGACGACGAAGATTGGTTTAACCTATTGGGTGGTAAATCCGTACCCGATGCTGATCCCGAAACGGTTGAAGAAGCAATGGCACTCCGTGGTGCGTTGCGTGCGCTGCGTGAAGGGCAGCATCTACCCCCGCTGCCAGATACAACACCAAAGCGCGAACCGTGGAAATTTTCAGCGTGGCTACAGGAAGCCCCAGTGCGAGCTTATGCGATGGCATCAGTGTTAATTGTTGTTATGTTAATTCCAATATTTATCAAAATCGTTCCGTCACCTGAGGGAACAACGAAATCTTTTCCTTTTTTCTTAGAATTGATAACAACTGAACCTCAAAACACTGCCCAAAATATCCATAACGCGTTGCAAGCGCAAGGTATTGAAAGCACTCAAAAACAAGACGATAATATTTGGATACTGGATATTCAATTTGAACCATCTCAACATCCAGAACTGGCTGAGATTTTAGCGCATTATAATTTACAACTGTCATCGGACAAATTCAATCGTTTAATCGTAGAGATCAAACCGGATGAACACACAACAACGCCGTAGCTTTACCGCAAACAAAGGTTTAATTTTTGTCAGTACATTAGTGACCAGTATGGCAGCACCTGGGGCTCATGCTCAAATGGTACTTGACGGGACTTTAGGTTTTCGTGGTGCTTTAGACGGCCCCGATTACCAAATCGGTGCCAAACTCGGCCAACAACACGGTGGCAATTTATTCCACAGTTTTAGCGATTTCAATATTAGCACCGGTGAAAGTGCCACTTTCTCCGGGCCGAACAGTGTTCAAAATATCATCAGTCGAGTAACGGACGGCAATCCATCGCGTATTAATGGCATACTACGTTCCACAATCCCCAATGCCGATTTTTATTTCCTTAATCCTTATGGCATCCTATTTGGTGAAGGTGCCCAGTTAGATGTGCAAGGGAGTTTTCATGCCAGCACTGCGGATACGCTACGTCTCAGCGATGGTGGTGAATTTAATGCGCGTGAGCCAAGCCAGAGTTTGTTGACTGTCGCGCCAATTAGCGCGTTTGGTTTTTTAACCGACGCGCCAGCCGCTATCACGGTTCAAGATACTAAACTGTCTGTGCCGGAAAGGGAAACCTTGTCGCTTATTGGGGGTGATTTACGCATGGATGGTGATGAGGTACCCATTTATGATGATGAAGGCAAGCCAAGCTTGAAAATAGGACTTTCTGCCAGCTTCGGGCGGATCAATCTTGCCAGTGTTGCCTCACGCGCTGAAGTTATACCTACAGAAACGGGACTAAATTTAAGTGAAAATGCACAAGGTGGACTACTCACAGCTAATAACACAATAATGAATACGAGTGGCGAGGGTGGAGGTGCTATTTATATTCGCGCTGGGCAGTTTGTATTGGATAACAGCGTAGTGGAAGCGAATACAGTCGGCATAGAGAATGGAAAAATTATTGATATACGCGCTGGACAAGTCCAATTAAATAACAGTGTAATAGGTTCAGAAACTACTGGAACCGGAAATGCTGGTTTGATTAATATCGAAGCAGGGCAATTAAATATCACTGATGGCACGCAAATAGCTTCGCAGACTTTTGGAGTGGGTCAAGGAGGGGATATTCATATTAAGATTGCAGGAACTATCACGCTTTCGGATAGTCGTAACGCAGGCAGTTTAGCACTGATTGGTGCAATCTCAAATAGTCAGTTGAGCAATGCCGGAGATGCAGGTCATATTATAATTGAGGCAAGGCAAGTACACATTGCAGATGGTACCCAGATAACGACATCCATTTATGGAGGGGCTCAAGGGGGTAATATACGCATCAAGGCAACAGATAATATTATCCTTTCTGGTGAAAGAAGTGAAAATTTAAACAGTTCAATTAACACAGCGACAGAAAGTAATACTAATAATGCTGGTAATGCTGGCGCTATCGTATTAGAAGCGAATGAATTACGCCTAGAAGAAGGCTCGATAATATTTTCTCTGACGACTGGCTATCATCAAAGTGGAGATATCAAGATTCAGATAACCGATCGAATCACACTGTCTGGTGAAGGCAGTAGAGGTTTTGGCAGTTCTATTGCTTCAATTACTGTAGGTACAGACGAACAGACCGGAAATAGCAGTACAATTGAAATTAATGCTGACAAAATCCATCTTTCTAATGGCGCGCAGGTAAGTGTATCCAGCTTTGGAACAGGTCAAGGTGCTAATACATATATCACAGCAGATAGTGTGGTTCTATCAGGTACAAGTACATTCGGTCATCCCAGTGGTATTTTTTCAAAATCAAACTATAACTCTGACAATGCTGGAGACGGGGGAAGCATCGTATTAGAAGCAAGAGAAATAAATATAGCGGATAATGCACAGATTAGCACTGGAACTGAGGGGGGTGGCGAGGGAGGATATGTAGAATTACGAACACACGCTTTACACATGAATACAGGAGGCGTTATCTCCGCAAGTAGTAAAGGTCAGGGTCAAGCCGGGAATTTATCCCTGCATGTGGAAGACATGCTGCGTATGACGAATGGTTTTATAGAAACAGCAACCGCACATGCTAATGGAGGCAATATAGATATCATTTCATCAGGATATCTGTACTTAATTAAGAGTGCAATCAATACCGGTGTCTTCGCCGAAAAGGGTGATGGTGGTAATATCACCCTCACCCCTAAATTCATCGTGCTTGATAACAGCAAGATTATCGCACAGGCTTATGAAGGCCGAGGTGGCAATATCGACATCACAACCGCGGGTATTTATAATAACACGGCCCAAGGGCGGTTTGAATCGCCTCGAAGAAGATCTATAGATGCTTTATCACAACTAGGCATAGATGGTATCGTAACGATTAATACGCCCTATATCGACCCATTACAGGGGCTTCTCACCCTACCAGCCGGTTTTTTGGATGCCTCTAAATTGTTCAAAGAAGGTTGCACACCTCGCACCATCGGCAACACTTTTCTGAACAAAGGCCATCACAAAGTGGCCGCCAATAACCTAATGGATACCAGATGGGCCAGTTTTTACTTTGATAGCGACACGCCGAGTCCAACTGTCATGGAAAAGAGGCTTGCCAAAAACCTATTGGGTGAACAGGTTTCACTGACAAAACCGTTGTTTGGATGTGGTCAGGGTGACAATCTGGGGCGGATAGCCAAAAAATCCGTTCATAACGCATAAATCCTTGTAGTTATAGTTTGTTATCCTTTATTATAAACCCCTTATTATATACAATCCTTGTAGTTATTGATGAGCGTCAGCGGCAGTAGTATTTTAAAACTGCTGGGTATCGCCCCGGGAAAAGCCGATAAATACCAGTATCGTGCCGTTGTCCTGAAAGATACACATTTGGAACCGGATGTGGAAGGGTTGCCGATCTTTGAATCCGATGACGGGCGAATATTTTTGGAATTCCAAGGTTATTCTGATAGACTTATCCGCACCAGGCTGGCTGCTAAGATATTTCTTGGTTTTGTTTACAAGCACCTTGTGAGCGCCCGGTGATGGCGGGGATAGTCTACACCGATAAGGCTTACAAAACGGCGGCCTTGCCATTGCCGACATTTGTAGACAGTGACAATTGCTGTTTAAGTTTCTAAAGATGTCACAATCCCGATTAGAGATAATAGAGTAGTGCTGGTTGGTATTAATGGATTATCCAAGTCTTAAAATCGCTTAGTACAACGGATACGCGAAATAAACGGATAAAAAATCAATGGATAAAAACCAAGTTCGCCCTTGATTATCTTGTTATTTATCGTAAATATCGAGGTTGAACTTAGAAACGTTGAAGTTGCATGACGATAATAAATGGAAGATAGCCCTATCCGGCAATGAAGCGTATCCGTTGTACTTAACTGTCTGTGAAAATGGGAATGCGCCCGTTCATCCCAAATCCAAATAACTATAGTTTTTCAGAAAAATAAACGAAACGGATGCTATCCCTTCTTAGGGATAGTATCCGTTAACTTTGAGGAATTTCCAAGCCTAGGGCTAAAGCCCAAGGCTAAAAGCGAAAGTCGGCTAAAGCCTAATGGCACGATAGCCAGGGGCAACGCCCCTGGAACTTATTTCCTATCGTGCGTGCCATTAGGCTAAAGTCTACTGATAAAATGGATTGAGTCACCTTTAGGTGACTTTCGCTTTTAGCCTTGGGCTTTAGCCAGAGGCTGGTTGGCTTGTGGAAGCTGAGTGCGTAACATGAGTTAATTATATGAACATCTATAGGAAGGGTAAAAAATGATAAATCCAAAATCACACGATTCACTGTTCAAATGGCTGATAACCGCTTTTACCAGGGAATTTTTTCAACATTATTTTCCCGATATTAAGATAGGAGAATATACATTTATTGACAAGGAATTCATCAGCAAATACGAGAACCTGAAGGAGAGCCTGAAAGATGACTTGTTTCTGGCAATGGAAGTTGAAACCGACGGCATATTCCGGGAAGTTGTTATCCAAATCGAGCATCAGAGTGAAAAAGAAGATGTTTCAGAACGTGTATACGAATATTCATGTTATGCTTGGCTGTTGAAAAAGAAACCAGTCTGGAGCATTGTGATTTACACAGATGATGCAGTCTGGCGGAAGCCGGTTACGGATCGGTTCTGGTACGCCTTTGACAGCCACAACGGAAAGCAGTATCATCATTTTGATGTCATCAAAGTGAAAGCGGAAAAGAGTGGCTTTCTTATCAGAAAGCATTCTCTGATGTGCAAATTGCTGGCACTCAAAGCTGATGATAGGAAAACCGATCCTGATGAACTCATTTTTGAAATATACCGGGCTGCGGCTTTCATGAAAGATGAACTGACCAATGAGCAATTGCTCCTGATTGACCAATGGGTCAGCTTTTACAAAAAAGTCTCCGAACAGAGGCTTGATAAGATTAAAAAGGAGATAAAGATGGACTTTATAGAAACCACAATCAGCGAACATATTTATAATCAGGGATGGATTAAAGGTGAAGTCGAAGGCAAAGCCGAAGGCCGAAAAGAGACGGCAATAACCATGCTTAAATAGGGTTAAATGTGGAAATCATCACTCAGGCAACCGGTTTCACTGAAGCAGAAATAAAACAACCGACAGCTTCGTCAGACAACTGACGGCTTCCAACTTAGCCTAGCCCGCGACATTTTTTTAAGAAGATACCCCCGCCAACAAGCGGGAAAACATGAATGCGCTCGCTTTGTCTGACAATAACTACAAGGATTGTTTTTTATATTCGAGGTTAACGTTTTTGCGCGCAAAAACGTTAACCTCGAATGGATTTATAAAAAAGGTTGATGAGAACGTTTTTTTGTTGGACTCGCGCCAAACAAACCTTCAAGGTTTGCCAAACCTTCAAGGTTTTTACCAGGTTTGCCAAACTTTTCTGGAGGAGTATATAGAAGGAGTTATTATGCGAACAATATATCTTGTTATCTTCACTGCTAACATGCCAGCTGCCCCACAGACGCAACGCGATGCGTTAGTACAGGCGAAGCACTATTGCCAACAGAAAGGCATTGAAAACCACCGAATAGCAGCCCAAACACTCACCGGCGACACCCTGCTCCAAGCCGCTGAAAATTATCAACATTCTGGACATTATCAAGAATCGATAGCCGTGCTATGCATTGCGCTGGAAAATACCTCAGCCGATGAAGCTCTCCGCAAAACTTTTTTTTTATAAACATGTCAGCAACGGTAAACTATCAAAAGCACAAGCCCTGCGACAAGCACAATTGGAGATCATGAAAAATACCGCATTAAATAGGGTAGCTCATTATGAACATCCCTATTTTTGGGCTGCTTTTATTTTGATTGGAAATTGGCTTAACTGAAATCGTGCAAGGTTCGCCTGAAACGAATGATGAATCATTCCTCTTTTTGGGATGAAACGAATTTATGAATAGCTATTATATCAGGAGTACAAGGCGAACCTTGTACAAAAAAAACGGCGTTATTTATCAGGAGTACAAGGCGAACCTTGTACGAAAAAACGGCCTGATGATTAAAGTTATACTACCACAATGAACAACCCAGCAACTATCAGATTTACCAGTTACGAAAAAATCGCAGACACTTTCAGCAATTGGCAAATAGATGAAGCGGGATATCGATTGCTTGAAAAGACACAGTGGGTTGTGACTGAAAAAGTTCACGGTGCTAATTTCTGCTTTATCACCGATGGCGAAGTGATTCAATCTGCTAAGCGGAAACGGCTATTAGCAGAAGGTGAAACCTTTTTTCATCACCAACTCGTGCTGAATAAACTTCAGGACAAAATCCAGCACGCCTTTTTTCTGGTAAAACAGACGCAGCCTGACGTGAACTATATAGCCATTTATGGCGAATTGTTTGGCGGTGGCTATCCGCATCCCGATGTTGAGGCGGATACCACCGTCCAACCTATCCAAACTGGGGTTTCTTATTCGCCCACTATCGAATTCTATGCCTTTGATATTGCTGTTGAATACGACAACCATCAAGCAGTGACTCGCCACTATTTGGATTATGAACAAGCCCAGTCCATTTTCCAACAAACCGATATTTTCTACGCGGTGCCACTTTTGGTGAGCACTTGGAACGAAGCTTGCGCTTATCCGGTGGGCTTTGATTCAACAATACCAGCTTTGTTGGGCTTGCCGCCTTTGCCAGACAAAAATCCCGCCGAAGGTATCGTGATTAAACCGGTTACGTCAATTGCTCTGGACACCAACAGCGTTTGCGTGAGGCCGATTCTGAAAAAGAAAATTGCCGAATTTGCCGAAGATAAACGATTTTATCAATCACAAAAGTGGCCGCCT
>Ga0164315_10003936_pt1 | contig 11548 bp, 12 predicted proteins | sample GuaBasSedimGuay6_FD_113737 | JGI IMG/M metagenome (GOLD analysis project Ga0164315, IMG submission 113737) | Subseafloor sediment microbial communities from Guaymas Basin, Gulf of California, Mexico - Guay6, Core 4569-2, 0-3 cm | ecosystem: Environmental > Aquatic > Marine > Hydrothermal vents... | reverse complement strand
ATTGGGAAAGCGTTGACAGTGGTTTAGTAACCGCCGTTGAAGAGGATACGGGCTTGATTTTCTCGGATGGCTTCGAGACCGGTACGACTGACGCATGGTCGGCAATTACGCCGGTGCTTTGACCTCCTTAGTGGAATCCTTGATCTCAGCCCGCAGTAATGCCAGACCAGCAGTCAGCAATGGACCCATGAAGAAGATGATGACGACTGCCCCCGCGATCAGACCTGCGGGTTTCGGGCGCCTCCATACGAGATTGGTTTTGCCTAACCTGAGTGATTCTGGCGGATGAGATGTGTCAAGTCCTTGCGGCTCCGAGTGACATCGGCGAGAATCACCTCCGGAGGCGAGAAATGAAACACAAGGGCCGGATTGTAGTCGTGTTAATTGTGATGGTGATGGCATTCGTTGTCGTCTCGGCTCTCAAGGTGCGCACCCAACTTCGGTGCGAGGGTTTTCCCGGGTCTGGCGTTACGGCCGGGGAATTGCCGCCTCCTTCTTCAACGGACACAGTGCGCGTGGCCTTGTGGAATATTCGGAATTTTCCGTTGGACCAGAGGCCGCAGGATCCTGATCTTGGCTTCAGCCGGAGAACCAATATCTGTGACCTCGAGGATGCCCTGCACGGGTTGGATGCCGATGTTATCGGTTTCGAGGAGATCATAGATACGCAACGGTTTGGGCAGATTCTCAAGAGGGCCGGGGATAATCGGAAGTACCGCTTGGTTTTCGGTTCGTATGGCGGGCGGCACAACCAGATGATTGGCCTGGCGTGGGATGACGACCGCATTGAGATGGTCGGTAAGTTCGAAGAAATTGCTGGTGTCGCGGTCACGCAAGGCTACAAGCCTGCTCTGGTGGCGACGTTTCGGACACGGCAGGATCCGCCACTGGAATTCACCGTCATCCAGGTGCATCTGGCGGCTGCGCCCCGTGGGTTTTCACATCGCAGGCAGCAGTACCGGGCGCTGATCGACTGGATCGATGAAAACGCCCTCGGCGCCGAGCGCGCCAACCTGATTGTTCAGGGAGATTTCAACGTCACCGGTTGGGAAGGCGGGTCCCAGGCTGAAGAACTGGCCATGCTCGACGGTCTGATGCAGGGAGCGGGCCTGCGGCGTTCGCCGAATTCCAGTGGCTGCACCGAGTATTGGGAAGGCGGAGGCCGGTGGGACGGGGTCCAGGTTCCTTCCCTCCTGGACCTGGTCTATCTCAAGGGATTTGAGGATCACCAGGTGACGAGCCCACAGTCGTGGTTGCACTGCAAACGTCACAACTGCGGCGAATTGGTTTCGGAGGCAGGCCAGGAAGACGGCACCTTCTGGGATGTGTCGGATCACTGTCCGGTGACGTTTGAAATCAGTCCGGGATCCTGATCTGCGTCACACCCTACCGCGGAACTCTCCCTCGGCCATCACGGTGGCGACCAGGGAGGCGACGCCTAAAGGCAAGCAGCAGACCAGGGCGGCGACGGCGCCGGCCAAAGTCCACGCCCAACTCGTGCGTTTGATGGCCTTGATGCCCCCGATGATGGCGATCACTCCAGCGATCAGGATCATCAGAGCCATTGGGCCGAAGAAGGCCAGCGGCAGCCACTGGATTGGCGGCATGTCGTCGGGGATTGCGTAGAGTACCCCAGTCCCAATCAGACCGATCGCCGCAAGGACGGCCCCGCCCGTAAGTGCCATCACGCCCGAAGCGATATTCAGGATTCCGGCAATCGTTCCTTTGGATGTTGTAGGTGATGATGTAACGGCAGTCATGAGCCCTCCCATGAAGAACTACGGAAAATGGTGGGAGTTGTTCAGGGTTAACCCGATGGTGACGGGAAAGGCAATTGAATTGCCAAGACGCAAAGAGCGCGAAGGAATGCAAAGAAGGACGAGATCGAACCCGGAATATAGAAGAGCCTGACTAATACCAGTCCACAACCTCGAGCTTGGGTACGCGTTTGAATTCACGGGTGTTGTGCGTGATCAGAACCGCGTTGTGGGCAAGGGCTGTGGCGGCGATCAGGGTATCGAGAGGGCCGATCGGTTTCCCGCGTTTTTCGAGACCGGCTCTGATCAAGGCCGCCGTTCGGGCTTCGATTGTGCCGAAGGATTGAACGGTCACGACGGCGAGGAGTTCTTTGAGTTGCTTTCGACGTTTTGTTGGTGATATGGACTTTTCGATTCCAACTTCCAGCTCGAACAGAACGACCGAGGGGATCAATATTTGACTGGGCGGTGTTGCTATCAGGCGATCACCAATGCGGCCGATTCCCTTGAAGAAGTAAATCAGTGTGTTCGTGTCCAGGGCAAACATCACAGGAACTCCCGTGGGGTGTCTTCCGGTTCGGCAGCGCGAAGCTGTTCGGTCGTCTGGAGATCGGGCCACGCACCGGCGAGGTTGATCACGTTTCCAGGCCATTCGGTGGCGATCTTCTGCCGGATCAAGTCGGCGACCCACCTGCTGACCGACTGGCCGGCGGCGCCGGCCGCGGCCTTGAGTTGTTGGGCCGTTTCCTCTTCGAGGTAAAGCGTGATCTGGGACATAGAAGCCTCCTATACTTGCAAGTATATGTGTATTCCAGCCCCGGCGCAAATCGATATCTAACCAACCCGGTGGAGCCGGAACCAGGACGGAGCCGGGAGCGGGAGGTCTGAACCCGCGAAACGGTAACGGTATCGAGGGCTCGGGCTCGGGGAAACCGAAGAGAGGTGGCCAAATGATGCCTTTTCTTTCCTTTTCTATGGGAGAATCCCCGGAGCGGATCGGGTTACGCGAGGAGGCTGGATGCATTGGGTCAGTGTGTTGGGGTTGTTCGCCCTCTTGGGAATCGCCTGGGCGATTTCCGCTCATCGGACGAAGGTCAATGTGAGGACGGTTGTGTGGGGCATTGGTCTCCAGTTTCTTCTGGGGGTGATCATCCTCAGGGACAACTACCTGAGTTTCATAGGAATGGGGATTTTCGCCGCTCTGATCGGCATCTATGTTCTCTTGAGGCCGGGAGGACTTTTCACGGGCAGGTTGTCGTTGGCTCTTGTTACGTTGGTAGGCGTAGGGGCGGGCGCTGCAGCCCTCGGTTGGGCATTGCCAGGTGCGCTGCCGTGGGTCGTCTTGACCTGCCTGGCTGTGGCGTTGGGGGGAGGGTGGTTGAAACTGCCCGATGTCGTTCGTCAGAGCAGCATCCTGGTGTTGCTGGCCGGGGGGGTCTCATGGCTGGTGGTCTCCGGCCGGACTGGGAGCACCGTTTTCGCCGTGTTTTCGGGAAAGGTCGCCGCCTTCTTGAGTCTGTCGGACTACGGTTCACGCTTTCTTTTCGGCAACCTGGCGGATGGACAGTACTATTTTCCGGGTCCCGATGCGGGATGGCCCGGGTTCGGTTTCCAGTTTGCCTTCAAGGCCCTGCCGACGATCATCTTCTTCGGCGGACTGATGGGCGTTCTTTACCACTGGGGGGTCATGCAGAAGGTCATCGAGGCGATGGCTCGATTCATGCGCTGGACGATCGGCACCTCGGGGGCGGAGACTCTGTCGTGTTCGGCCAATATTTTCGTGGGTCAGACCGAAGCGCCTCTGCTGATCAAGCCCTTTTTGGACGAGATGACCGATTCGGAGTTGCTCACCATAATGGTGGGCGGATTTGCCACGATTGCCGGGGGTGTATTGGCGGCCTATGTTGCGATGGGAGTGGATGCGGGGCATCTGATCGCAGCGTCGGTAATGTCGGCGCCCGCTGCCCTGGTCTTCGGCAAGATTATTTTTCCGGAGACCGAGCATTCGGTGACTGCAGGTGACGTCGTCATGCCGAAGATTGATACCGGCGCAAATACGATCGAAGCGGCAACCGGCGGCATCACCGATGGCTTCAAATTGGCGCTGAATGTCGGTGCCATGCTGATCGGATTTATTGCATTGATTGCAGTCGTCGACGTCCTGTTCAACTGGGTGGACAGCCTGATCGACGGGCGGTTGCTGCATGGCGTCTGGGTCACGTACAGCTCTGGGGGCATGTCGCCGGTCAATGGAGAGTTCGCCGGGATCTTCCCCGGGTCGCTCCAGACCCTGTTCGGGACCATTCTCAGACCGTTGGCCTGGTTGATGGGCGTGCCGTGGGCAGAGGCCGGCCTTGTGGGTAATCTACTGGGCATCAAACTCTCGCTCAACGAGTTCGTCGCCTATGGTCAGCTTGGAAATTACATTCATTCTGCACAGGGTCTGAGTCCACGCGCGATCGTGATTTCGACCTACGCCCTGTGTGGGTTTGCCAACTTCTCGTCGATCGGTATCCAGATTGGCGGCATCGCGGCGGTGGCTCCGGGACGACGATCGGACCTGGCACGCTTGGGTTTCCGTGCGATGGTGGGTGGTGCTCTGGCGTCATGGATGACGGCGACGATCGCCGGAATATTGTTGTGAGCTCTCAGCTGTCAGCTCGGGCGCTTCCATGTTGTTCTCTGTGGTGAGATACTCTGAACCGGAGGAAAAATGCGCGTTACCAATAGTGTTTTGATGGCTCTCTTGACCGTGGTTCTTGTAACTTCGGGCTGTGAATTTCTCGACCCTGCTCGGCCGACGATTCAACCGGACACCGAGGTCTTCGGCAATGTTCTCGATGTGGAAGAAACCCCCGACGAGCCGGGCGTGTGGATCGTCCGAATCCGGGTCGCACCGCCGAGGGCACTGGACAAGGCGGAATCGGAGCAGGGGCGAGAAGGCCCTGGCGCCGAGAAGGGTCTTACGGCCGAGATACGTGTTGATGCCGATACCGTTGTCCTTCGAGATGGGATGCCCGCGCGGTTGGGGGATTTTGATCCCGGTACGGAGGTCGTCAGCATTCCTGCACAGGGGACCACCCGGATGATCGGTGAGAAGACGGTGCTTCACAACGCTGAGTTCTTCGGTGATTTCGGCACCTTCAGTAAGTGGCGGCTTCCCGGTCTCGAAATTGGGGAGGAGACGGTGGTCGATGATGTCTCCTCGATTAATACCTCGGGAATTGAGCACAGTACGGTGCCCCTCGACGGTGGCCGGACACTGTATTTTTCAAGTCGATATCGCCGCACAACGGGTGGCGAGATGGCTGGTGCGGCGCGCCAGGGGCTGGAAACAGTCGAAGGTCATCAGTACCTAGCCCAGAGGAGTTTCAGAACCGAGTTGGGCGTGGACGGATGGTCCTTTCCCGAACTGGTCTCTTTCCCTGATCTCGAAGGCGCGATTCAGGCGACGGTGAGCTGGGTCGATCCCGAGGAGACCGTTTGTCTCGTGACCGTCAGGTCCGAGGAGGACGAAGGATCGTGGGCCGGACGATCCCAGAGGCTGCATCGTGATCAGGCATGGGGTCCGGTGGAGGCGATTGAAGGTCTGGGTGAGGGAGACAGCTTCGACCCGGTCTACCTCGCAGGGAGCCGGACGAAGGTTCTGTTCGTGACCACCCGTCAGGGTGCAAATCAAAGTGACCTCTTCTTACTGAATCCCAGCGAGAGTACCGATGCGATGTCGCTCGAACCAAGGATCAACACCATCGGGAGCGAGTGGGGGCCTCGGGTCGGTCCGGACAACGAACTTTTCTTTGCTCGGGGTGACCGGCAGTTGCTGTTCATGGGCGGCATGGTTCAGCCGGTGTATCTGGATTGGCCGCACCGGGTTCTTTTCTCCGAGGCAGCGCCGACCGACGATGGGCGGTGGGTATTTCTGACGATCACGCAGCTCGAGGCTGGTGAACCGGACCGTGACATTTGGGTGTCGGAGCGCCGGGAGGATGGAACCCTTGGGTTCCCGGTCCCGGTGGATGGGTGGCGGCCTGATATCGGCTAGGTCGGTAGGCTTCGCCGATCTCGTGGGCCCTGGCTGGGGCCGGTGGCGAGGGGGATGGAGGGCTCGGAGACGCCTTGAGGGGCGGCACGGGGCTTGGGAAATGATCGAGGCCGGGAGGCCCGCGGTTCGGTGGCCGACATTTGGTGAGGCTGTCGAGGATCTGTGGTCGGCAAGGATCATCAGGGATCGCGCGCCCTGGGCTCTCGGTTGGCTTGGGTATCAGGCGTGCGCCCAGTTGGCAGGTAACCTTCCGGCAAGGCCCGATCCCGAGGGTGGGCTCTCCGGCATGTTGCTGTTAGAGCCTGAATGGGTAGGCCGCCAGGTGATTCTTCGGCCCGGAGGCGCTGGTGTCGGCGCCCAGCTCAGTTCCAGTCTGGAAAAGGAAAGATTCAAGGAGGGGGTCCAAAGCATCCGGGGCCATATCGCCGACGGGACCGTCTACCAGGTCAATCTCTGTCGCCGGTTTTCGGTCAATCGATGGGATGGCGGCCTCCAGGAGCTTTTAGAAGCGGTTGCGGTCAGTCCCGTAGTGCCGGACTACTTGAGCGCATTTTCGTGGGACGGCCTCTCTTCCGGAGAGTTGGTGTGTGCTTCGATGGAGCTGCTTGTCAGTCGAAGTCAGGAGCGCCTGGAGACAAGGCCGATCAAGGGAACCCGACCGCGGGGATCGACCCCCGAGGAGGATGTGAGCTTGATCCGGCAACTGGAAGCCGACCCCAAGGAACGGGCCGAATTGGCGATGATCGTCGATTTGGAACGCAACGATCTCGGCAGAGTCGCCCGGACGGGGTCGGTGGTCGTCGAGGACCCGGGCCGAGTGCGGAGCTGGGAGAGGATTCACCACCGGGTCGCTCGAGTGACGGCCTCTGTTTCATCAGAGATGCCGTGGCAGGATATTGTTGCGGTAATGGCGCCGGGAGGCTCGGTTACCGGCTGCCCGAAGCACTCGGCGATGTCTGTGATTGCCGGCCTGGAACCCGTTGCCAGAGGACCTTTCACGGGCGCCCTTGGGGTGATCGCAGGCAATGGCGATCTCGAACTGGCCTTGCCGATCCGGACGGCATGGACTTCTGAAGGACGGCTGGAGATGGCGGCGGGCTGTGGGATCGTATGGGAGTCGGACCCGGAGGCCGAGGAGGCCGAATCACGGTTGAAGATTGGGAAGTGGCTCGAGATGGTGGGGGTTCGGTGATCTGGCAGGACGGAAAGATCCGTCGGGAGGCGCCGCTGTGCGTGCCACCGGCTCACGTCGAGGGTGTGATGACGACCGTGGGTTGCGACGGTGGGCGTGTGCTGCTCTGGGAAATGCACCGGCAGCGCCTTCTGGGATTCCCCGGCCTGGTGGTTGAGGAGAGTGTCCTCCCACAACCCCAGGATCTCGAGTCGTTGTTGGAAGCCTCGGGGTGTCTGGCGCCCTCACGCCTGAGAGTTTCGGTATGGCGGGATTCCAGCACAGGGACAGTTCGAGTCGAGGCTGTCTGTTCACCGCTGAAGGCCTGCGGGCCCGGTCAGAAGCCTGTCTGGTTGGCTGTTGTTCGATGGGAGGATCCTCCTGAGGCGGGCCACAAGGTCATTGCCCGCCACCGGTGGCATGACGCCGGGGAGCGCTCCGTGGCATGGGGTGGCGATGACGCGTTGGCTGTCGGCTACGAGGGACGGCTATTGGAAACCTCGAAGGCCAACATCTTTGTGCGCCGTGGCTCGGTAGTTGTGACTCCACCCGCTCCGGCACGGTGCCTGCCGGGCATCATGCGCCAGGTTGTACTGGAGACCCTGCCCTCGGTTGGATTGAAGGTGGAAGAGAAGGATGTCTTTTTAGACGAACTGACCTTCGCGGACGAGATCTGGATCACCAACGCGGTGGCCGGTATCGTTCGAGTCGGAAGGGTGGGGGAGCGCATCTGGGACAGTTGGCCGTTTCATCGGCGGTTGGTGACGATGTCTATTCCGGCGCCGGGCTGGCCTTGACAAGTGATTAAGAATCTTCCAAAATAGCGATATGGAGACTCGTCCGACCTTCTCACCGGTTTTCGTCTTGCAGCCGGACACTGGTGAGAAGGTCGGGCTATAGATGGGTTCTGAAAGGATTGAGTGTGTGGATCCGGCTCGGTCCGTCGAAGACCTCGAGAACTTACGCAAGCGGTTGGCTGAGAATGACCGGCTTCTCAGGTCTCGGTCGGATCACTACTTGTTGCTCGGCGGGGCAACCCGGCTCAAGATCCTCGCCTTGTTGGATTGCGCAGGCGAGCTGTGTGTCTGTGATTTGGCGACGATCCTGGAGATGACGCCGGCAGCAGTTTCGCAGCACCTCGGGCGTTTGCGGTTGGCATCCCTTGTCGCACCCCGGAGGGACAAAATGACGATTTTCTACCGAAGGACCGACTTCGAACTGCTGCCGCCTCTGTGTTTTCCTGCGCTTGAGCGTGAGTGACTACCATCGGTAACGGGCACGGGAACGGGCTCGGGCTCGGGTTTACGGTGCCTCGTTTCTTTTTCGTTTGCGTGCCGCCGGGTTAAGATCACCGGGTTTGGAGGCATTACATGGCCCACGGATCCCACCGCGCAGTAGCCGCGGCAATTATCGGAAACTCAATTGTCATGGTGGCAAAAACCGGGGTGTTCTTCATCACCGGGTCGGCGGCGATGATGTCGGAGGCAATGCACTCCCTGGCGGATACGCTGAATCAGGTCCTGCTGATGGTCGGGATCCGCCGTTCTTCCCGGGTTGCCGACCCCAGCTTTCCTTTCGGTTACGGCGGCGAACGGGCTGTCTGGGCCTTGATGTCTGCCGTCGGAATTTTCTTCCTCGGGTGTGGGGTCACGGTCTATCACGGCATCCAGAGCTTGCGGCACCCTCATGAGCTGGAGGCCCTTGGTTGGGCTGTCGGTGTTCTGATCGTTTCGTTTATTCTCGAGTTTGGTGTGCTCGTTTTCGCAGTCAAAACGGTGTACAAGGACGCCCATGGAAGACCGCTTTTTTCGTATCTTCGGTATCAGGCCGACCCGACGGCAGTGGCTGTGGTCATGGAAGATTCGGCAGCCTGCCTCGGAGTGCTGATCGCGCTTGGGGGGATTTTTTTGGCTCACTGGACCGGCAACACCGCGTGGGATGCCGTGGCGTCGATCCTGATCGGCATTTTGCTTGGTGCAATTGCCGTCTGGCTGGTTGCCCGAACCAGCCATCTGTTGGTTGGCCCTTCCATTCCCCCCGATGCCCGGCAGCAAGTGAGGGAAATTCTGTCGAGTAACCCCGTGGTCGAAAAAATAGTTGCTCTGCGGACCCGAATGCTGGATAGCGAGACCTACCGTGTTTCCGCCGATATCGAGTTTTCCGCAGAGATTCTGGCGGCGAAGGTCGAGAAGCGCCTGCTCGGTCGGTTCCCGGATATTGCAGCTCACCCGGACTATCCGGAGTTTTCGGAGAAATTTGCCGATTGCGTCATTGAGGAGCTCGGCGATCAGATTGATCTGATCGAGGAAGCCATCCAGCGAGCAATCCCCGAGGCTCACTACCTTGACATTGAGGCCGACTGATGTTGCCGAGCTCATGCCGTCACTGATCAACTGCAGGAACCTGGAAAAGTCGTACGGTCCTCGGACCCTGTTCGACGGGCTGGATTTGAACATTGGCGAGGGTGACCGGATCGGCATCATCGGGCCGAACGGCGCCGGCAAGACAACGTTGCTCAATATCCTCGCCGGCGACGACGAGGCGGATTCCGGAACCGTCCATCGACGCAAGGGACTCAGGATTGCGGCAGTGCCTCAGGATCCCCATTTCGATCCTGCGGAGAGTGTTTCTGCAGTCGTAATCCGGGCTGCCGAGGCCCATGCGGTTCCTGTCGAAACCTCGGTCGAACGGGAAGTGCGGGCTCGAATCGTGATGGAGCGAATGGGTTTCTCCGATGTCAACCTTTCGATCGGTACGTTGTCGGGAGGATGGCGGAAGCGGGTTGCCATAGCTGTGGCTTTGGCATCCGCCCCGGAATTGCTGTTGCTTGATGAACCTACCAACCATCTTGATCTTGAAGGCATGCTCCATCTGGAAAGGTTGTTGACATCTGAGCGCCTTGCCTTTGTCCTGATCAGTCATGACCGGGTGTTTCTCGACCGAACGGTAACGCGGATACTTGAGGTCGCACCGCAGTATCCCGGTGGCGTATTTGCGGCCGAGGGTACCTACAGCGGGTTCTTGCACAAGAGAGAGGCGTTCTTGACCGCCCGGGCGCAGTACCGGGAAGGCCTGGCCAATCGGGTGCGGCGAGAGTTGGAGTGGCTTGGACGGGGCCCCAAGGCCAGGACCACCAAGGCACAGGCCAGAATCGACGCTGCGGAGGAACTCCAAGAGGAGCTGAGGGGCCTCGATCGCACGACCGCGGTTGAGGTGCAGGGGATTGAACTGACGGGCTCAGGGCGCAAGACCAAGAGATTGCTGGCGGCGACCGACCTATCGAAGAGCCTTGGAGGGAAAGAGCTGTTTTCCGGATTGGAGATATTGCTGAGGCCGGGACAGCGTCTCGGTGTTGTTGGGGCCAACGGGAGTGGCAAGAGCACCCTGTTAAGGGTGTTTGCTGGAGAAATCGACCCGGATGATGGAACCCTTCGGAGGGCAGAGGGGCTTCGTACCGTGTATTTTGACCAGAATCGGGAGCAACTCGATCCCCGGATGCCGTTGAGGCGTGCCCTGGCCGAGCTGAGCGATACGGTCATCTATCGTGGGAGTCCGGTTCATATCGTCACCTGGGCCAAGAGGTTCCTTTTCAGTGCAGATCAATTGGACCTGCCTCTCGAGGAGCTGTCCGGCGGAGAGAAGGCACGTGTCCACATCGCCCGCCTGATGTTGCGTCCCGCCGATCTCTTGATCCTCGATGAGCCGACCAACGATTTGGACATCCCAACCCTGGAAGTTCTGGAGGAGAGTCTATTGGACTTTCCCGGCGCCCTGGTTCTTGTGACCCATGATCGGCTCTTGATGGATCGGGTTGCAACACTCCTGTTGGGGCTTGGCGGTCAAGGTGGCGCGACGTTCTTTGCCGATGTTGCCCAGTGGGAGGAGACGGTTGCCTTGAGTCGGCTGAAGACCGGCCGGAATAAAACCAGTGCGCCACGCGAAAAGAAGAAGAAACAGGGCTTGTCCTACCTCGAAAAGCGGGAGTACGAGGAAATCGAGACAAAGATTGCTGCTGCCGAGCGGGACCTCGAGGCCTCGGCCGCCCGTTTAGAGGACCCGGCTGTCGTCTCGGATGCCCACAAGGCGCACGAGGCCTTCGAGGCTCACAACGAGGCGCAACTCCGGCTGGATCAACTCTTCGATCGCTGGGCCGAGTTGGAGGAGAAGCGGAGCAACCAGGGCTGAGGGTAGAGTGATCTCCCAGGAAGGACGAGGGGGAGAGGGGGAGCAGGGGGGAGGGGGTTACCGCAGCCAAAGGAGGAATGGGCGGCATCCGCGTATTTGGCCGTTTTGCCGTCACTGTAGCCGGCTGTCTGTGCAGCAATTCCGACGGGAAGCGTGTTTGAACAGCATGTATTGCCGTCCTCCTTGACGCTGAGGGTGACGGCCTTTTGCATAGGCCTTGCTGACCTGGGCTCGAACGCCATCCTTGTCGTTCGGGACTATTTCGGTGACCGGCGAACCGCTACAACAGCTTGATTTTGAGGTCTTTTCCTGGTTCATTCTTCCTCCATGCAACTCCTTGTTCCACACGATTCCAGGGAATCGGCCAGACCTCGGAGTTGCCTGCGTTGGGTT
>Ga0164315_10003935_pt1 | contig 11548 bp, 3 predicted proteins | sample GuaBasSedimGuay6_FD_113737 | JGI IMG/M metagenome (GOLD analysis project Ga0164315, IMG submission 113737) | Subseafloor sediment microbial communities from Guaymas Basin, Gulf of California, Mexico - Guay6, Core 4569-2, 0-3 cm | ecosystem: Environmental > Aquatic > Marine > Hydrothermal vents >... | reverse complement strand
GGCATATTTGTTGCATTTAAAGAGGCAGAATACGCTTCGATGATTTGCTGCGCCACGCGAGATGAATTCAGGTTTTAAGAACAGTGGACAAAAGACGGATGTGCCTGAGTTAAAACGCACTGCTTCTGTTATACTGAATAAAATGGAAAAGAATGAGTAAAAAAAGCAAAAAAGTCAGACATATTCTGTCGCTTTCAGGCGGCAAGGACAGCGCTGCTTTAGCGGTGTATCTGAAAGATAAAATTCCTGATCTTGAATATGTGTTTCTGGATACGGGGTATGAGTTGCCGGAAACGTATGAATATTTGAAACGGATGCGGGCAATTTTGGGGATTAAGATTAAGTTCGTTAATCCTAAAAGATCGTTTGAAAATTGGTTGAAACTTAAAGGTTGCTGGCTCCCTTCTCCTCAGAAAAGATGGTGTACGGAAGTTCTGAAAATTAAACCTTACGAAGATCATATTGGCCGTGATTTTGTGTATAGCTACATCGGAATAAGAGCTGATGAAGATCGTGATGGTTATATTTCACATAAGAAGAATATAATTCCATACTATCCTTTTGTTGAAGATGGTCTTGTATATTCAGATGTTGAATATTTACTGGAGTCAAGCGGTCTTGGATTTCCAAACTATTATTTATGGCGAAGCAGATCAGGCTGTTATTTTTGTTTCTTTCAACAAAAAATCGAATGGCTAAATCTTTTTAAACATCACAGAGAACTCTTTTATAAAGCCATGTCATTTGAAAAAATTGATAAAAAAATTGGAAAACAATTCACTTGGTGTCAGGATGAAAGTTTAGAAGAATTGCTAAAGAGAAAGGACGAAATCATAAAGGAACACAAAAACAGAATGCTAATCAAACAATCAGGGAAGGTTAGAAGCTCCAAATTGATTGACATTCTTAAAGATTTCGACCAGAAACCGTGTATTGTCTGTAGCGTATAACGCCCACTAACTTTAATTAAGGATAGCTACCAATGGATATTGAATCTTTTAAAAAATTAACAACTTCCATTCTTCCCGAAAAGACACAGGGTAAACCTCATAAGACTTTAGCATTACTTTCAATTATTGAGGGCATAGATACAGGAGAATATAAAGAAAATAAATTTTATTTTGACTCAAATTTCAAAACATTATTTTCAAAATGGTTTGTTCGGTTTGCCAGAACTGACGATAGAGACAGACCATTGGCTCCTTTTTTCCATCTCAGAAGTACCAGTTTTTGGAACCTCATGCCAACACAGAGAAAAGAGGAAGAATTGATTGAAACCTCAACGGTTGGCTCTTCTGGACATTTATTTAAACTTGTTGAATATGCCTATTTAGATGGCGAAATATTTCATTTCTTCCAAGAAAAAGAGAACAGAGAAGAAATCAAGAGATATTTAATAGAACATCTTAGTGCTAATGTAGACAAAAAAACAAGTGGAGATGAATCTCATACTGAAGAAACAACCCCCGTAGAAATTAAACGTGATGAACCTCGCTCCATCGCACTTCAAAGCAAATTTCTCCATGAACAACAAGCTATTGAAGCCATCATCAAGTCTCTCGGCAATCAGGTGGAATTCGTTCCCAATTATTTTCTTCATGATCCTTCAACAAATCAGTATTTGGAATGCGACCTTGTTGTAGTCTCTTTGGACCGTCTATCCATTATCGAACTCAAGCACTGGTTTGGTGAAATAGAAATTCGTCCGTATAAATGGATAGTCAACAAACACCATCATCGTGAAGACCCGCACAAATCCAACAAATACAAATGCCAGGTGTTACGGAGTTTTTATGAAAAGGCTTTCCCCACCTTTCCGAAGCTGTGGGTCGAATCCATTGTCGTGCTGACCAATCCTGATTCAGACGTTCATGGCGGGTATTCATACAAAACAGAAGATAATAATCCCACATTTGCCAACATTGAAACGCTGATCAAGCATTACAGGTACAGAACCGGTAAGCGAGAGCTTAAAAAATTAGACACGGGACAGGTAAAGAAAGTAGCCGATAAACTGAGACAACAATCGGAAACGCAACCTCGTAAGGGTTTTCATCTTCCCGGTTATGAAATAATAGAAAACCTCACCCAGACCCCTGACAAAATCGAATTGATTGTCCGTCCATCCGGGAACCAGTTGCAGAAAAACCAAAGACTGCGTGTTTTCCTGTCCGATCCTCTGACTGCAACTGAAATTCGCCATGAACAACGAATCAAATCATTCAACAGCCTCAAAGCAATCGAAAAAGTCGGAGACCATCCGAATATTCTCAGAGTTTGGAATATCCCGCATGAAGACGGACTCATCATTGAGGCATCGGACTGGTCACAGGAAGGCACACTTGCTGATGTGATACAAAAGCAAAAAGAATTTTCCGTTGAAAATGCAATTTCGATTATACGGGGAATTCTGAACGGGCTTTCCGTGATACACAAAGAAGATGTGATCCACCGGGACCTTCGGCCTTCAAACATATTGATGGTCAGGGGAATCCCCAAATTAATGAATTTTGATTTGTCTTACCTGCTTGAAGATAAGCGTTTAACTGTATTTCCCCAAGCTGATTCATTAAAACCTTCCCCTTATATGGCACCGGAACTTTATCATGCTCCCGATGTCTCCGAAACAGCGGACTTATTCAGCGTCGGTGTCATATTTTACGAACTTCTTTGCAGACATCTGCCATTTAAAGATTCTGCTGATCTGGAAAAAAATAGTGGCGTGCTGAGTGACTCAGCATTGGACGAACTAAAAAATTGTTATGTTTCCGAACTGTTACAAATAATTATATATTCGCTTATTCAGCAGGATCAGCATCAGCGCCCCCAGACCGCAGAAGAAGTTCTTAAAGATTTGGAACAATGTATTACTACAGAAGAAGAAAAAGCGATACCGGTAACGAACCGAATCCTTGAACCCGGTGAAACACACGGGGTTTATCAAATTGAAGAATTAATCGGCAAGGGACGGGAAGCTCAGGTTTACAGGGCAAAACAGACCACGGAACGGGAGGTTGCTCTCAAACTTTTTCACCACGAGGTTCTGAGAGAAAGAATTTATGCGGAACGGGACGCTATGGACAGTGTCAGGAGTCCGTATATTGCTCATTGCCAGGCCCCGGGGCAGTGGAGCGACAACCGGTTGTTTTTAGTGCTTAATCTGATCAAAGGAACCTGTTTAAGAAAGGTGATAGAAGAACAGAAGCAGCCTGATTTGGAAGAATTTAAACATGTCACGTTATGTCTCCTGGAAGCTCTTAAAACGATGCATGGGACTCAGGATCGTGAAGAGCCGTTACTTCATAATGATATCAAGCCGGAAAATATAGTTTTAACTTTAGAAAAATATCCGGTCATTATTGATTTCGGAACAGCCAGCCCGCCCCATACAGACGCATACATGGGCACTCCCCCTTATACAGCCCCGGATTTAGTACAAGGAGTTGATTTTGAATATTGCGAAAGCGGAGATATTTTCGCACTGGGGGTCACACTTTTTGAGTATCTTTTTGCTGTCAAACCTTATGAGGCACTGCCGTCCATATCTGCAAATCCTGTCAATCCACGCGATCTCATATCAGACCTGCCTCAGCCATTGGAAGACTGGCTTCTGAAAAGCGTCCGTCCTTTAAAAGCCGACCGTTTTCATGATGTCCAAGAGATGAAAACAGCGTTTGAGAAAATTTTTGATCAGGAACATCCTGACGACAAAAAGAAAGCTGAAGAAAGAATTAAACGTGACCCGCAACATAAGCCCTCTGAAGACCTTCCATGCGGTAATGAGTTTGTAGCCTATCTGAATACGCTTCATAATACAACGCCCGGCAATGAAAATGCACTGGCTGAGTCACAGGCTCTGAATCCATATTTCGGTTCCATTCATGTTTCCCTTGATCTTACTGATTTTATTGCAGAACAACTCATATCATCAGATGGAAGCCATGTAATTTTGACCGGTCATGCCGGGGATGGGAAGTCAACCATTGCACTGGAATTGTATAAGCGATTTAAAAACATTCCAATGCACATACGGCTGCCGCAGGCCCTGTCTGTGAAAGAGGAAATCTCAGCAGATGAGGGAATCACACTCCATATTGTAAAAGATATGAGCGAGCTTCCCGAGAAAGATCAGATCAATATGTTTTTGGAAGCCTCATCAGAAGATTTGTCTGAAAATCGCTGGCTTATTATTTCCAATACCGGCACATTGCTTGAAACGCTTAGAGCCGTAGCGCACCACAAAGAAATTAATGAACAGGAATTGGAAAATCATCTGCTCAGTCTGTTGCAGAAAAAGGAACCGGAATATCTGAATGATTTCAGCGCACCCTTTCAGGTGATCAATCTGACCCAGATAGACAATGTACACATTGCCATGCAGCTTTTTGAAAAGCTCATCCACGAAGACAATTGGGAAGTGTGCGACACCTGTGATCTTCGTAAAACATGCCCCATCCATATCAATGTCACCGCACTTCAGGAATTCAGGCCCATTGCTTCAGAGCGTATCAAATGGATATACCGGCATCTTTATGAATACGGCAATCGCCTGACTATGCGTCAGATAACAGCCCATCTGTCTTATGCCTTAACTGCCGGACTGGACTATGAAACCTTATGCAGCCATGCAGCCATGCCGATTCCACCGGATATCAGCGATTACCTTTTCCATAATCGTTTTTTCGGCTTCAAAGGAGTTGCAAAAGACGATGAAGGCAGACAACTCACAGCATTGGAGCAGATTATGCCTCTTGAACTTGGAAGCAAACCCTATCCGACTCTTGATCGCCGTTTGTGGACAATTGAAACCGGGTTGCTTCCTGAACTCCCCGCATCTCTGGAAAACCTTTTTGAAAGCGGTCTCCGAATAGAATACGGAGCAAATTCGGACAGTTCACGATATCGGCAGCAGATTCGTCGCATGTTTTATATTTTTGGTAAAGTTTCAGGTGACTTGCAGAATTTTCCCACATCTTTTTCAGGATCACAAATGCTGACAGAATCGGAAACTTGGCAGAAAGTGCCGGACAAACTCAGCCTCCTGCGTAAAGATGATCTCATGAGAAAAGTGCTGCATGTCTTGCAGGAACAGTTTACCGGTTTCCATCTGCCGGAAAATATGAATACAAGCGAGCTTTATATAACCCTTAACCGAAAAAACGAAGACCTCCGGCAAAGTGTGCAGATTCTTCTGAAAAGGATTCCTTTCTCAAATTTTACTCTGTATTTAAAGCCTGTTTATCAGACCTTCAAACCCCAGCGCTATGTTCTGACATTGGAAGAAACATTTTCAAAAATCAAACTGCACTTGGCACTTCCGTTTCTTGATTTCATCATGATGCGGCATACCGGAGAAGTCGGGCAGCCTCTCGATACAGCCTATTCGGATCGCCTGGAACGATTCAAAGCAAGGCTGCTTCAATCTTACAAATCGGAATATTTAGAGCTTCTGGAACTGAAAAATAACGGTGAGCTTGAAACCAGAAGATTTGTAGTGAATGAGAATACATTAGAGGTGGTATGATGACAACGGTTCAAAAATTCCCAAAAATGCCCGATAAAGAACGCGAAGATGCCAATCCGGCAATTCAGCTTTTCGGACGGCGATTTTATAAAGGTCAGACCGAAGTTGAATATCTTGCTGAATTTATGCTGCTGTTTATTTCAAAGAAAAAGATTTCAGGGAAAGAAATTCATGGGGTTGACAACGCGGAGAAATGGAAAGGCTTTCCGAATTCAGAGGAACTTGAAAAATGGAAAGATGAACCTCTGGAATATTTCCCGCCGTTAAGGCTGATACTGAAACTGTTTGCTTTTCTCGGATCCTCAAATCTTGAAACCCGCCATAATTGCCACAGAGAACAGTTTAAAACCATATTAAGCATACTCAGGTCTCGAATTCAGACAAATATTTCTGCGGATAAGGTTTTGGAGTTGCTGGAGCAGGTTTTGATAGGATTTGAAGGGATCACCAATGACCGTACTTGGTGTACCCATGTATTTTTGCCAGTTTCTCCCGGACTTATCGCGGGTGAGACAATTTGGGGTAAGGTTGAAGGGAAAAAAAATTCCAACCTCACCTGGGAAGAAGCTATCAAGGGAAAAAAACTCTTTTCCTTTTCAAAACACGACTTCATGGCTCGCGGAGGAGAGGTGCTTTATTTACAGCTTTGTAACCTGTTCCGTCGGATTCGCTCTCAGGAAATTGCCGACTTTGAAGAAAGAATCGGATATGCCCCCGGAACATCCGCGGATTTTCAAATCAGAATTGAAGCAGGTCTGAAAGCTTTATTGCAAAGCCCGCCCGCGCCTGCTTTGGATGCCCTGGCAGGATGGATTGAAGATGCAGCCCCCTGGACGCGGGAAAAAATTGAAGGTCGTAAGGCAACATGCGGCTGGTGTCCGGAAAAGAGCTGGAAAGAAGCCTATCTTTTTGCTTATGAACTGGCTAACATCTGTGAAGCGATTATTGATCCTTTGAAGAAAATTGAAATGCTGGAACTCTGCTGTATTTTTCAGGTACTCCGAAGTCTGTGCGCCCAGTCCGCCCGATACTGGAACACGCTTGACAGCCATAATGTCCGCCAATTCGGAGGAGTCTGTGATTTTGCCTGGATTATCACTTCACCGGAAACGGAGGATAAATCTTTAAAAGAAGCGGCAAAGCGCAATCTTGCCCGAATACAGGAAATGATACACGGAGCCTTGAGAAATGATCAGATTGACCCGGACAAAAAAGGCAGCTATAAACCCGGGGACGAGCAGGGACAGGAACTTTTCATGAAACTGGGCAAAAAAATCGGCTTTATTGCTCCATGGACAGGCCCGGGAGCGCGTTTTGTTTTAAATGACGCTCTGACCCGCTATTTTGTGTTAGCTCTTATTCAGCCGGGTCATCGGATGAGATTCATATCTTTTCAGGAAATTTTGTACCGACATTATGGAATGGCAGCCAATGGAAATTTTTTGAACCGTGCGATTCAATGGACATACCCAAATCAGAATCTGAACCTGCATTCATCAGTTCAGGATTGGCTTGAAGAAAAATTGACAGCAACCAGCTTTTTAATACCCCTTTCAGATGCAGTTTCTCTGGTTCACAATCCTTATGGTGAAGGCGAAGGCGAAGGCGAAGAAATGTAAAAATGAGGTGCGAGGCACACTATGAAACTTTTTGCGAAAACACTGACAAACCATTTGCAGGAAATTTGCAGCCCCATTCTGACAGGACAAAATGACGGCCGCGAGTTGCGTCTGTTTCTGTCTTCCTTTCAGCCGGATATCATATATGAAACAGGGTGTCAGCTAAATGATTTCCTGGCGACAGGCCCGCGGCAGGTTGATTTCATATATAAGGTCGGACTCAGACTTTGGGATAACTGGAAACAATCCGACACAGGTTTAAGCGATAATCTTTTGTCAGCATTCCAAGACAAAGAATGGATAGACACGGAAAACCGTTTAACCTTTTACCGAAATCTGAAATGGGATAAAAATTCCGGGAAAGATTGTCTGATTATCATACTTATCGGGGTCGAGCAGGCCATTGACCGGGGAAGTCTTAAGGATTTCTATTTTATTGATGCATCTGATTTATGGACCCGTTCTTTAAAACGCTCTTTCAAGCCGTGGATAAAAGAAATTCTTCATAAAAATGAGATCGAACCGGAAAAAGAGCATCTGGAGGAAATTAATGACTTGCTGAAAGTCCTTCATAAACATGGAGCCGGTGATCTGGTCCGGGTTTCGGATTTTCTGGAAAAAACAGATTTCAAGGGCGCGCAGGATGGGCTTGATGCGATGGATGCCTTGAATGGAGGATTATCTTACTGGGATTTGCCGCTTCTGACAGACATGAAACCAAGAATGAAACAGACAAAATATGTTGAGGCTGCGATTAAATTCTTCAGTTATCAGGGTTATCTCAAGGAAAGTGACAGAAAAAAGGCATTGAATAAAATAGCGGCTTTTGAAAAGCGGGTGGAAGCGGGAGAGGAAGTTGTCCATATTCCTGAAGCATTTGATGATATTGGCGATCTTATGACCTGTCTGAAAACGTATATTGAAAAAAACACCCCGGAATCCCGAAATCGCCTGCTGAAATTTGATTACGCAGTTGTCAGAGATAAGATATTAGGCTTTAAAGAAAAATCTGATAAAAACGGTGAAAAAGAACCTTCTGTCCGTGATGTTAACGCGCCGCCATTGGAAGCCATCTTAACAGCCGTATGGCGTACATTGATTGATTACAAAAAAAAATGCAGAAAAATTCAGCCTGCAAGAGCTTTGAAAGAAATACGACTGGAACCGATCATATTTTACCATGATTCTGAAGAAGAACAGGATGGTTCTGATCTGCTGAAGGGATGTCTCGGAGGCATTGATGTATTTTTAGAAAAAAACTTGTTGGTAGAATGCGATATTGACGGAGAACTTGGGACCATTGAATTAAGGAGCAGTCTTCTCAGAGAAAATCAGGTTCCTTTAAAAAAAGCAGGTACGAAGATACCGAATTTTCAATTCCGGGTAATAATTGAAGCGGATGAAGACCTCGGAATCACCCGAAGATATAAGTGGCAATTACCTGAAACTCATGCCTATCGAAACTTCTGGAATCTGGCACGGGCGGCCCGTGATGAACTTAAAAACTGTGGCGGCCCCTGTCTTCCTGTTTTTTCTGTTCCTTATTACACTGAAATATTTTCAGCGCCTGATGAAGAAGACGCTACCCGTATTCTGAAACTCGGGCTGAATAATTTAAAAGTCATAAATCTTCTGGATGCTCCCGGCTTAAACAAACACAATCCTTCCTGGTCCCGAATAAAGGATCTGTCTTCTGCATTCGGCGACTTTCTTCAGCATTTTGCAGAAGATGGATATTTTGAAGCTGTTGAAAAGCATTGGAGCAATTTTTTTCAAAAAGTGAAATCAGCTTTGGAACCTTTGGCTTATGGCAAAGCAGGTGACGATGAATTCGCTCCTCTTTTATACAAGGCATTTTTACTTACTGATCTGCCTTGTGAGCAAAACGCTCCGAATTGTTACTGGGATCGGTTCGTCAATTCGGCAGTAGTGACAGGATTACACCCTGCCCTGCTGGAGATGTTACGACACCGTGAGACCTTTCTTGTTCACGGCTTCACTGATATTGTCAAACATGCCTTGGAAGATTCAGGCAGAGAAAAGATCAATCTTCAAAAATGGCACGATGTGTGTGATCTTGCCATCATCAATTATCCGCTTTTCGGGATCATAAGCGACACGGGAAAAGCATTGAATACGCAAATTTCGTCAATGGGCCTGATTCATCGAATAGGAAGCCCCCCGATTTCGGGAGCTACCCTTTCGGCCAAAGTGCTCCGGGGTTATGAAGCACCTGAAGATGATAATATTAAAGACAGTGTTTTGTTTCGCGAAACCCGTGAGTCAAAAGAAATAAAACGTATTCTGCTTGAGTTCATCAAGCTTCATCCTCATGCAAACGATGGTTTGTCTGTTGCCGTACTGAATGCAAGAGATATTCAACCCATCATCGCGGGCATTGACATTTTCCTTAAACAAAGACTGAATAAAGAAGTTTCAAAAGATAGCGAGGATTATCCGCCCTATCATTTTTCAATCACGTTGTTCATGCATTCTGACGAAAGCCGTGAAATTTCCCGGTGGCTTCAGGAATGGCGAAGGCGATGGGAGCCTTTGCAGATAATTGAAAAATTCAGATATTATCAGCAATGCAGGCTTTCAGTATCTCAGCGTGTTATCGGAAGCAGAGATGATTATGCAAACATTCTGTCAGGAGATGATTTTGAGGCAGACATTGCAATATTGTCCCGTTTCATTTCTGCCAAAGAAACCGGAGATGACGTGGAAACCGCTGCTCCTTATAAAACGGACTGGAGTTCTCTTCTCAAGTTCCCGATTGTTGAAACGCCCCGATGCGCAGAAGAACATCCTTCAAAAAAATATTACAGAGCAAGGATTGTCAGTAACCGGCAGTTCAGGCTTGCAAGCCTGCATTCCGATTTAAGTGCGCGTTTTAAGCACCCGAACACCTACGCGGAACAGCAGCATATTGTTATCAGTGACGGAGATTACACGCCCTGGATTCATATTGTTGACCTGCTGCATCAGAAAGCCTCCTGGGTTGTCTGCATTGACCCCTCTGTTGATGAACGCCTTGTGGGGCAGAGTGATAATGAAAACCAATGGAAAAGAGAGATTATCGGTTTTTCATCCGGAATCGGCGCACATGGAGAACTGAATTACACTGTTTCAACTGAACGGTCCTCCATCTCAGATATAAAGAAACGGATTCAGGAGCAGATTAACCGAATCTTCGGTCCCTGGGAGCCTGATGAACTTGAAAAAGCAGCTCATTTGCTGGTAAATCGGTCAAGAGAACTCGCCGGCCTGTCGTTAGTTCGTGCTACAGGCCCGAATGAATATGTGCGGGATCTGATTGCTTATGCCTTAATCCGGATTTGCCTGCCTCCTCCAGAATCCGAATCCCTTTGTCTATGTGATCAGATCATTGGTCTGGATGCTTTCCAGCACTGGTTTGATGGCGAAGACCGGCACCGCCCGGATCTGATGCGGCTTATCACGCTACTTGACAAAAAGGGAAAAGTTCAAATTACCGCCCAGCTTATTGAGTGCAAAATTGCTAAAAAAAGCACTGTCCATCTGGAAAAAGCGAGGACTCAGTTGGAAAATGGACTGCGACACCTAATCAGACTTTTCAGGCCCCGCGAAAGAGATAAAGACAGTCGTTTTGACCAAAAATTCTGGTGGGCTCAGCTTCAGCGTCTGATTGCAAACAAAGCGGTAATCAGCAGTAAATATCAGCGCGATGTCACGACCGCTTTGGAATATCTGGGAAACGGCTATTTTGAAATTAACTGGAATGCTATGGCTGTTACGTTCTGGACCGATTCCGAACAGAATGAATTTGTTTGTGATACTGAGTGGAATTTTCATGAACAAGACCATGATCTGAATATAGCGGTTGTTTCCTGTGGAAAATCGCTTATCAGAAACATCTGCTGCAAGGATGAATCTGTTGTTATTCCTGCAAATATGAGCGATAAGGCCGAACCGAAAGATGAAGAGCCTGTCTCTTTTAATATTGCAGAAAAAGAGGAGGCAGGCAGCATCAGGGAAGTTAATGAAGATACAGAAAATGATGTTGAATCCGCTTCCAATTCAGACGATATAAATTCTGAATATGATACTCCGAACAATACTGAACAAGAAGCGAAAGTTATTATGCAAATACCGGAAAGCGTTTTTCTGGGATATACAGAAAATGCTAAACGTGAAGTTTGCTGGGAATTCGGGCATTCCGAACTCTCCAATCGTCATATTCTGATTTTTGGAAAGTCCGGAGCAGGTAAGACTTACGCTATTCAGACGATCCTTTTTGAACTCGGACTTCAAAAGCAGAATTCAGTTATCGTTGACTATACCAACGGATTTTTGCCAGATCATTTGGAACCAGAATTCAAATCATCTATAAATCCCAAAACCCATTTGGTTCGTCAGGATCCTT
>Ga0164315_10003934_pt1 | contig 11552 bp, 5 predicted proteins | sample GuaBasSedimGuay6_FD_113737 | JGI IMG/M metagenome (GOLD analysis project Ga0164315, IMG submission 113737) | Subseafloor sediment microbial communities from Guaymas Basin, Gulf of California, Mexico - Guay6, Core 4569-2, 0-3 cm | ecosystem: Environmental > Aquatic > Marine > Hydrothermal vents >... | reverse complement strand
GCCTCGCCCGCTCGGCTTCCCCCGGACCAACGCCGTCGAGCGGGTGATAGTGCATCAGCCTCTTTAGCAGGATGCCCTGCGAATAGAGCACCTTGTCCGCGCCCGCGTACCCGGGGTTCTCACGCGCAATCGCGCGGAAGCGCTCCAACGCGAGCAGGTAGGCCACGTGGTGCCGCGCCGATTGCGGCAGCGCACCGTCCTCGCGCTTCTCCCCCAGCGATTCGCGCCGGAATCCGTCCATCAGCCACGTCGCGGTCAGGTGATGGCGCAGGTAGAGCGGAAAGAAGGCATCGCGGTCGTGGAAGAGCAACGCGGCTGCTTTGTACTGGAGGTCGGAGCGGTCGTCCCGCTGCCGCGCACGGATCGCGCGCCGGTCGAGCTCCGACAACGTCTCCCACAGGCGAAACTGCCGGGCCAGACGTGCCGGATCAATCGGCAACGGCTCCGCGAACGGCTGCAGCCGCTGCTCCGGGGTGCGATCGCGAGCCAGATGCATGTAGCCGGTCAGCCGCCGATAGGGCACGGGCGCCGGCCCGATCGTCGCTTGCAACTCCACGCGCGTCCGCAGCGGATCGTCCGTCGCCAAGGGAACAACGCCGCTGTCGAGCCCGCGCGGCGACTCGACGCTCCAGCGGTTGGCCCAGGCGATGCCGATGGCACTCTGCGGTTCGTCCGCGGCGATCGCAGCCGCAACGCGCAGCCCCTCGTCCAGATCGTGCTCCGCCGCCAAACGCCGCACGCGAATGTACTGAAGCAGCTGGCGATTCGCGGAGGCGAAGCCCGTGGTGCTGGCGACGCGATCGATTTCCGCCGGCGTGCACTCGCACTCCGCAATACGGACGGTGTGTTCCATGGCGCCCGTAGTGATGCGCTGATCCGGTAGCACCGTGGCGCGTGAGTACCAAAGCAGCGCATCCGGCCAGCGATGCTCCCCCTCGAAGTGCGCGCCAAGGCGCAGCGCCATGTCGTCGGATCCCGGATGACCGGGATAGCGCGCCAGCCACGCCGGGAGGAGTTCGACCGTGAGCGCGTCGGGTGCCCCCGGGTGCGGCAGCCACTCCCAGCGCGCGTGCATGATGAGCGTATCGAAGTAGGGGTCGCGATCGAGCACCTCGATCGCACGGTAGCTGCGCAGGAACGCGCGCGCCTCCGGCGTCCCCTCGGCCGCGATCAGTGCGGCATCGGAAAAGTAGTTCACTAGCCGGAGCGCGTTGACGCGTTCCGGGCTGCGAGCCAGATCGAGGAATCGCGCGCGCGCATCCGGATCGCCGCTGAACGCGAGCGCGACCGTCACGTCCTCCGCGTCCGCCGGCGAGCCTTCCGCCGCGATCTCGCGCAGCCAGGGCGCGGCCCGCTCGAACGGCACCGTAAGGGCGATGAGAAAGATCAAGTTCTGGCGCGACACGGGGTTTTCGGCTTGCGACCAGGCGCGTCGCAGATGCGACGCTCTCCGGTCGGCGCTTTCACGCCCCGGAAGCTCCCAATAGACATTGAGCGCATCGACCCAGTCGCGTTGCGCGGCGAGCAACGAAGGCGTTGCCCGGACCCCGAATCGGCCTACACGCGAGCGTTGGACCGGTTCGCCGTCAACCGCCCCAGCGCCATTGCGATCAACGGCCGAGCCATCGAACATCACCTGCACCGCTCCGGACCATCTTCGATTGAGCCGATCGGTGCGCGGGTTCGACGCGTCGCCGAGCCATGCGACGAGCAATCCAGCCGCGAGCGCCGCAACCGCCAAGATCCACCGCACCCACCGCATGAGGTGCACTATAGCGGATAAATACTCCAGATCCTGTGTAGCGCCACCATCGGCGCCGACCGTTACAATCCCGCGAGGGAAGCAGTAGGAACGCGTGAGCAAGGACCTGAGCGGCCGCAAGCTAGGCGACTACCAGCTCGGCAACGAGTTGGGCCGTGGCGGTATGGGCACGGTCTACGCGGCCGACACCCTGGTCGATGGCCCCGCGGGCCCGGCCGGTTGCCGCGTCGCCATCAAGGTCTTCCACCCGGAACTGGTCGAGGACGAGCGCTCCCTCGAACGCTTCCGGCGCGAAGCGGAAATCGGCAAGCGCGTTCGCCACCCCCACGTCGTGCGCACGTTCGACGTGGACGCCACCGAGTTGGACGGCGCGCCCGTCCACTTCATGGTGATGGAGTTCATCGCCGGCCAGACGCTCGACGACCTGCAGGCCGAGCTTGGCACCGTGCCGGAGCACCTGCTCTTCCAGATTTCCGAGCAGGTTCTCGACGCCCTCGACGAGATCCACGGCCAAGGCGTCATTCACCGCGACATCAAGCCGGAGAACATCGTCATCACGCCCGACCATCGCGTGCTGCTGATGGACCTCGGCATCGCGCGCATGACCGAGGGCGGCCACACGCTGACCGAGGCGGGCGAGTTCGTCGGCTCGCTCTTCTACGCCGCGCCGGAGCAGTTCATAGGCGAAACGGTCACCGGCCGCTGTGACATCTATGCGTTCGGCATGGTGCTCTACAAGCTCGCGACGGGCATCAATCCGTTCGAGACGCTCGACCTGTCGCAGATGGTCGCGCAGAAGCTCCAGGACGAGGTCAAGTCTCCCGCCGAGCAGTCCGCCGACGTCGACGGATTCTGGTGCGAGGTGATCACCACCTGCACGCGGCGCGAAACGTCCGAGCGCTTCCGCGACGCGGCTGAACTGCGCGCGATTCTCCGCGATGGCGAAGAGAGCGAGTGGTGGCGAGCGCGCGTCGGCGAACGCGCCGTACCCACGGCGCTTCCCGCGCTCAAGCGATTGCGCCTTCCGCGCGACGTGTCGCTCGTCGGACGCGACGCCGAACTCGATCGTCTGCGGGCGGCCTATGCCGATGCGCTGCGCGAGGGGCGCGTGCTTCTGCTGGGCGGCCAAAGCGGCGTCGGCAAGTCGCGGCTCGTCTATGAATTCGTCGAAGGCATCGCGGCGGCGGGCGGCCCGGTCATTGCGGCGGGGCGCTCGGTCGGTCGCGGCGGGCGCAGCTTCCACCCGTTCGTCGAGGCATTCACGGACCTGCTCGGGACGACAGACCGCGCGGCACTCGAGCAGCGTCTGGGCGAGTTGCTCACGACAACGCCGGGCATGATCTCGCCGTTGGCGGGCTTCCTGCTGGGCGACGTGACCGGCGAGGGATCGGCGCCGGCGAAGGACGCGATCCTGGCCGCCTGCGCCGAAGTGCTGCGCAACGTCTCGCAGGAGAGCCCGGTCGTGATGGTGATCGAGGACATGCAGCTGGCCGGTCCCGAATCGATCGATCTCTTCGCCTACCTCGCCAGATGCATTGCGCAGCATCCGGTGCTGCTGATCGGGCTCCTCGCGGACGACGAACTGGAGGAGGGATCCGATCTCGCCGAGTGGGTCGCGGAGCAGGATGTCATGACCCTCGAGCCGCTCACGCCCGACGCGACGGACGAACTCGTCGGCGCCGTGGTACTCCACCCGCGCACGACCAGCCAACTCGCCTTCCAGCTCCACCGACGCAGCGACGGCAATCCGCTCATCGTGCTGGAAATGCTCTCGCACCTGAAAGAAACGGGTGCACTCGAAGCGGAGGGCGAAGGCTTCCGGCTGGTCAAGGCGCTCGACGACGTGGATCTGCCGGCGAGCATGCAGGAGCTGGCCAGCCTGAAACTCGGGCGTCTCGACGAGGATCAACGCGAAGTGCTCGAAGCGGCGGCGATCCTCGGTTACGTCTTCGAGGCGCCGTTGCTCGCGGAAGTACTCGAGATCCGCAAGATCAAGCTGCTCAAACGCCTGGCGGTGCTCGAGCGCAAGTTCCGCCTGCTGCGCAGCTCCGGCCGCGACTCCTTCCGCTTCGCCAGCCAGCAGATGCACGAGGCGGTCTACGAGAGCATCAGCCCCGCACTGCGCACGGAGTACCACGCGGTCGTCGCCGACACCATCCGCGAGGGGCTCGAAGACGCGGAGCCCGATGGCGCGACCGCCTATGCCCTGCTCCGCCACCTGTTCCTGAGCGAACAGGCGCTCGAGGCGGAGCCTTTCCTCAAACCGGCGCTGCGTTTCATGGAGCGCCAGGTCAATGCGTTCTCCGCGACGCCGTTCCTCGAGAAGTTGGCGGAGGCGTTCCGCATTGCGCGACCGGCCGCGCGGCTTCTCATCGCGGAAAAGCTCTGGAGTGCCTACGCGGTGCAGAGCCGGCGCGATGACGAGTTGCGGGTGCTGGAAGTCGCGCGCGCCATCGCGGATGAGCAGGACGACCCCGCCGCTCGTGGACGCGTCCTCTCCTGCCTCGCCGCGAGTCACTGGCTGAGCGGCGAAATGGACAAGGTAGACGAGGAAGCGAACGAGGCGATTGTGCTGCTACGCGCCGCCGGCGACCGCAATTGGACCGCGAAGACCTTGCAGACACTCGGCGTACTCGCCTACCAACGCGGCGATCCAAAGGAAGCGACGGTCCACTGGGAAGAAGCGATCGCCATTCGCCGCGAGATCGGCGACCGCAAAGGCGAAGTGAGCACGCTGCTGGCGCTGGCTGCCGCAATGCCCAAGCTCGGGCAGTTGGACAAGGCGCTCGAAACCAAGCAGCAGGCCCTGCTCATCGCGCGGGAAATCGGCGAGCGCCGCTTCGAAGCCGGCATCCTCAACAACATCGGACAGTCGCTGCTGGTGGCGGACCGTACCGACGAGGCGGCGGAGCACTACCGGCGCGCCGTCGCGATCGCGCGCGAAATGGGCGACCAGAGCATCGAGGCCATGGCGCTCGGCAATCTCGGCGGAACGCTTGCCGATATCGGCAGGGTCGAAGAGGCGAAAATCTGCATCGCGCGTGCCATCGAGGTCGCCCGCGCGATCAATCGCCCCGCGCGCGAGGTCAGCCACCTCATTCGAATGGCCAGCGTGCTCGGACGGTTTGGCGATCGCAAGCAGGCACTGGAACATCTCGCGGCAGCCGTCGAACTGGCGGCCCGCATCGGCGACAAGCCCCAACTTGCCAACGCCGAGCGGAAGACCGGCAGGTTCCTGCACGAGTGGGGTAGCCGAGAGGATGGCTGGGAACACCTCGGGCGCGCCATGGCCATCGACGAGGAGATCGACAGCGCCGAAGGTCGTTCGGCCACGCTCGACTACATGGGCCACGCCGCGCTCAACGAGAACCGCTTCGACGACGCTGCCTCGCTGCTCGAGCGTTCGCTTTCGGATACGCCGGCTGGGCCTGCGGCGGCCACGCTGCTCACGCGTTGCCGACTCGCAAGCGCCTACCAGGGCGCGGGCAACGAGGAAAAAGCGCGCGAGCATGCGACCCACGCGGGCGAGTTGCTTGAGACTCTGGAGCGCGTGTCGGCCGAGGACGCCCCGGAAATCCACTATCGCCTCGCCCACCTGACCGACGACGCCGCGCAGCGCGCACTGCACCTCACGACCGCCGAAAAGCTGGTCGCGACGCGCGCGCGCACGATCGCCAACGGCAGCTATCGCGAGCACTTCCTCACGTGCAGCGGCCACAATCCCGAGATTCTCGAGGCCGCCAGAAAAGCGCGTGAAGGCTAGCGCCGGCGGCGGACCCAGGCGAAGCCGACAAGTGCCATCAGCATCAGCGCAATCGTCCCGGGCTCCGGGACCGGATTCACTGACGCGCCCTGGATGACGTAGATCGTGTTTCCGTCGGGATCGGTCATCGTCATCGCGCCGGGCAGATTCAGGACGAGCGCCGGTACACCGAGCGAATCGTCGTGCGGCCACAGGAATTCGTCGCTGCCGGTTTCCGAGTAGACGGTGTACGGGTCGTCCGGGTGAAGGATGAACTGCGACACCCTCTCCATGAACGTCTCGGCCTCGACCGTACCCGGCAGGTTCGGGTTGAACCCGCTGAAGTACTCGACGAGCACGTTGAGCGGCACTTCCAGGAAATCACCGGGCTGCTGGTAGTTGCCCGCGGGGAAGAACTCGTTGAGCGCGAACGCCTGGCCCGCCTCGATCATGGCAATTCCCGTCTGGACCGCCATCTGGACATCGACATCAACGTCCGGAACGAACCCGCCCTCGGGCACACCTGTAAACGTGTGCGGCGAGAAGCCCGGGAACTCGCCGCCGGCAAAACCGTAGATTTCGCCGAACGGGTTGAACTGGCCAAGGTTGATGTCGGGAGCGTTGTTGAAGGAGACAAACGGGAACGTTCCCGTGGGCTGGTTGCCGAGGAAGTAGAGGCCCGCCGTCTCATCGGTCGGGGCATCGGGGAATTCGCCGCCCGAGAAGAGCACGAATGCGCCGCCCTCCTGCGTCGATGAACTCCCCAGCACCATGTCGTCGAGCGTGAAGCCGGCAGCCTGCCACTTCTTCTTGTCCACCTTGATGGTGACGGAGTTGAAGCCAACGTCATCGATCAGGCCGGCGAAGTGCTCAAAGCCCGGTGCGCGTTCCTGCGGACTGTCCAGGCCGCTCGCCGCGACGCGGCCTGTGTTGGTCGTGATCGAATACGTCTCGTCGCGCCAGGCCAGCGAGCGGAACGAGATTCCGAAGGCGCGCTGCGGCGCGGCAAAAGCGAAGTTGATCGAGTCGTTCTCGAAGAAGACCTCGAAGGGCGTGCGGCCGAGTCGGTTGCCCTCGATAATTCCGAAGAAACGCTCGGTCGTTACGACGCTATCTCCGGCGGTCGTCTGGTAGCGGATGTCGTTGGCGAACGTGTTGTTCGCGATCGTCGTCCCCTGCGAGAAGTCGTCCCAGTCCTCACCGCCGACATCGAGACCGGAACCGGCGAGCGCCGAGTTGAACGCCGTGCTGGTCTTGAACGTCATCGGATCCGCCGTCGCGGGCACCGCCAAGAGCGCACAAAGAATCGCGCCTAGATAAAATCGAAACCACATCATCATCACCATGGGCCAGCGCGTTGGTGTCTTGCTGGCCTCCCCTATTGCTCAACAAGAAGAGTAGCAGGCATCGTGAACGGCTCAATACGGGACACCACCGGAAATTCGGCGCGTGTCCACGAAACGCAACAATCAGCGCTGATATGCCGATTCTGCGGGCTTTACGTGGCGCGGAATCCAGAGCGGGCGGCGCAATTTTCCGGTCGGCGGGCGGGTCAGAGCCAGCCACTCCTCGTAGACGGCGCGCGCCTTGGCGCGATCGACGGCGATATCGCCGAAGGCGTCGCCCGCCTGGGCTGCACGCACGGTGACCTTTTGGTGCCAGCATTGCATGCCGCTCACCGGGTCGGGGTGCACGGGGAATGTGATGTTCTGGTGGACGCCGCTCTCCTTCCACCAGATGCCGCCGCGCTCGCTGGTCGCATCAGGGCCGATGTCGCCGTCGCGGCGGAAGCGCCACTGGTCGCCATCGACCGTCAACTCGACCGGCGCACTCGCCCAACGCGAAATCTGGTTCGCGTCCTGCTTCTGGTGCCAGCGCCCCAGGTGGTGGCTGCACGCGACGATGCCGGGCAGCAGTCCCTCGGTCACAAAGGGCCGCAAGACGAAATGGCCGATGGCCGTCTCGACGCGCACGAGGTCATTCTCGGCGACGCCGATGCGATCCGCGTCGCTCGGGTGCATCCAGAGCGGGTTCTTGTGCGCGATCTCATACAGCCACTCCGCGTTGGCGCTGCGCGAATGGATCAGCATCGCGAGGCGGAAGGTCGGCAACAGCACCATCTCGCCCGCGCCTTCGTCGAGGCGCGCGTGCGCAACGTGGCTTTGGATCGAACCGGGCATCGACTCCTCGGGCCAGCCCCACTCCTCCATCGTCTTCGAGTAGATCTCGACCATGCCGGACGGCGTCTTGAACCCACCCGGCTTGACCTTGTCGTAGACGTCCTTCGTGACCTCGAACGCGCCGTATCGACGCATGTACGCGAGCGGCGTAAGCCCTTCCGCCTCGGCCGCTTCGGGCAGACCGGGCACGGAGTTCTCGAACACCCAGCGGTAGTGCTCGTCGATGGTGATCTTTTCGCCCGCGCGATAGGGCGACTCGAAGTTCTTGCGGATGCCGAGCTTGCCGTCCGGATCGATGCGCCACGAGAGCTCGAAGAAGAACTCCTCTTCCTCCCACACCTCGCCCGGATTGACCTCGTAGGTGAACTCGAACGGCTTGCCGTCGCGCTCCGCCAGCACACGCGCGATGGGCTGCCGAAAACCGATCCACGAACCGGCGTGCGTCTCCTGGCTCATGATGTCGTGGCGTTCCGGCGCGAGGCCCATGGGCAGCACGTAGTCGGCAAACCGCGCGGTTTCGTTCCACGTCGGCGTCAGCGCCACATGGAATCCCATGCGCTCCTCGTCCGCCAGCAACTCCATCCACGCGGTCCCGTCGGGATAGGTCCAGACGGGATTGAACACGCGCGAGAAGTAGGTGTCGATGCGCCGCTCCTTCGTGGCGAGATAGGGCAGCAGGATGCTCATCTCGTGGAAGCAGAGCGGGTACTCGGGCGGATAGAGCAGGTCGCTCCAGACGGTCTGCGGTTCCGGCGTGGCGTAGGTCGCCGGCTTGAACTTGTTCCACGAGTTGAGCGACGTACCGCCCTTCGTGCCCACCGATCCGGTCAGCACCACGAGGAACTCCAGCGCGCGCGCGATCTGCCAACCGCCCAGGTTGCCGGTGGCGGGACCACGCCAGACGTGGCCGGAGAGTCCGCCGAGACCGGCCGCGATCTTGTCGGCCGCCTCGCGCAGCTTGGCGATATCGACGCGGCTCTCCTCGGCGGCGCGCTCGAAGGTGAAGTCCGCGTACTGGTTCTTGAGCGCCTCGAGGAAGGTCTCGAAGTCGGGCTTCACACCGGGCCGCAGGTGGTCGAGAGTCGCCTTCCAGTTGGTCTGCTGCTTGAGGAACTCGCGGTCGAAGCGGCCCGTCTCCAGCAACTCGCGCACGATGGCGAGCAGCACCGTCGCTTCGCTGCCCGGCCACGTCGGCAGCCAGATGTCCGCCTTCGCGGCGGTGTTGGAAAGGCGCGGGTCCATCACGATCAAGGGCGCGCCCGCCGACATGCCTTCGAGGATGCGCTGCGCGTGCGGATTGAAGTAGTGGCCCGACTCGAGCTGCGCCGACATGAGCAGGATCGTCTTGGCGTGCGCGAAGTCGGCGCTGGGACGGTCGGCGCCCACCATCATCGTGTAGCCGACGCGCGCGGAACTCGAGCAGACGTTGGTGTGGCTGTTGTGACCGTCCACGCCCCACGACTGCAGGATGCGCTCCATCGTGCCGTCGTGACCGGGGCGGCCAACGTGGTACATGACCTCGGTGCGGCGGTCTTCCGTGATCGCCTTGCCGATGCGCGCGCCCAGCGTGGAGAGCACCTCTTCCCAGCCGATGCGTTCCCACTCGCCGCTGCCGCGCGGACCCACGCGCTTGAGCGGATACAAGATGCGGTCGGGATCCTCGATCTGGTTGAGTGTCGCCGGCCCCTTGGCGCACACGCGACCGCGACTGCCGGGATGCACCTGGTTGCCTTCGAAGCGGCGAATCTTGCCGGTCTGCTTGTCCACGTAGCCGAGCAGCCCGCAGGCGGACTCGCAGTTGAAGCAGATTGTCGGCACGAGGCGCATCTCGTGGCGCACGCGGCGCGGCCACGCCTTGGCGTCGAGTTCGACCCAGTTGTCCCACTGCTCCGGCGGCGGCGCCGCGGTGAGCATGTCGGGCAGGAACTTCATCGGCTCGAACGTGCTCATGAGAGGGCGACCTCCTGGCCGGCTTTCACGTAGATCCAGTCGATCAACGCGAACGCGACAATCACCAGCGGCGGGAAGATGATCGCGAGGAACGCGAAAAGCAGCCCCAGCTTGAAGGCGGGATGCGCCGCCATCGCGTGGTGCGCCTGCTTCGCGCCGTCGGTGCGCGGCTCGCTCCACATGTTGGCCAGCATCACGCCGAAGTAGGCGATCATGAAGACGACGCTCGACTCACCCATGAACCATCCAACCGCGGAGGCAGCGGCGGCGGCCTGCACGCCCAACACGAGCGGCAGCCAAGCGTCCTCGCACCAGAGCTCGCGACCGCGCGCCTGCCGGAACAGGAACGCCGTGTAGATCGAGGTCATCAATGCCACGCCGAGACTCGGCAAGACCAGCAGCTTGTGCCCGAATCCGAAGGCATAGACCGCGCTCAGCGCCGCGTGCGCCGTCAATACCCAGCCGCCACGCACCAGCCACGACTTCGTGTTGGGCATGATCAGCAGGTAGAAAAAACGGCTGGGCTGGTGCAGATCGCCGATTAGCAGCAGCACCGTCAGCACGGTAAAGACGAGGCTTGCCCAACCCGCGACGACCGCATCAAGGCCGGTCCCGAACGGGGCGATCGACGCGACGATGAGTGCGCCGGCCGCCAGTGCCTTGGTGACCATGTAGGCAGCGATGTGGTTGCCCCACGGCCGCGCCTTGGGAATGTCATAAACCGCGCGCGCCAGCTTGGTGCCGACGGCGGGCATCGGGTCGGGTACTTCGGCGTGGCTCAGCGTGCGCGTGCCGTCGACCGCCATCGGATCGAGGGTGAACGGATGCGCGCCGGTGTAGAAGGTCTGCGGACGCGTGCCACGCTCCGGCTTGCGCACCCGGGCGCCGCGCCGGCCGAGTTCCTCGCGCATGCCGGGCGCGTCGAGGTCGACCACCTTGATCGCCTCTTCGGGGCAAACCGAAACGCAGGCGGGCGCCAGACCTACCTCCAGGCGATGCGCGCAGAAGTGGCACTTGGCCGCCGTGCCCGAGCGCGTATCGATGTGAATCGCGTCGTAGGGGCACGCCTGCAAACACGACGCGCAGCCGATGCAGCGGTCGGCGTCGAGATCGACAATGCCGTCGGCGCGCTTGTGGAGCGCGATGGTCGGGCAGATCTCGATGCAGGGCGCGTCCTCGCAGTGGTTGCAGCGCAGTACCGCCGCGTGCCGCTGCGCCTCCGGGAAGTCACCCGTCTCGATCCACTTGACCCAGGTGCGGAACGAACCGAGCACCACGTCGTTTTCCGCCTTGCACCCGACGGTGCAGGCGTGACATCCGATGCAGGATTCCTGCTCGAGAACGAAGCCCCAGCGCATGGAGGCGGACGGTAACAAACCGGCCTACTTGGCCCAATAACCTTCCGCGTAAATGGTGATGTCGCCGCCGCCTTGCCGGAATTCAAGCGAGGGGCGGGTGCCCGGCTTGAACTGGATGCCGACCCAGCCCGAGTAGGCCGAGGCCATGTACTTCGACGTGGTGTCGAGCCAACCAACGCTGAGCAGTTCGCCGCGGACGACTTCCCTCTTCCAGCCGCCGTCGTCGAGCTTCTTGTGGCTGACGAGACGCACGCGCATCGTCTGCCGCATGCGAATCTCGATCTGCGTAATCACGAGCGTGCGCCCCCCGCCCTCCTCGCCATCCGGGTCCGCGAGTTGCAGGAAGCTGCCCTTCGACTGCTTCCCCTCGTAGGAGTAGCGCCAGATGCTGTCCACATCGATACGCGGCGTGACCGGGCGTTGCTTCACGGGGACGGCCTTTTCCGTCGTCGTGGTTTCCTTTTCCTGCGCGAACACCACGCCGAGAACCAAGCCCATCGCGAGAAGCGCAATTCCAAATCCAGATCGCATGCTCGTATACCTCCGATCCGAGGGTAACG
>Ga0164315_10003933_pt1 | contig 11553 bp, 12 predicted proteins | sample GuaBasSedimGuay6_FD_113737 | JGI IMG/M metagenome (GOLD analysis project Ga0164315, IMG submission 113737) | Subseafloor sediment microbial communities from Guaymas Basin, Gulf of California, Mexico - Guay6, Core 4569-2, 0-3 cm | ecosystem: Environmental > Aquatic > Marine > Hydrothermal vents... | reverse complement strand
TTTACTAAATATTTACCGAAGTGGAATATTGAAACAAGTTATTTTAAGGTAAATGAAACTGATAAAATTGAAGAGTTAATTCAGTCGAACACAAAAATTCTTTACGCGGAATCGCCAACTAATCCGGCAGTTGATGTGCTGGATCTCGAGTTGTTGGGTAAAATTGCAAAAAAACATGGTATTTTGTTAATTATTGACAACTGCTTTGCAACGCCATATTTGATGAATCCAATTAAGTACGGTGCGGATATAGTAGTGCACTCAGCCACAAAACTAATGGATGGACAAGGAAGGGTTCTTGGCGGTGTAGCGGTTGGGAAGAAAGAATTGATAAGAGAGATCTATTTGTTCGCAAGAAATACCGGTCCGGCGATGTCCCCATTCAATGCATGGGTGCTATCGAAAAGTCTGGAAACCCTTTCGATCAGAGTTGATAAGCATTGTGACAATGCTTTAAAAGTTGCTGAATTCTTAGAAAAACAAGCGGGGGTAAAACAAGTAAAATATCCTTTTTTAAAATCTCATCCTAAATATGAAATAGCTAAAAAGCAAATGAGATTGGGAGGAAATATTGTGGCTTTTGAAATAGATGGAGGCATTAAAGCGGGTAGAAAATTTTTAAACAATTTGCAGATGTGCTCTCTTTCAGCTAATTTAGGGGACACAAGGACCATAGTTACACATCCGGCATCTACAACACACAGTAAGTTAAGTGAAGAAGATAGATTGGAAGTGAGCATTACCGACGGTTTGGTTCGAGTATCGGTGGGTTTAGAACATGTAGATGATATAATTAATGATCTAAATTTTGCCTTAAATGCATAAATGTGATTTTATTCAATTCGAAAAATGCCGATCATTACAAAAAGGGAGAAACTAAACGACGGAGTCTAGTAAAAGCTATTTCTTGGCGTACTATAGGTACTTTGGATACGATAACCATTTCCTATTTTTTAACGGGTCAGATTAAAATTGCGATTTCCATTGGAGGAATTGAAGTTTTTACTAAAATGATATTGTATTTTTTCCATGAAAGAATCTGGAATATGATCAATTGGGGAAAAAGAAAGATACAATAATTGAATCCTCCTTCTCCGCCGTTGGCGGATTCGGCGGACGAGAAGAATTGGTTTAACCTGAGTGCTAACAGGAAGGCCTGACTTCGTTAGGCAGGCTTGAGTCGAGGTAGTTTATTAAAATGGTTTCTTAATATTGAGCGTAATTATTTAAGAGTTTGAATGAAAACGAATTATATCCGATCTTTTTAAAGGTATCCGAACTGGAAGTTTTGATAGTGGGCGGTGGGAAGGTAGGTTTTGAGAAACTATCTTTTTTATTGAAATCCAGTCCAAATGCAAAAGTTACCATAGTTGCTGAAAGCTTTATTGAGGAACTAATTGATTTGGTAAAAAAGTTTGATGTTGAAACCATTACTAAACCCTACGATAGTTCTTTTTTAAAAGACAAGCATATTGTTATAGCAGCAACAGATAATCTGGAAGTTAATCTGCAAGTTCATTCTGATAGTAAAAAGAGGAATATCTTGGTAAATGTCGCAGATAATCCGGGCTATTGTGATTTTTATATGGGAGGCATAGTTACTAAGGGTAACATTAAGATCGCTATTTCCACCAATGGAAAATCTCCGACAATGGCCAAGCGTTTACGTCAATTTTTTGAGGATGTACTTCCGGAAAATATAAATGTATTGTCGGAAAATTTAAATACTTACAGAAAAACACTTAAAGGGAGTTTTGAAGAGAAAGTCGAAAAACTTAATGATCTCACTAAGGAGTTGATCTCTAAAAAAGAGTAGAATTTAAGACCGACTATTTTTCAAAGTCCTTCTGAACATTATGGAAGTGAACAAACCAACAACAGCAAAAACAGCCAGCATGATAAATACATGCTGATGCCCTGTTTTCCCCGGAGAACTATCTAAAAGATACCCCATTGCGGGCCCCATAAAGATGTCGGGCGTATAGCCGATCAAAGAAATTGCGCCAATAACTGATCCTGTAATAGTTAGGGGTATGTTAGCTTCTTCCAGAGTGGCAAAATACAGTACTCTAACGGCATAAGTACCTGTTGCAATTACGATCAGGGATAAGAAGAAAAAACTAATTGCATCTGCTTCAACCAATCCTGAAGAAAACAGCAAAGCTCCGATCAGCATTACAATAAAACCGATAATTAACCACAAAGAAGCTTTTGTTCTGTCTGCCAAAACACCAATTGTAATGCCAACTATTGGTCGAATATACAATAATAAAGCACCTATTTGTGCTGCTTCAATTTCATCATATAGCATCACTTCTTTTGCATATAAAGAAAAAATATCAGTAATTTTATAGCCTACGTAAGCACATAATATTATGATCATCAATTGCCTAACAGGTTTAATTCGTAATACAAGTTTTAAATTAGCAATTCCCAATGTATCAGATGATTTTGTGCCCGATTTGTGAGGATCAGTATCAGTTTTCATAAATAAGTACACCAATACCCCAATGAATCCTACCAAAAATGAGGTTACAAGAATTATATTTCGAAACGCAAATTTTCTTTGTTCTAATGTTGCCTCGTTAGGATCGACATCTATAAATATTGAAAAAACTAAAACACCCATTGAGCCAAAACCGGCAGCAACAAGTCCCCTGCCTCCATCTAAAAATCCAAATGCTATTCCTTGTCTTTTTGTACCTCCCCATATTCTCGTCGCCTTTATCAAAGCAGCCCAGAATAAGAATATAGTAGTAAAACCCCAGTACCCAAAAAGTAATTTCATATTATTATAGGAAGGATAGGTAGACATTACTAAGCCCCCTAAGGCTGTTAATATCAATGCAGCGGATATTAGTTTTCGCGGTTTAAACATATCTGTAATAACACCGCCAAAAAGGTAGGATAGCATAGCAATGATACCATAGATTGAAAAGCAGATGCCCAATTCAAGATTGTTAAGTTCAAAAACATCTAAAAATGTGGGTCTGAATACCCGGGCAAGTACAAAAGGTAAAACAAATATGGCCTCACCGGCTAAAATCAGTAATAAGATAATCTGGAAAGGTTGTTTCTTTTGTGACATCTAGTTGGTAAGGTAACCTGTCTTGTTCATGTTTTTTACCTGTAAGGCTGATTATCTATTTAAACATATCCATTAAGACCACTTTTATATGACTAATTGTTATTTTATTGAGGTTCGTTATTTTATTATTCAATCTTAATTTGTCAACCGACCTTATTTGATCTAATGCAATTTGTCCTTTTTTTTTATCTATGGTTACATCTACTCTTGTAGGATAGTTTTTAATAGTAGAAGTAAGAGGTGCAACGATTACTGTATTTAAATTGTCATTCATTTCCTTGGGAGAAATAATAGCACATGGGCATCTTTTTTTAATTTCACTTCCTCTAGTTGGGTTTAAATCAACCCAATAAATCTCAAATTGTTCTACCATGTCCATTCTTCAAAAGATTCATCTTCAAAGACGTCTGGAATCAAAATTTCAGTCTCATCCATTGAATTTGCTTTTACAAACAACTCATCCCAGTCTTGCCTAATTGTTTTACTAGCTTGTTTTATAACAATTTTATCTTCTTCTATGTCAATATTAACCTTTTTGTGAAGACCTAATAATTTTAAAAATTTAGAAGGTATGATGATACCTTTTGAATTGCCTACATTTATAATATTAGCTTCCATATTAAATATTTTTTCAAAGTTACAACATTGTTATAACATAAAAAAATAATCTTTGGGGTCTTGATTTTATTTTGTATGAGATTAAGGCCCTTATTGGTGCCTGTTTACGGCCTTTAGGAAGGTTTTCCATCAATAAGGGCTATTTGTAAGTAAACTAAATCTTAATCATACATATTCTTTTTTTGATACCTCAAGAACCGAACATCTATAAGTATCCAGTAGTTCATCAAAGAGAATTCCGGGCTTAATGTTAAATATTGATCGCCAATTTTTAATCTATAAATTCAAAGACCAGGTCTATAAAGCCAAATCTAAAACACGTTGAATTTCTTCATCTAAAAACGCAGGATGTTCTGCAATAACATCACCAATTACGATAATTCCCGGAGCAGAATAATCTATAATATCAATTACATTTTTATAGTTATTAACTGTATCTATTAAAATGTTTTCATTTGGAAGTGTTCCATTTTGTATGATTGCAAAAGGTGTATATTTATGTCTGTATTTTTTTACTTCATCCATAATTAATGAAAAATTGCGAAGTCCCATTAATATTACGAGTGTTGCATTTGATTTTGATCCAAGAACGATGTCTTTAGAGATCTTCCCATTAGAAGTAGTGCCCGTAATTACCCAAAAGCTTTCACTTATGTTGCGCTTTGATAATGGAATTCCCTGGCTGGAAGGTACTGCAAGTGCACTGCTAACTCCCGGGATAAACTCAGTTTCAATTCCCTGATTTTCAATAAATGCAGCCTCTTCACCGCCTCTTCCAAAAACAAAAGGATCTCCTCCTTTTAAGCGTACAACCGTACCATACTCCAAGGCATAGTCTACCAACATTTGATTGATTTCATCTTGTGAGAATTTATGTTTATTAGATCGTTTACCAACATAAATACATTTCGCAGACGGTTTTGCGTAGCTTAATAAATCCTTATTTACCAATGCATCATACATTATAACATCAGCATCCTTAATTGCATTAAACCCTTTTACAGTTATTAATCCTATATCACCCGGACCAGCTCCAGCCAATATAACTTTTGGATTTTTCATATTTACCATATTTATTTGACAAAAATAGCTAATAATTTATGACTATTTTAAATTTGTAATAATGAGGATCATATAAGTTTGGCGAAACAACTTTGTGTATATCGGATTTTCTGAATAGATTTGAGAACTAAAGATCTAAATTATCGTGGAAATAAAATTCAAAACTGCCGTGCACCTGTTTGATGAGGCTAACAAGAGCGACCCTAATACAGAATCATTGAATGGAATAGATTATCCTAAAGAGTTGTTATATGCCATAAGAATGACGGATAAGCTTAACCAATTTGAACCAAATGCTTCTGAGGCGGTTCAGTTAGCAGTAAGATGCCAACATATATGTCGATGGGAAATTCCCAGAGAATCTTATGAAATGAATAGGAACGGATATTTGAGTTGGCGTAGAGAATTAAAAAAATTTCATGCAGTAAAAGCATCAGAAATTTTACGTGAAGCAGGATACGATGAAAAAGTAATTAATAAAGTGACTTTTTTACTTGAAAAAAAGCAGCTTAAAAAAAATAGTGATACCCAGCTAATGGAAGATGTAATCTGCTTGGTGTTCTTAGAATTTTATTTTGAAAATTTTTCCGAAAAGTACTCGGAAGAAAAGCTCGTCGATATCATTAAAAAAACCTGGATAAAAATGTCAGAAAAAGGACGTAAATCTGCACTAGACATAAACTATTCGAAGAAACCCAAAGAACTTATTTTGAGGGCTATTTCCTGATAATAATATAATTAGAAACAAATGGCACTTCTTGAATTAGCAACAATGAAATTTTGTAAGAATATTTATCGGGCACTAAGCACACTTATAATGTTAAAAAGATGAAAAATTGCTTATATTAGTATTATGATATCTAAGAAAACTAAATATGGACTAAAAGCACTTGCCTATATTGCTAAACAGGATTGCGGTCAAATGGTCCAAATAGCCACCATTTCAAAGAATGAGAATATCCCACATAAGTTTCTGGAAAGCATCTTACTAACATTGAGAAAATCAGGGTTTTTAGGATCAAAGAAAGGTAAGGGAGGAGGTTATTATCTGTTGAAGAAAGCTTCGGAAGTTCCAATGACAGATATTATTCGGATATTGGAAGGGCCAATTGCAATGGTGCCTTGTGTGAGTCTTAATTATTACGAGAAATGTGATGATTGCCAAGATGAAAAATCATGTGGTGTGTATAGGCTTATGATCCAGGTAAGAGACAATACACTTGCCATATTCAGAAATACTACTCTGGCTGATCTGACCTAGTTTTTATCCGATACCTACAGCGACTCATTTTCATAAAATTTTGTTAAATGCTTGGAATATATAAATATTAATATATCTTTGCACATTAATCTACTAAGCCGATAGGGTAAAGGGAGTTAAAATTTAACGAGATGATAAGCAAGAATATTAATATAGCATATTGGAATGATCAATTGAAAGAAAGATCTCCCGAAGAAATAATAACCTGGGCCCTGGGATTGACAGAAAATAGAGTAGTGACCACAAGTTTTGGTATATATTCTGCCGTACTTTTAAATACTTTTTTTAATAAGGATAGGGACATTAGAGTTATTTGGTGTGATACCGGATATAATACACCTGACACCTATAGACACTCAGCAAATCTAATTGAGAAGTTTGGATTAAATATACACAAATATTCCCCTCTTCAAACTTCTGCATATACAGATGCTACTTTAGGCATACCGGATGTAAACGATCCAAAACACAGTGAGTTTACAGAAATAGTAAAATTGGAACCTTTTAGAAGAGCTTTCAAGGAACTCGATCCGGAATTGTGGTTTACTAATATAAGAGTCAGACAAACTGAATATCGAAGATCAAAGGATATTTTAAGTGTTAATAATGATGGTGTTTTAAAGGTAAGCCCTTTTTACTATTGGACAGATGAACAATTAGAAGAGTATTTACTTGCATACAGTTTACCAAAAAATAATTCTTACTATGATCCAACAAAAGTATTAAGTAATAGAGAATGCGGAATACATCTCCAATAATAGATTATGCAAAGTTTTAGAACAGAAATTGAGAACCCCGTTGTAGAAAGGGATATTTTGGATTTAGAGCGTAAAATTCAACTTTATCATGAAGATAAAATTGATGAGGATAGGTTTAGATCTCTTCGTCTGGCGCGCGGAATTTATGGCCAACGTCAGCCCGGTGTTCAAATGATCAGGATAAAATTACCTTTTGGAAGAGTTACTTCGGAACAATTGCACAGAATAGCCGATGTTTCAGATGAGTACTCCAGAGGAAGGTTACATATTACAACCCGACAGGATATTCAGATTCACCATGTTAGTTTGGACAGAACTCCTGAGTTATGGTCCGAATTAGAGAAAGATAATATTACTTTACGTGAAGCTTGTGGTAATGCCGTTCGAAATATTACGGCTTCGGAAACTGCAGGGATAGACCCTAAAGAACCTTTTGATGTTTCTCCGTATGCGGATGCTACATTCAAATTCTTTCTGCGAAATCCTATCTGTCAGGAGATGGGAAGAAAGTTTAAAATTTCGTTTTCAGGGACGGACGAAGACACGGCCTTGAGTTTTTTGCATGATATAGGTTTTATAGCCAAAATAAAAGAAATTGACGGAGTATTTATAAAAGGATTTAAAGTTCTTTTAGCAGGAGGATTGGGTGCACAACCAAGACATGCTGCGGTTGGGTTTAATTTTTTGGAGGAGGATAGAATAATTCCCTTTATTGAAAGTGTTTTAAGAGTTTTTGATAGACATGGAGAACGTGCTAAACTAGCAAAGGCCAGATTAAAATTTTTAATTGAAGATATTGGATTGGATTCTTTTATTGATCTTGTGCAACGAGAGCAAAAAGCATTGTCTTATCAAACTTATGCAATAGACACCAGTGAATTTGACAGTCCTGTTGAGCTACCTAAGATTAAAATTCCCTCAGTAATCATTGAGAACCTTGAACTTTATAATACCTGGAGAGAAACAAATGTTTTTAAACAAAAACAAGAAGGATTATTTGCCATTGGATTAAAGGTTAGATTAGGAGATTTTTATACGGATAAAGCAAGAAAACTAGCGGATCTGGTAAAAAATTATGCCGGTAATGAAATAAGACTTTCATTGCGTCAAAACATAGTAATTAGAAATGTAAAAAAAGATTTAATACCGTTTTTCTTTACTGAATTGCAAAAATTGGAATTTGTAGAAACTGGTTATAACAGTACACTAGATATTACGGCCTGTCCTGGAACAGATACTTGTAATTTAGGTATAGCAAGTAGTACGGGAATAGCCAGAGTTTTAGAGGGCGTACTAAGAAAAGAATATCCCAACTATGTGAATAATAAGGATGTTACAATAAAAATTAGTGGTTGCATGAATGCATGCGGACAACATAATATGGCCCATATTGGTTTTCAGGGAATGTCCATTAAATCAGGAAATTATGTTGCACCTGCATTGCAAGTTCTTTTAGGAGGAGGAATTCTTGGTAATGGGAAAGGCAGATTTGGAGACAAAGTGATTAAAATCCCGAGCAAAAGAGGTCCGGAAGCCTTACGTTTTATATTAAATAATTTTGATCAAAATGGTTTTCAAGGAGAATCTTTTCTGGATTATTATGACAGACAAGGCGAAAAATATTTTTATAAATTGTTAAAACCATTGTCGGATACTACCAATCTCAAAGAAGATGATTTTGTGGATTGGGGTCACAATAGATCTTATATAAAAGCGATTGGAACAGGAGAATGTGCCGGTGTTGTGATCGATCTAATCGCAACGTTATTGTTTGAAAGTGAGGAAAAAATTGACAATGCTACGGAGGCGCTTAAATTGGGTAAATGGTCCGACAGTATCTACCATTCTTATACAGCTCTTGTCAATACCGCAAAGGCAGTACTTATTGCGGAAGGATTAAAAACCAATACACAAGCAGGCATAATTAAAGATTTTGACGCCTATTTTGTTGAGAATGGTATAATTGATCTGGAAACCTCTTTTTCAAACTTGACCTATCAAATTAAAGAAAACAGACCGTCTTTGTCCTTTGCCATTAAATATTTAAACGACACCAGGTCATTTTACAAACTGGTAGAGCTCTTAAGGGAAAATGCAGTAAAAAATACGGGATAATAAAATCCAATCCAATTCATCCGTTGTAATTTTTTTATAAAAAATAGACTAAATTTACCTCTTTAACCCGTTTTATACAATAGAAAATTTATTACATCTTGAAACCACTGCAAAATATACCATTTCAATACTTTTGAAGTTTATTCATAGCAATGCTATGCATAAGCAACTAAAAAGCCATATTTTACCTGCCACGCCGGCAAGGCGGGTTGCGGTTTCAAACGTTATTACAAAAATCTATTACATAGTCCGGTTTTAATCAGAACATTAAATGATGCAGGGTAAAAGTATAACCGACCAAATAGGCAATACACCATTAGTTGAAGTCCATAATATCATCTCTAAAAAAGGAATTAGGCTCTTTTTAAAATTGGAAGGCAATAATCCGGGAGGAAGTGTAAAGGACAGACCTGCTTTAAACATGATGCAGCAAGCATTATCACGTGGAGACATTAAGGTAGGAGATTCTTTAGTGGAAGCAACAAGTGGGAATACGGGAATAGCACTGGCATTTATTGCTCAATTATTAGGATTTAATATGATTTTGATAATGCCGGAGAATTCTACTGTTGAAAGGGTAAAAACGATGCGAGCCTTTGGCGCAGAGGTGATCTTGACCCCAGCCGATGATGGCATCGAAGGATCAAGGGATTTGGCTGTAAAATTGAAGAAGGAGAAGGGATATTTTTTACTAAATCAGTTTGAAAACGATGATAATTGGAAGGCGCATTATTATAATACCGGACCGGAAATATGGAAGGATACCAACGGCGAGATAACCCATTTTGTCTCTGCAATGGGTTCTACAGGTACGATCATGGGGGTTTCGACTTATCTGAAAGAGAAAAATAACAATATATTGATCGTTGGTGCACAGCCTACGGATAATTCTAAAATTCCCGGTATCAGAAAATGGCCGGAGGAGTATTTACCCAAAATTTTCGATCCATCAAAAGTGGATCAAGTTATTGAAGTTAGCGAAGAAGAAGCAAGAGTAATGACTCGTCGATTAGCGAAAGAAGAAGGCGTGTTTGCCGGTATGAGTAGTGGTGGTGCGGTTGCGAGTGCGCTTAAATTAGCTGAGAATCTGGAAAATGCCGTTATTGTAACCGTAATATGCGACAGAGGGGATCGTTATCTGTCCTCCGATTTGTTCGATTAAAATTATAGTTTGAATAATTTATTGCGTTTATTTGCAAAGCAGTTCATTTTTAGTTTGAAATGTTATCATGAAAGGCAGAGGGATTAGACCCATTGAAGCCTTAGCAACCCTTTAACCTTAAAGAAGGTGCTACATTCTACCTTTGATTAATATAAAACAAAGGATAGATAGCAAAGAGATTTTTAAATTTCCTTTTACCTTTGTGGTTAGTGTTAGCTTGTTTTAAGAAAAACAATAGAATTATGAGTACGATAAAAGAAGAAATACAAAAACGAATTCTCGTGCTGGATGGAGCGATGGGTACCATGTTGCAGGCCTATAAATTTTCTGAAGAAGATTTTAGAGGTGAGCGTTTTAAAGATTATCCCACACCTCTTCAAGGAAATAACGACCTGTTATCGATTACACAACCGGAAGCAATTAAGGAAGTCCATGCTAAATTTTTGGAGGTCGGGGCAGATATAATTGAGACCAATACTTTTTCTGCCACTACCATAGCAATGGCGGATTATCAAATGGAGGATCTTGTTTATGAACTTAATTTTCAGTCGGCTAAAATTGCCAGAGAAACAGCCGATGATTTTACAAGAAGAGAACCAGATAAACCTAGATTTGTTGCTGGTTCCATGGGACCGACCAACAGAACTGCAAGTATGTCTCCGGATGTAAATGACCCGGGTTTCAGAGCGGTTACATTTGATGATCTTCGAATAGCATACAAAGAACAGGCGGAAGCCTTAATTGATGGCGGAGTTGATTTGCTATTGGTTGAAACAGTGTTTGATACTCTAAATGCCAAAGCGGCCTTATTTGCCATTGAAGAGATTAAAGCTGAGCGAAATATTGATATTCCCATTATGTTAAGTGGAACAATTACAGACGCCAGCGGAAGAACATTATCAGGACAAACGGCAGAGGCTTTTTTGATTTCGGTGTCTCATGTTCCACTGCTCACCGTTGGGTTTAATTGTGCCTTGGGCGCTAATTTATTGCAACCACATTTAGAGGCTATTGCACCTAAAACGGAATTTGGTATCTCAGCTCATCCTAATGCAGGCTTACCTAATGCATTTGGAGAATATGAGGAGTCGCCGGAAGAAATGGCAGAACAAATAGAAGAATATCTAAAAAAGAACTTAATAAATATTATCGGTGGATGCTGTGGTACTACACCCGAACATATAAAAGCAATAGCAGATATCGCAAAGAAATATGAGCCGAGAAAATTAGTTGTTAGTGTTTAGTTGATAGTTGATGGTGTTCAGTTGACAGTTGACAGTTGTTAGTGAATTAAAGAATCAAAAATCAAGATTACCTTACAACAGATAAAGAATCCAACTACCAACAACAATTAACCAACAACCAAATACATGAAATAGAAAAAAGTTTACTTTTCAATAGATATGGAACCAACAACCAACAACTATCAACAAACAACGGAAAGCATTAATTATTATAAAACAAAATAGGTAAGCCAAAAACCAACAAC
>Ga0164315_10003932_pt1 | contig 11554 bp, 10 predicted proteins | sample GuaBasSedimGuay6_FD_113737 | JGI IMG/M metagenome (GOLD analysis project Ga0164315, IMG submission 113737) | Subseafloor sediment microbial communities from Guaymas Basin, Gulf of California, Mexico - Guay6, Core 4569-2, 0-3 cm | ecosystem: Environmental > Aquatic > Marine > Hydrothermal vents... | reverse complement strand
CAGGAAATCGGCGAGGATTTGTGTGGGATGGTATTCGTTTGTCAGGCCGTTCCAAACCGGAACTCCTGCAAATTCGCCCAAAGTTTCAACCAGTTCCTGTCCAAACCCACGGTATTCAATTCCATCGTACATTCTACCCAAAACGCGGGCCGTGTCTTTCATCGATTCTTTGTTGCCAATATGCGAACCACTTGGCCCAAGGTAAGTTACATGCGCACCCTGGTCATAAGCTGCAGTTTCAAAAGCACAACGTGTACGGGTAGATGCTTTTTCGAAAATCAATGCAATATTTTTGCCGGTCAGCCTCGGTTGTTCCGTTCCGGCATATTTTGCTTTTTTTAAATCAGCCGAAAGTTCAAGTAAAAATTTTATTTCCTGTGGAGTGAAATCCATCAACTTTAGAAAGTTCCTGTTTCTTAGGTTAAATGCCATGATAAATATCTTTTAAGGGTGTAGTATTATGTTAATAATCAGGCGCAAAAGTAAGGAAAAAACGATTGGTTTCTTCATCAGGCCCGGACATAAATATAAGGAATGACGGTCATTCTTCCGCTTCGGGAAAAGGGGCTCCGAGTCCTGAAAGGACGATAGATAGTTAAACCACCCAATTTATTGGTTGGCTCAATAAAACGAACCTTCATCAGCTTCATAAGTTCTTACTTTTACAGCCATGAAATTGATTGAAAATGTAATGGTTTCTGATGATATTCAAGACACCTACTTTGTCTGTAAATTGTCGGCCTGTTGTGGCGATTGCTGCGTGGAAGGCGATGCCGGTGCACCTTTGGAAGAAGAGGAAATTTCTATTCTTGAGGATGATATTGACGAGATCAAACCTTATATGACCGACGAAGGTAAACAGGTGATTGAACTGGTTGGGGTTTTTGATTATGACCACGATGCTTCTTATGTTACACCATTAGTGAATAATCGTGAGTGTGCCTTTGTTTACCAGGAAAATAATATCAATTTTTGCGCCATTGAAAAAGCCTGGATGGAGAAAAAGATTTCTTTTCAGAAACCTATTTCTTGTCATTTATATCCTGTCCGCTTAAAAAAAATAGGCGATTCCGTTGCTGTTAATTACGACAAATGGAGTATTTGTAAACCAGCATTGATCAATGGAAAAGAACTTGGAGTGCCATTATACAAATTTCTGAAAGAGCCTTTGATAAGAAAGTTTGGGGAGGCGTGGTATCGTAAGTTGGTTTACGAATTAGATAAGTGAGTATAAGGCAGACGCGAAACATTCGCGCCCGGGTTTTGGCGAATACATTTTACTTATTCAGCAACAGATGCTGTTCCGCCAGTCATCCCTTCCAACTCCTTGTCAATATGGAACATACCTGATTTATCTGTTCCTACTAATTTGATCTTGTCAAGAATTGTATAACAAGAGCCGTGTGAGAGGCTCGGGGTGAAATTCCCCTTGACTATACTCGACTACTTACCGTTGTGGCTACTCTATACTGCCGGCTTAGTTGTAAATGTGCAGCAAGGCACCGTCGTAAACCGCGTTGTACCGGATTAATGAATATTGGCCTTCTCCCTCGAAAATCGTTCCATCAAGTAAATTATACAAAGTGCCGGTGCAGGTATCTTTAACAAATGGGTAATTATTGCCTAAGATCAATTTGGTGCAAACTGTTTCGGTTTCGCAGCAGCGAAAAGGCGAATTGGGGGGTTGCCGCTCGTAGGCCAGAAACTGGTCAACATCCTGCCGGTAAACAATAACACCTAAGCTGGGGTAATATATTTGCATACCGGGAATTTCTTCAAGATAGAGCCATCCGCCCACGGTATTCAACTCAAGAAATATAGTCGAATTGGGATCAATAGTAACGTTTATCCTGACTGGCGGAATGTTGGGGTTTTCGTGAATACTCTTTCCGCAAGAAGAAGCAGTAAAAATAATAATCAGAAAGACAAGGACCAATATTGTTGTTAACTTATTCATTAATGGCTATTCAAGTAATATATCAGCAGCAAAACGCAATTAAAAGCAAAATATTTTGTTAGTTGTGTACATTCATTAATACAACCTGTTAAATTTGCGGATTCGTGCAAAACGGCTACAAAAATACAAAGTTTCTCATAATGCTTGTTTTAAGCACCTTTCTTGCGTTCTCAGGATGCAAATCAAATCAAAGGGTATCTAAAGAAGTAAGGCAAACTGAGAAAGCCGAAGTACGGCTGCAAAAAGAAGCTGACAAAGAGTACGAGGCTGCCGTTAAGCGTCATAATAAAATGCAATCGAAGCAATCGAAGCAAATTATGAAAGATATGAAACGCGCCGGTAAGAAATCGAACACAGGAAAACAGCGCTCTTTCTGGGACAGGCTGTTTAATAAAAATGATTGTCCAACATACGATTAGCCATATCCACCACCATTCGTTTCCCCAATTTTACATTTTTTAACATAAACTTTAGAAACTTTCAACTTAAATATAGTTTCCCCAGTTTATAAAATTGTATTTTTGCCCTTCATTCTAAATGAACATTAGAACTACTATCATCATGAAAATAATACTCAGAGTAATAGCTGCGCTACTATTCATGCAAATTGCAGTTGTTTCGATGGCCCAGGAAACTTATACGTTTTCGCTTAAGGATGCCATAGATTATGCTATGCAAAATAACTACGAGGTAATCTATTCTGAAAAGAACATTGAAGCTGCGAGACAGCAAATGAAAGAGGCCACCGCCTATGGTTTACCACAAATTGATGGATCGGCTGATTACAAGGACAACATTGCCTTGCCGACCAGTTTGATTCCCGGCGAATTTTTTGGAACGCCAGGTGAAGATGTTGAAATTCAATTTGGCACTAAATACAGTTTTAATGCAGGCTTGTATGCTTCACAACTAATTTATAGCGGAAAATATATTGTTGGTTTACAAACTTCAAAACTCTTTCTTGACAGGGCGAATGTAGAATTCTTTAAAGATAAAGTGGCCGTTACGCAACAAGTAGCCGATTCGTATTATAATGTATTGTCAACGGAAGAGCAATTGCGGGTTGTTGATACTACCCTTACGATTACCCGTAATCTTGCCGAGGAAACAAGGATTACTTATGAAGTGGGATTTGTTGAGGAAATTGATGTTGACCAACTTGATCTGCTCGTTGCCGATCTTGAAGCATCTAAAGTGTACCTGGACAATCAATTGTCAATTGCACATGCCTATTTAAAGTTCTTTCTGGGACTCGACATTACGGATACTGTGGTCTTGAAAGACGAAATGTCGGGACTGATCGATAAAAGACAAAACTCGGAAATTATCAGCCAGGTTTTCGATGTTAACGAAAATGTGGATTATGTTACACTTCAGAAAACAAAAGAAATAAGGTTTATGCAGGTGAAGTTGGAAAAAACTGCTTACCAGCCAACGCTGGCAGCAACCATCAACTTGCAAACTAATGCACAACGCAATACCTGGAATTTTTTTAATACAAGTGAAAAATGGTACACCAGTTCAGTATTTGGGGTGAGTCTTGTGGTGCCAATATGGTCGAGTGGTGAGCGTAAGGCAAAAGTGAAACAAGCTCAAATTGCCTATGAACAAATGGGTGTGCTGCAAGACCAATTACGAATAACCTTGGGTTTACAGTATCAGACCGCTTTAAACGAGTATTTCAATGCATTTACTGTTTATCAGAATAGAGATAAAAGCAGGAAGGTGGCAGTAAAAATATTTAAAACCACAAGTATTAAATTTTCAGAAGGGATGGCAAGCAGTATCGATATCCTGAATACGCAGAATCAATTCCTGGACACAGAAAGGGCTTTTATCGAATCGGGAAGGGCATTGTTGAAAGCCGGACAAGAACTTGAAAAATTGTTGACAAAATCAATAAACCCGTAATGATGGCAGACAAAAAGCAGGAAGTAGCCGAGAGGGCTTGCGCACTTTACAATAAATATGGCATCCGCAGTGTTACCATGGATGATGTTGTCAGGGAACTTGGCATTTCAAAAAAAACACTTTATCAGCATTTTAAGGATAAATCAGAACTGATCATTGCCGCACTCGACTGTGAATCGCAAAGACGTTTTCATGAACAAAATGAAGCCATTGATAAATCGACAAATGCCATTGATCAGATGTTGAATTATTATGATTTACAGATGAGGATGATCAAAGAACACAATCCTTCACTCGTTTATGACCTGAAAAAATACTATCCCGAAATTCACAACAGCTTTCTTGAGAAAAAAAGGAATGCAATTTATGAAAGTGTATTGGCTAATTTAATCCAGGGAAAATCAGAAGGCTTATACCGTGATGACCTGAATGAGAAAATTATTGCCCGCTTAAACCTGATGCGGGTTGAGGCATTTATTAATTCCGGCATTTTCAATCATGAAGAAATTATGACACCCGAATTTTTTAAAGAAATGTTTACTTACCATATTTATGGAATTGTAAATGAAAAAGGAAGAGAAATATTAGCACAAAATATTGACAAATTGAAATAATAACACATGAAACATCCATGAACAGACGGGTTAACCCGTCTGTTAACCTGGAATGAATGATGATTTCTAAAAAATAAACAAATGAAAAAACTAATAGTATTGATCATAATGAGCGGTTTTCTTTTTGCCTGCAACAGTGGGCAAGATGAAGATGCTGTTAAAAGTAAGATAAGTAAATACCAGGATGAAGTGGCCCAACTCAACCAAAAAATATTGGAACTTGAATCACAACTTCCTGAAAATGGTGAAAGTAACAGCACGCCCAGTAATGCGCTAAAAGTGCGCACACAGCAAGTGAATAAGCAGGAATTTTCAAAATACTTTACAGCAACGGGCGAAATAGAAGCGGTAAACGAAGCTTTTATTAGCACTGAAACCAGCGGGCAAATTGTTAAAATAAGCGTCGTTGAAGGACAAAAGGTAAGTCGCGGGCAATTGTTGGCAAAACTGAACACAAGCGTAATCGAGAAAAATATAGAAGAGGTTAAAACCCAATTAAACCTTGCCGAAATTCTTTACAAGAAACAAACAGAGCTTTGGGGTAAAAATATTGGATCTGAAAGGCAATACCTTGAGGCTGAGAATAATTATGAAAGCCTGAAAAATAAGTTGGCCACCCTGCGGGAACAGTATAATATGTCCATTATCCGTTCGCCCATAGATGGCCTTGTAGAGGATATCATGCTTAAGCAGGGAGAACTCGCTTCGCCCGGAATGCAATTGATGCAGATTGTTGATCTTGATCATCTTTATGTAACAGCCAAATTATCTGAAGCTTATTTGCCTGTTATTAAAAAAGGTGATGTGGTTACGATTACTTTTCCATCCTACCCGGATATGGTTTTGGAAAGCCCTGTTACCAGGATTGGAAATGTAATCAACAAACAAAACCGAACATTTTTAACTGAAATTAAAATCAGCAATCCTGGTGGAAAGCTAAAGCCAAACCTGCTGGCCAATATTAAAATCAACGATTATAACAGTACAGGGAGTATTGTTATTCCATCGATGGTGATCAGGGAAGATTTGGTGGGTTCGTATTTGTATGTTGCCGAAAAGAATGGCAATAATATGATATCGGTAAAAAAGTACATCAAGGTAGGAAAAGCTTACCAGGACAAAACAGAGGTGCTCTCAGGTTTATCAACCGATGATGAGATCATCACAGACGGGTATAGCAATGTTTCTGATGGTTCGCTGATTCAAATTATTAGCTAAGTTAGTGTCTATCTTTAAGTAATGAACTTGCTGAAATTCAAAAAAATAAATACTACTAGTGTTAAGTCAATTAACACCTGTCAGGTTTTTTTTAATTATTTATATTTTAAATTGTTAGTAGCCAACTTTTTAATAACATAAACCTGACAGGTTTACCAGAAATTTAAAGCTTGAATTGACACTAGTTATACTTGTGGAATAGCATTGGTTTCTAAAAATCAACTTACTCTAAAACATGGAAAACGATAATAAAAAAGATAAACACATCATCAGGAGTTTCTGGCTTTCGGACTGGGCACTCAACAATAAAAATACAGTTTACCTCATTGTATTCGCGATCATCTCATTCGGTACTTTTTCTTATGTGACGTTACCCAAAGAATTGTATCCCGATATCAATATGCCAACTGTGATGGTACAAACAATATATCCGGGTAACGCGCCTGTTGACATTGAAAACCTGATTACACGCCAACTCGAAAAGGAGATTGAATCGATAAAAGGAATAAAGGAAATGACCTCACTTTCGAGCCAGGATGTGTCGAGTATTTTCGTTGAGTTCCAAACCAATGTGGATATTAAAACCGCCCTCCAGGACGTAAAGGATGCTGTTGATAAAGCAAAAGGCGACCTTCCGAACGATTTGATCGATGATCCTTCAGTTTCGGATATTGATTTTTCTGAATTTCCGGTGATCAATATCAATCTTTCCGGCGACTTTAGTATTAACGAGTTAAAGGATTATGCCGAAACATTGAAAGATGAATTTGAGGCGGTTTACGAAGTCTCGAAAGCGAACATTAATGGTGTTACCGAGCGTGAGGTAAAGATCAAACTCGATCCTTTTAAAATGAGCGCCCTCCAGGTAAGTTACAGTGATGTGGAAAATGCAATAGCAGCCGAAAATATTTCCATGTCGGGCGGTGATATCAGGATGGGGAATATTAAACGCTCAATCAGGATGCTGGGTGAATTTACCGATCCCAAAGAAATAGAAAATATCATCGTCAAAAGTGAAAAAGGCAACATCGTTTACCTGAATGATATTGGAAAAGTAGAGTATGGTTTTGCTGAACGCGACAGTTATGCAAGGCTCGAAAAACAACCCGTGGTTTCGATGCAGGTAATCAAGAAAAGCGGTGAGAACCTGCTTTCAACAGTTGAACAGATTATCGATATTCTGGAAATATCAAAATCAAATAATTTGATTCCTGAAAACCTGGTGATTACCCTTACTCAGGATCAGTCTGAGGTAATTAAGAGGCAACTCAGTAACCTGGAGAACAGCATCATGATAGGTATGATTTTCGTGATCGTTATTTTGTTCCTTTTTCTGGGTACGCGCAATTCCTTGTTTGTGGGTCTTGCCATCCCGATGTCGATGTTTATGGCGTTTATGATCATGGGCATGGCGGGCTTTAATATTAACATGATTGTTTTATTTTCAATGATCCTGGCCCTTGGCATGCTCGTTGACAATGCCATTGTCGTTACTGAAAATATTTACAGGTATGTCCATATGGGTTATCCTGTTAAAGAAGCAGCCAGCCAGGCAACCGGCGAGGTGGCCATGCCCATTATTTCATCAACGGCAACAACACTGGCCGCTTTTGTGCCACTGCTCTTCTGGGATAGCCTGATGGGTGAGTTTATGTCGTACCTTCCAATAACCTTGATCATTGTGCTGACATCATCTCTTTTTGTTGCCCTGGTTATCATCCCGGTAATATTTACCGATTTTTATAAACCGGGCGCTAACCTTCAGTTACCCAAACCGAAAAATAACCTGATCCTGATATTTGTAATGGTGGTTGTGGCTGCACTATTTTATTTGATGGGTGTAAACTGGGTTGGAACTTTACTGCTCATTTTTGCACTTATTGGTTTACTCAACCTTGCCTTCATGTCGAGACTGGCCATGTGGTTCCAGAATGTAGCTTTGGTTTGGACGGAAAATACGTACCTTAAATTTATTGAATATGCACTTAAAACGTGGAGGCCTTATGCACTAATTGCAGGTACATTTTTATTGATGATTGTGACTATTGTCTTTTATTTTGGATCTGATCCAAAAGTGGTCAACTTCTCGTCATCAGCACCTAAATATATCAATGTCCTTGTTGAAATGCCCATCAATACTGATATTGAAATTACTGATTCGGCCATGCAAATTATTGAAGACAAAGTTTTTGAAGTGCTTGAACCGGATATGGATATCGTAAAGTCGGTACTTACAACAGTTGGAAAAGGTGCAGTAGGCGAACGGGAAGGTTGGAGTGGCAGAAGCGGAGGCTCGAACAGGGGATTGGTAACGGTTAACTTTTTGGAGTTTGAATTAAGGGAAGGTAAAGATACCTACAAAAATCTTGATGACCTGACAAAAGCGCTTGTTGGCCAGTACCCCGGAATCATCATTTCTGTTCAGGCACAGCAGGAAGGTCCGCCAACCGGCAAACCTATTAATCTTGAAGTTCACGGACAAGAATTCAATACCCTGTTGTACCTCACCGATACCCTTAGATCAATAATTAACAGGGCAAATATTCAAGGAATTGAAAACCTTCAGATTGATCTTGATGTAGGTAAACCTGAAATCCTGGTGCATATTGACCGCGAAAGGGCAAGGCGTTATGGGCTTTCAACGGGACAGATTGGGGAGGCCATTCGTACGGCTTTGTTCGGAAAAGAAATATCTGATTACAAAGATGGTGAGGATGAATACAAAATAAGGATGATACTGGATGACCAATACCGTTACGACCTTGCCGCATTGCTCAACCAACGCATTACCTTCCGGAGCCAGTCTTCGGGTAAAATTGTACAGGTACCTATTTCGGCAGTTGCCGATTTTGAATACAGCACTACTTATGGCGCCATTACCAGGATTGACAGGGATCGTGTAATCACAATTTATTCTAACGTGCTGTTGGGTTATAATGCCACCGAAATAAACGACCAGCTTAAAAGACTTTTAAAAGACTTTGAAATGCCTGCGGGTTATGGATTTGCTTTTACCGGCGAACAGGAAGAACAGGAAGAATCGATGGCTTTCCTGATGACAGCCATGATGATTGCCGTCTCATTGATTGCAATAATCCTTGTCGGACAGTTTAATTCTTTTGTGAAACCCGCGATGATCATCTTTACTGTCGTGCTCAGTACCATCGGGGTATTTGGTGGTTTGGCCACTTTCAATATGGATTTTGTCGTGATCATGACGGGAATCGGAATTGTGTCGCTCGCAGGAGTGGTGGTGAATAATGGGATTGTGTTGATAGATTATGTGGGGTTACTGAAGCAAAGAAAACGGAAAGAGCTTGGTTTACCTGATGGTGCATTTCTTCCTCCCGATATCGCAAAAGCATGTATTGTCGAAGCTGGGAAAACCCGTTTGCGCCCCGTTTTGTTAACGGCAATAACTACAATATTAGGATTGTTGCCGCTGGCCGTCGGATTTAATATTGATATACTTTCCTTCCTCAGCACCTTCGATGCGCACATTTATTTTGGCGGTGACAATGTTTCATTCTGGGGCCCGATGAGCTGGACGGTAATCTTTGGCTTAAGTTTTGCCACCTTCCTGACATTGGTCATCATACCATCAATGTACCATGTGTTGGTGGTAGCAAGAACCAAAATGCAGCGATCTCCTACGAATAAATAAAGGGTTTAATATTTGATAAACGAAGAGGGTTGATCGGGAGCGTCTTTGGATTTCCTTGAGTAGCCCTCTTTTCTTTTAAGCACATCATATTCTTCTTTCAGAAGCGAAAGAATAACTTCATTAACATACTCACCATTTTTGTACGCTGACTGGCGAATGACACCTTCTTTCTGAAAACCAAAATATTGTATTAGTCCAAGAGCCTTGCGGTTGAACTCGTAAATTTTTGCCCATACCCGGTTAAGGTTAAGGTCGTAAAAGGCAAAATCGAGTGCCTGGAAATAGGCATGACGCAGATACCACCTGTTTTCATAAGCTTTATCAATTAAAAAGATGGCGTATTCGGCAGAGCGATGGATAAGGTTAATATCCTTAAAGAGACAAAGACCAACTAATTTTTCAATTTCAACAATTTCAATTCCGAATGAGGCAATGGGAAAATCAGAGGTCAGAATTTTTTGAAACCAAAGTCGTTCTTTTTCGGGATTCACATAAAATGGGTGACCGGAGTACATTTCGCGCACCTCGGGCAGGTTTCTCCATTTCCATGTTAGTTCAGCATCTTCGCTTCGTAGTGCGCGCAACCTGATTGTGTATCGTTGCTTTTCAGTATCCTTAGTCTTGGCCATGTTTTTGGGTATTTGTTGACTGTCAAAATTAGTGTAAAGTATTAAATAAAAAAGCTTCTACTACCATTTTGGTGGGGAATAGCATTTCTCAAATTTGGAATAAGTTGGGTGCTAATGCTTAAATGTGGTAATGCCGAAATGCTTAAATAACTAACTATGAATAAGCTGGATTAAATAAATGAGTGTTTTCATGTTGATGTAAATCCATTTATTCACATATTTTAGCATTGAATCATTGAAGTATTTATTACCTTCCACTAAACCCGCCTGCCTGGCCGGCAGGTTCGCAGTAGTATTATAAAAAAAACTGCCTCCCGATAAATAAAAGGAAGGCAGTCCGTCAATCATTTTTTGGCAGGTATTAATCCTCTTCTTCCTGCGATTCTTCGTATTCTCTTAGTAGTTTATTCTGAACATCAGTTGGCACCTGCTGGTAAGCATCAAATTCCATACTGAAACGTCCACGACCTGAAGTTATTGAACTTAAAGAGGTAATGTATTTGTGCATTTCAGCCAATGGTACTTTAGCCTTGATCACCTGGTTTTTGCCTTCGGAATCCATACCCATGATGATGGCACGACGTCCCTGTAGGTCAGTCATTACCGCTCCCATCATATCTTCGGGTACCCAAACCGTTACATCGTAAATAGGTTCCATAATTTTTGGGCCGGCCAATTTAAAGGCCTGGCTAAATGCATTTCGTCCTGCCAGTTTAAAGGAGATTTCGTTTGAATCAACCGCGTGCATTTTACCATCATAAACATAAACAATAATATCGCGGGCGTAAGAACCGGTTAAAGGACCTTCATTCATCCTTTCCATCAGGCCTTTCATAATGGCAGGCATAAACCGTGCATCAATAGCACCACCAACGACACAGGTTTTGAAGACCAATTTCCCACCCCAGGGTAAATCATGTTCTTCAGTTTTTCTTATGGGAATGTCAGTAGGATCTTTGTACCCTTCAAAATAAGGCTGTATCCGAAGGTAAACCTCGCCAAACTGTCCTGAACCACCCGATTGTTTTTTGTGGCGGTAATCAGCATTTGCAGTTTTGGTAATGGTTTCGCGGTAAGGTATCTTAGGGGCAAAAAAGTCAATATTTATTTTGTGAACGTGGTTCAAATACCACTTGATGGTATTGATCTGAAATTCACCTTGTGTTTTGACGAGCATCTGCTTTAATTCGCGTGAAAACTCAATTTCGATAGTTGGGTCTGTACGGTGCATTTCGTTGAGAACGGCTCCCATTTTTTCATCATCCGTTGAGCTTTCGGCCTTAATGGCTATAGTATGCAACGGGTTTGGAATATAAAGCGGCTTAAATCCTTGCAAGCCATTTTTAATATCCATTAACGAATCACTGGTACGCGCATCTTTCAGCTTGATTGTAACAGCGATATCACCGGCTACCACCCGTTCAATTTTTTCCCTGTTCTTACCGTTAAGCAAAAACATCTGTGAAATTCTTTCCTTGTTTCCTGTACGCGTATTTATTACATCCTGGCCTTCTTTCAATTCGCCACCATAAAGCTTAAAGTAAGAAACCTCACCCAGGTG